>Ga0193751_1001860_pt1 | contig 13158 bp, 11 predicted proteins | sample L1c2metaG_FD_143050 | JGI IMG/M metagenome (GOLD analysis project Ga0193751, IMG submission 143050) | Soil microbial communities from a riparian zone of the East river system, Colorado, United States - L1c2 | ecosystem: Environmental > Terrestrial > Soil > Riparian zone | place: USA: East River... | reverse complement strand
CCCGTGATCAATCCCGCCCGCTCGCCATTCTGGACCGGCGCGACCACCATCGTGCCCGAGCTCACCCCGAGGTGCACGTCGCATTTCGCCTCGCCATTGGCCAGTTGGGATTGGCGGAATTGTTCGACCACGTTCAGCGCCACGCGCACAGCTTTATCGCCATGGTGCGCATCTATTTCCGGAAAACCAAAGAGCGCGACCACGCCCTCGGCATCAGCGGTTTGAATGTAAGCACCGGCTTGCATGAAAGCGTCGGTCGCCCGGCGGATAAACTCTTCCGTGATTTTGCCGAACACCGGCGGCTCAAAATCTTCCGCCAGATCGTATTTGTTCGCGACGTCGCAAACCACCACCGTCGTTTCGTAAGTTTTCGCTTCCGGATCAAAGGCAATGTCGCCGTTGATCACACGCTGGAACTGGTCCTTCGACAATCGATCGCTGAAAAATACACGCGCGGTCACGGCCCGACCGCGTTGCGAGATCGCGGTATAGCGATCGGCCACGATAAATGCGATTGCGACCGCGAACATGGACGGTAACGGTTGAAAGAAGACCCGGTAGAGCGAGCAAATCCACGAAACCGCGACCAGCTCGATCAGCAATCCGATTGCGAGTAAACCTATTCGGCCGCGGCGCAAACTTGTGACCGTCAACGCCGCCACGCCGAAAGATAAAATCGACATGAACACGTATTGCCATTGCTTCGGCACGACGTGGGTAGCAGCGTTGTAGGAAGAAATATGGTCCGCGACCCAATCTTCAAACCGGACCACTTGCGGGCTGAGGTGCATCGCGCTGACCACGACCACGACAAAAATTCCGATGATCAAAGTGATTAAAAGCTGGCGTTTCATGAAAGGAATCAGGCTTTCGAAGTGGCTGCAGCCGAAGCCTCCTCCCCGAACGCTTTCGGGGTCGAGTAATACGATTGTACCACCAGCTCGCTCAAACATCTGTCCGGCGCGTCGACTGCCTCGGCCCCGAGGACAAATTTTGTCCGGCCGGTGTTCTTTTTCACCAAGCTCAGCCCAAATTGGTAATCTTTGAACAGATGGGCACAGAGATCGTTCATATTCATCCGCTCGCTTTGGGCGCGTTCCACCAAACGCCGCAAGGCGGAATCGTCAAAAACAATTTCAAGGCCGTGTTCCTTGCCGAAGGCCTCCGCAAACTGGCGGGCCGCGGCCTCCAGCATTTTAGCTTCATGTTTCTCGCCCTCGGCCATGAGACGATCAAGGACGCGTTTTGGTTCGCGCACCAGCTCGGCCGTGACCCGCAACTGACTCAAACCTGAGCCCGCCAGATGATATTTGTAATCGCGGAAAAGTTTTTCGAACACGGTGAGCAGCCCGCGCGCGCCAGTTCTCTCCGCGGCTGCGGCCTCGGCAATTAAGCGCAATGCATCGTCATCGAAACTGATGTCGATCCCGTAAGCGCGGAACGCGCGCTCGTATTGGCGCAACAAACTGCCTTCCGAAAATTTCATGATCTTGAAAAGATCGTCCGCGTCGAGATCGAGACAGACGACGCGCACCGGCAAACGTCCGATAAACTCCGGCTCGAACCCGTACTCGACGAAATCTTTCGTGGTCACGTGCTGAAACAATTCGTTGTCCATTACCTGCACCGGGTCGGCCCGGAAACCGATCTGTCCCTGACGCACCCGGCGGGCCACTTGCTCCTTCAATTTTTCAAACGCGCCGCTGACCACGAACAGAATGTGACGCGTGTTGATTGTCTCGCGTTTCGCTTTACCGCGGCGCTGAAATTCGAACGCCGCCTGTAATTGCGCCTGCAGATCGTTCATGCTCCGCACCGGCACTTCGGTCTCTTCCATCAATTTCAGCAACGTCGTCTGAACGCCGCGGCCGCTTACATCGCGGCCGATCAGATTTCCGGCCGACGCTATCTTGTCGATCTCGTCGATGTAAATGATCCCGAACTGCGCCAGGTTCACGTCGCCGTTGGCTTTGTGCACCAGCTCGCGCACCAAATCTTCCACATCGCCGCCAACGTACCCGGTCTCGCTGAACTTGGTCGCGTCCGCTTTCACGAACGGGACCTTGATCAAATCGGCGATATGTTTGATCAGATAAGTTTTTCCGACGCCGGTCGGTCCGACCAAAATCACATTTTGTTTGGCGTACTCAAGCAGCTCCGCCTGCTTCGGATTTTCTTTCTCGAGCTGACGCAGATATTTGGCGTGGTTGTAATGATCGCAAACCGCGATCGCGAGCACCTTCTTCGCTTCCTCCTGCTTGATCACGAACCGGTCGAGGTGCGCCTTGATATCGCGCGGCAGAAAATTGAACTCGAACTCCTGATTATCGATCTTCTCCGCCTTTTCCTCAGGCTCGGCTTCAGCCGGCTCCGGCGCAGGGAAAGCCGCGACCGAGACCCGATCGCCGAAGTTCTGTTTCATGAACTCGGTGATCTTCGTCTTCAGTTCCTCGGGTGAAGGAAAAGTTGGTGGTGGCGGGTTTTGCTCCATGTAATTAGCGACGCCGAAAGTTCGTGCGAAAAGCCAGCATCGCAACCGTTAGTCTGCCTGTCGCGCCGTAGCCTCTCGACACGCCGTAGCTGTATGCGAAGGCTGGTTGGCAAAGGTGGATGACCGCCGACGCTGCCTCCGCGTTCAAAACACGTTTGCCACGCCGAAGCCTTGGCGAAGGCGTGGCCGCACCGGAAAACCTACCATCGGAACGACGGGTGTAAACATACGTCCCGCCCCAGCGTGCCGAGGGTAATGGCCTCGAATTGCCTAATCAGATCGGGGCAATGTTTTCGCGGCCATGGCGCAGCACGCGCGACATCCAGATTAGTTCGTTCAGGAACATGTCGACGCGGCGGACGAAGTTTTCGTCGAGCAAATTTCCGCGCTCATCGAAGAGAGAGCCGATTCGGCCGAAGTTAACGTCTTCGAAAATCGTCACCAGCCCCAGCTCGCGCATGACGGGCAGTAGGGTTTCGATTACCCGGGCGCCGCCCAAAGCGCCAGCTGAAACACCGCAAATCCCGACCGCTTTGTGGATGTATTCCTTCAAATTCATGTCGAGCGCGTGCTTCAGCAGTCCGGGAAAACTGTGATTGTACTCGGGCGTGACAATAATGAGACCATCGCACCGTTCGATCGTCGCCGAAAATTTCGGATCCTTCATCTGTTCGCCGGCGTCATCGAGTTTCATCGGCAGCGTGCGCACATCGATGAATTCCGTTTCTACGCCGGCGCGCTTTTTCGTTTGTTCGAAGACGAACTTCGCGGCGTGTTCGCTTTCCCGGCCCTTCCGCGCGGTGCCGAGGATGACTGGAATGAAAAGCGGCTGTTCCATCTTTGGACAGAATTAACAGAATGTCACAAAATTGAATTCAGTTAGGTGATCCAGATCTTCTTTAATTGAGTTAATTCTGTAAATTTTGTCTAGTTTCTGAGATTTGCCGATGATGGGATTCGAACCCATACCCCGTTTTCACGGGAACGGATTTTAAGTCCGTTGCGTCTGCCATTTCGCCACATCGGCTTTTGCGATCGTAAAGTAAAAGGTATCTTTTTGTTATTTGCGACTTTTCTTTAGTCGAAACCAAGAACTTTCAATATCGAAATGGGCGTCTGAAAATCGCGAAACATCCACCCGTTTCTTGCGCGATTGAACGACTGAATCGTAACCGCGCCGGACGTTTTTCACTTGAGCGGGCCAGGCGACAAGCGATCTTGGACACGCAATCCGCGACTCTCCAGTTCCTGTCGCAAGCGTGGCGAGATCATCCCGGAAAGGGCGACAAGATACTGTGATCTCTCCTTGCCCTGCGCTTGCAGACTTTTGGCAAAATTATCTGCGCGAGCCGTCCAAGCCGCGGAATCCCACTGTAGCGCAACGACCGTTGTGCCGTCTTTGGCTACACAAACGGGGAAATCGTTGACGACCGTGATACGTGCGAGCGGATTTCCTTTTTGATGAAGCATGGCCATGAGTTCAGCTGTTTCAATGCAGAAAATAGCGTCGGCTTCAGCAGAGCTGTTTTTCGCGGCCACTGCCACGAATGCTCCGCGACCAGTCACACCTTCCATCGACTTAAGATTCAAGACGAAGGCGGTCTCCTCCGAAGGCGAGAACGCGGTGTTTTTTAACAAAGCATCCGTGTCAGCGGAGCTTGTTCCCATCTCGAGAAGGAGCTTGCGATTCATGATCTTAAGATCGGCCGGCGACTTGTCTTGCAGCGCACTTTCAAAGGTATTGCTAAGTCCGGTTATGGCGAGGGCCGCGCCCGCGCCACCACCGATCGGCATGGTCGCCACTTTAAAGGTCAGGCCGCCGGCAAACGTGGCCCACGTTATGCCGTCCAACTCGCGCTGCAGCACATCGTTGCTGCTGTAAGGGTCCACCCCGAGGCTTAGGGCCACCTTCCGTTTCGCGGTCGTGAAACCGATGATGTTCTGTGCGCGACTGCCTTCATCGGGCGCAGGTTCACGTTTTTTCCCAATGCCTTTTACTCGCTCGCCGGCGCGGCCCATGAATTTCATCAAACCTTTCGGCACGTTCGTGACGGTGTTGACCGGATCGGTTATGATGCTCTTCGCCGCCGCCAATGGACTTTTGGCGGCTGCAACCAGCGCATTCTTGTAAGCGTCCGTGCGCGAGGTCTCTTTTAGCTTCGCGATGGCGTTGATTTCATTGACGCGCCTGACAAGCATTTCGTTGCCCTCAGCTTCGAAAACTCCGAAGGTCGACTCGATGGTGAAGCGGTTCGCCCCGGAGTAAGTCGACACTTCCTCGCGAACCTTGTGATTCGGTCCCTGAAGAATTTCCGGGCGCAGAATCTCGCTCGCTTTCAGTTCCGGCAGTTCCTCGTAATCTGCCGTATTTGCCGGCACCGAGACGGGCTGCTGCGCGCAGATGGGAACTGTTGCGACGAGAAGAGGAAGTAAGATGGCTATGAGTGTTGTTTTCATGGGTTTGATTTATTGATTCAGTCTAACTATTGATCCGCTATGGTGATCGGTGCGGTGTCGGAGACTGCTCTCGCGTTGCTGGCGAGGTGCAGTTTTAAAATGCGTTTTAATTCCACGATCGTCGGAGGAAGCGAATAAGAACCGTGCGGCCCGGGGACGATGAGTTCGGACCGGGCGCCGTCGAGATGCGAGCTCCAATATTGCACAACTCCATCGGAACTGTTCGGTGTATCGCCTTTGCCGCGATCGCCGATGATGGAATGATACGGCACCTGAATCGGAATGTGATCCATTGCCGGATAAAGCGGGTTACTAGGCGAGAGCCGATTTACGCTCGATAGCTGGCGCCGCTCTTTGATTACGCCCGGCGCCTCGGCCGCAGCATTCATGATGTTAGCCGGCATGCGGATGAACTTTGTGAACCATCCGACGATTGACATATCCGCCATTTTGCTTCCGCGATGCGGCACACAAATGTAAATTTCGCGGCTGATCTCCGGGTTCGCACTGAAGAGTAACGATCGTTTTAGGAGATGCGTCGGCGGCAGTGTCTTGTAGAGCTCGTCGGCCTTCGCGCCCGTCTGCGCATTCCAAATCGCGCGCCCTGGCGAGATGACCTGCATCCGTGAAATTATGCCGCCCATGCTGTGGCCGACCAACACCATGCCGTGCTGTCGGCCGTACACCTTGTCGACTGCGGCAAGTTCTTCACGCAATCGCATGGCTGAGTATGCGGGAGGCCACCCAGTCGGGTAATAGTAGACCCAAAATTGGTATTTGCCGCGCAGCTCCGGGTCGAAGCGCAGGTCGTTAATCACATCGCGCCACATGAGAGGATGCGAATTGAGCCCGTGCACGAGCAGGACGGGGATGCGGTGCGGATCGTATGGCTCAAGCATTCCAAGCCGCGCATCCCGAACATCAGGATTACCAAGGAGCCCTCCCAGTGCGATCGATGATTCCTTGATATCGTGGTAACGCGCCACAATCGGGGCGGTGAAATCGGCGGCCAGCGGATAGTCGTTTTGAGCGATTCGAGTTTGCGATACTTCGGAGGGATCGAGAAAAGCGACGCGTACGACACGCGCGGTCGGTGTTTTCGCAGGAGGTCCAAGTTGCAATACGGCAGTGCTTGGTTCGCTGTAACCGCGCAGCGGCGCGAAACGTCGGTGCGATTCGTCTGTCGGCATACGCCACTCGGGCGCGAGTGACGAGCCGATCCCAGCCTCCGTGTGCCACTCCCGGCACAATTTGCGCGGCACTTTGTCGGCAGGAGTTATACTTTCGAAGTCGGACGGTTTGTGTTCGCCTCGGCTAGCCGCTGAAGCAGTCGTGAGACGATAGGAATACCCAGCGAAGGAATACGTTTTCTCTGCCGGTGAGTTGTTGCCGGTCACCAGCAACGGAGCGATTTCAGCAGTTGCTTCGTTGAGCAAGCGAACGGCACGTTGTTCATCCGAAGGAAGCGCCGTTATTGTTTTGACTGAAGTGCCGTGCGCGACGAGGTCGGCCCAGGCGATCTCGGCGGCGCGCATTCGATAAACCGCCGCCGCATCCTGGTTATCGCGAAAATCTTTCGCGCTGACGAGTAACGTCTGCGCATCGTCGAGTCTGTTGCCGCGCAGAAGGAGACCAGCGGTTTCTTGTTGGGGAACCGTGCTGCAACTGCCTAACGCGATCGCCGCGCCGAACGTAATGATACATGCAAAACGAGTAGATAATGGGTTCATCGTGCGACCAGTGAATTCATCTATCAGTCATCAAAATGTTAAACCCAGACACGGCTTTATTACGAAAAGAGCTTGGTGACGGGGAGCATTAGCATTCGCGAGACGGCGAAGAGAAAGACCGCGACGGCAAAGAAAAAACTGCCCTGTCTAACGTAGCGCTGGTTGAATCTTGCGGAGGTGCCAGCAAAAAACAGAACCATGGCAAACAACACGGTGATGCTGAGATATTGCGCCGCGAAATTACCGGTCCGCCTTGCCTCTGCTTCGTCGCGTCCGGCATCAACGGTCGCCTGTTGGGCATCCTGGGCAAAACGCGGCTTATAAAGACTCGGCACAAAAGGGTGCGGATCGGCCTTTGGATTTTCAAAGGGCTTTTGTTCAATCCAGCGCTCGTAGGCGGTGCGCAGTTCGGGCGGGAAACGTTCCGAATAAAACTGAGCTAGTTTTTCGTTTCCGGCCAGGGTCGCATTGATGAAATCCATGAACATCTTGGCCTGGATGCTTGTGATCTGATTGTCTTCGAGATGGAGCAAGGCGGCCTTTGCCCTGTCTAACGCAGCGCTAGTTGCAACCTCACTGCTTTGCCCGCTCCACTTCGAGGATTGGTACGAACACCAGGCCGTACTGAGCGTGGCGAGAGCCATGAGAATTGCAGAAGCCGGCTCAAGCCAGCGCCGCTTACCTTCGTTAGGCCAATCAGCCATTTAGCGACGACGTCCTCCGCCACTTGGTCTAGATCTTCCGGCGCTCCCACCGCCTTGACGATCGGCTCCCCGACCACCACCCCGCTGAAATTGACTGACTTGACTGGTTTGGCGATCACCCTTCGCGCGAGCATTCGCGGCCTGGTCCAACGAATCCAAACTGTCGCGAGAAGCGCGACCGGCAGAACTATTCGCTGTTTGCGTCAGCTGATTTTGTTGTGCCGAACTGCGGTCCTGAACTGCGGCGTTCGCTTGACGTGTGGTGTTTTCCGATTGGCGTGCGCCCGCTGAGTTTGTTTTTGGATTTGGTTGTCCTTCAACGTTGTTCCAGCCGCCGTTCTCATACTGTTTCCAATCGCCGCTCTGGTTCTTCTTGTATACTTCACCGTCGTGACCGACATAAACGTTGCCGTCCTTGTCTTTGGCGACGGCGCCCTGGCTGTTACGGGTATCCCACCCAACGGCTTGGCCTCCTTTACTACCTTCCGCCCAAGCGACCGTTCCGCGCGCTCCGGATTCATGTCCGCCCCAAACAGACTTGTTACCCTGTTCTGCATAGAAGCGGCCCGATGATCCGTACGGAGTTTTGGCTACGGCACGGGCAGCATAAGTGTCGGTGTACGGATTGTATGCTTGGCGATAACCGACGCCGCCCCCGGCTGGTCCATACGCATAAGCGCCCCGCGAATAGGTGCCAGTATAGGGGTTGTAGGCCGCGTACCGACCGGCGCCTCCGTATGGTCCATAATAATGTGAAGCACCGTAGTAACCTCCGTAACCGTAGTTGTAGTGCGCGCCGCAACCGTACGAGTAATAGTAAGGAGGCGGGTAACAGTGGTCACAGTCATTGTTGTTGGCGATAAGTGCGCCCACGAGCAGGCCTGCGCCGAACACCAAGACACCATTGGCTGCCACGTATTCGCCGCTGTAACCCGAAGTCTGGCTGTAAACGACTGTTGTCGGTGTCGAGCTTTGCACCGTGACATAAGTGACATTATGCGCCGGATGACTCGCCGGGATGGTATAAATGTCCTTCGGCACGGCCGTGCAATAAGCCCACGGACCTTTCGCTGTCCCACCGCAAAACCACGCACCTTTGTCGCAGCAATAGTATCCCCCGCTAACTAGGAAAACGGTGTAGGGCGAATTCGTCGCGTACTGAACATTTTTTGCTCCCTTGATCGCAACAAACTTCGGTTCACCGCCGTAAATGACATCCAGCTTAGCGTCGGCCGTCTTTACGGTTGTTGTTCGCGGCACTGAAGCCAGGAGCACCGCATCTTTCGCGTTTTCTGTTCCCGGCACGGACGATTTAACGCTGGCCAGGGCACTGTCTTCAGGTATCGCCGCGAATTCTTTTGGCAGATCATTGCTCGCCGTCGCCCATGGTCCCGACAAATTGCCGGCGCGAAACCAACGTCCGGCCACGAGAAAATAATATTGCTTGTCCGCCGAATTCAAAAAAACGGTGCTGTCGGTATTCGAGACCCGCATCAGCTTTGTCCCAGTAATCGGGGCGTAGGCCGGCTGACCTTTAGTCACAATCATTTCTGTCGGTTCCGTCGTGACGAAAACCGCCGGAATCTCCTTCGCTTTCTTGCCGGGAATATTCTTACTAACGTCGGACCAATTCTCGTTCGCAGGAAGCTTCGACACGCCGGCCGGAAGCTTTTCAGCGGCGAGCCATGGTCCCTTCAAAGGATCTGAAGCAGTTAGCCAGTTGTCCCGGTTCAGCAGGTAGTATCGCGAGTCGGCGGTGTCGAAGAAGACATCCCAGTTCGTGTTCGCGGCGAACATCAACCCTTGCTGGTCCTTCTCCACTGGCTTGAACTCCGGAGCGCCGATGAACATCACCAGGATCGCGTTTTTTGGACTGTACAAGATCTTGGGCGGATCGACGCTGACCTCGACCGGTTGTTGGGTCGGTTGTTTCGCGGGATCGACCAGAGCGAGGACGCGCTCAAGAGACATCACAAAGGAACTCGAGGGCGGGACGATTTGTCGGACACTCTTTTCCAAAACCGCCGCTTCTTCGGGTTTTGCGCCGGGAAATCGAAGAGCGTAGTCCGTCCGTTTGAGTTCTACCGTTCGCGTTTCCGGATCGACTACGGTGTCGGCGTCGCCTTCAGCCACGCCGAAAACTTCTTTCTTGCTGGAACCTCCTTTGACCGAGATCGCTGCCCGGTAGTGAAGTTTCGTATAGTTGTCCCACGAATCGACCTGCGGTTGATAAATGACCACTTCCTGGCCGCTGGCTTTGAATCGCCTTGGCCATCCCGGGTCGGATGGTTTTCCTACCGCTGCACCCTTGTCGGGCGTTGCCGCGAAAACCGGCGATGTCAGAGAGGACGAGACGATTACGACGCTGAGAAATCGGATAAACTTTTTCATGGTTTTGGTTTGAATCGACAGCGCCCGGGGACGATTCCCGAGCTGCGAACGGTTGATTATTGGTGAAGACCGTGTTCCGGCTCTATTGGACCTTGGTCTTATGCGCGATGCCTTACCGCTCCTGCCAGCTGGCCAGCCTCGTGACGATGTCGCGCTCTACTTGCGCGTCCATTCCACTTTGCCGGTATCGAGATTGTAATAGCCTTCGACGACCCGAACCTGAGCAGTGAGCTCGCCGAGTTCCGCTTCCTTCCGAATCTTGGCCGCAACTTCAGCGTCATTTTCGTGAATCGCATTCGTTAGCGCGTCGCCCTCTTTCCCTTTGCTCGCGGCCACGGCAGGTTGAATATCGCGGACTAACGAGTTGATATGTCCGGGAGCGGAGCCGCCACTGAGCGCCGCCGTCACTGCGCCACAGCGTTGATGACCGAGAACCACGATCAGTCGTGTTCCAAGATGTTCGACCGCGTACTCGATACTGCCCAGCGCATAGTCGTCGACGAGATTCCCGGCGGTGCGAATGACAAAGAGGTCGCCGATGTTTTGATCGAAAATGATTTCGGGCGCCGTCCGCGAATCAGCGCAGCCCACGATGATGGCAAACGGATGCTGCGCCTGGGCGGTTTCCGCGCGACGCGCTGCGACCGGTTTGGCCGCGCTCACTTTACTATTGGCGAACCGTTCGTTGCCAGCCTTCAGACGGTTGAGAGCCTCATCGGCGCTGACTGCTGGAACTGTGGAATCAGCGGCCATCGCCCAACTGCTCATCGCTATGGCCGCCGTTAAAGCGAGTTTACGGGTACTTGTTTTCATAAATCATTTACCGGCATTCCTACTCGCTTGCTCCCCAGGCACACCATGCACCAGAACGCGAACGCGAGGTGAAGAGCAATCGTCGGCCACAGACCCAGGCCCGAAAGCGCAAGCGCGAGTGCTGCGTGAATGAGGAGGCCGACAACGACAACATTGTAAAGCAGCATCGCTGCGACCAACGCGCGGCCATTCTCGCGGCTCAGCCAGCAGGCGACGCCGATAGCAAGCAGCGCCGTGCCACCCACGCGCGCAACCGTCAGTGCGGCGGGTGTATCGAGCGATCCGCCGAGCAACAACTGCGCGAGCGCTGCGGGCGCAACCAGCAGGCCGACGCCGGTTGCGGCTTCAATGATCGCGGTAATGGTTAGTAGCTTTTTCATTTAGAAAGCCGCGATTCGCTGGATGACCCAGAACATGGCGGTGGCGCCGATGGCGTAGGGCGGAACGAATTCGGTCCAACGCGGGAATGGAATGCGGAGGCGGCCGACAAGCGCGATGAACGACAGCACTACGCCGATGAACAGGAAATGGCCGGTCTCGACGCCAAAGCTAAAGAACAGCAACGCCGCCGGAACATGACCAACCGGCAGCCCGGCCTCACTTAGCCCGCCGGCAAAACCCAAGCCGTGCATCAGGCCGAAGCTGAACGCCACAAACCACGGCGCGCGCGAGGTGATGCTTTCGAGACCGCGGTGGATGCGAACAATCTCGGCCGCGACAAACACGATGCTGAGCGCGATCACGGCCTCAACTGGTCGTCGCGGCACATGCACAAAGCCGAGCGTGGCTGCTGTGAGCGTGAGGCTGTGCGAAATCGTGAAGGCAGTGACGGTCTTCACCAGTTTCCATCCGCCGCCCGTGATGATGAGCAACGCGAGCACGAACAGAAGATGATCGATGCCGGTGAGAATATGTTCGACGCCGAGCACGCTGTAAGTGCGCGCGACTTCCAGCGCGCGGGGTGCGGCTTCTACGACAAACGATGGAGCGGACGGCGTGAGCCGCGTGACTTGCGCGGAGCTGTCGAGACGTTCCAGACGCACGAGCACGTCGGTTTTCGTTGCGGTGAGACCGGCGATGGTAATTGTGCCGCCGGCTAATCCACCCGCGCGCTTGATGATCCAGCGTTCGGTAAAGGCGTTGTTGACCATTGAACCTCGCGGCGCGGTGACGTTCGTCGAGCCGGCGGGAAGCTCCACGTAGATTCCGAGGCGCAGATCTTCTCCCTGGCCGGGAACCTTCCAAAACACATCGTAAGTTTCCGGCCCGGTCTCGCGCAGTTCGAGATAAGCAGGGCGAACTTCATGGGCAAACACACCGGGCGTGAAAACGGTGAGCAGCACACCGATGAGGAACAGGCGTTTCATTTCACTTGATCGCTGCGACTGTTTTTGCTGCCAGCGGTTCCGCCCGCTCGATGGTCACCGTGTAACGTTTGAGCAGTTCCTGATAAAATTTTTCATTCGATTCCAAACGCCGGGCGTTGGCCCACTCACGGCGCACGGCATCGCGCAGTTCCGTCAGCGCGGGCAAGCGTCCTTCCGTTCGTTCGTTGATCCACACCAGATGCACGCCATAGCCGGACTCGACAGGCCCGTGCCATTGGCCGGGCGAAAGCTCGCCCAGCTTCGCCGCGAATTTTTCCCCGAACTGTTTTACAATCTCACTGGCGGGCAAAGACTGGAATTTGTGTTCGAACAGGAATGAATCGCCCAGCTCCGAGATATCGGCCTTATCGCCGGCCTGCTGCAACCGCGCGAGTAATTGCGCAGTGTCCCACGCAAGGTTTTCGCCGTGCCGCTCCGGGTTAAGATAGACATGGCTGAACGTGAACTGCCGTTGGAGGCGAAAGGTATCGGCGTGCGATTTCAGAAAGGCACTCAACTCGTCGTCGGTCGGCTCCGCGAGCGCGGCGACGTCATCGCTGACGAACTCCATCTTTTGCCGCAACCGACGGCGGATGATGGTGTCCGCCTTGTCCAAGCCGAGCGCCATCGCCTCGCGGCAATAGACTTCTTCTTGGACCTGGTCTCGAATCAATCCTTCGATCTCGGCACGTGTGGGCGGACGCCGCCATGTGCGGGTGAAGCCCTCAGCCATCGCTGCGATTTGCCTCGCCGAGATAACGATCTTTCCCGGCTCGCCGCTGCTGGGTTTGGAGACCAACCCGTAGGCTGCGAAAATCGCCGCCCCCAGCAGGAGGAAATGCAGCAGCGGCTCGCGTAGAATTTTTTTCATCGAGCTTTTCGGCTCGCGGTTACTTGGCAGGGGTGTACCAGATCGGCGACGTGTAGGCTCGCTCGGTGGTGGTCATCGGAACTTCCTTTGGCATCGTGATGCCAAAATATTTCGCGTCGTAAGCCGTCCATCGCGGCGTTGGGATTTCGATCACCCGGCCATAGTAGAAGGCGCGAAGCGAGGGATCGAAGCTCGGATCTTTCCAAACCGCGATCAGCTCCGGCGCGCCGATGGTGTTCGTCCATGTGGCATTCGGGATATCGACTGTGTTGCCGACGGATGGGATTTTGCCTTTGGCGTCGGGTTTGCGGTCGCCGCTCCACGCCACGTCATA
>Ga0193751_1001859_pt1 | contig 13169 bp, 10 predicted proteins | sample L1c2metaG_FD_143050 | JGI IMG/M metagenome (GOLD analysis project Ga0193751, IMG submission 143050) | Soil microbial communities from a riparian zone of the East river system, Colorado, United States - L1c2 | ecosystem: Environmental > Terrestrial > Soil > Riparian zone | place: USA: East River... | reverse complement strand
ACGTCCACCGGAAGCAAAGACTCGGTGGAATGCTTAATTTCTATTGCTGCCAACCAATCCGACTGGCGTCGATCGATTAATTGGACAATACGGGAATCCCTCATACTACGAATTCGCCACCCACGTGTTAACCCGTATATAGCCGTCGGTCTCGCGCGGTTACTCCTCTTTCCGATCCTCGTCATCGTCGTCTTCACAGCAGCACGGGTAACCCTGGTGGCACGAAGGCTCGCGATGACTCTTATCGCAACAACCCTTACGGCAGTCCTCGCAATGGTCCTTGCAGCAGGAATCCCAGATCGTGTACGCCTGCACCTCGATGCACTTCACCGGCGTCACCGGGTCGTCGCTTTCGATGATCAGCTCGCACACGCGCGCGCACCTTTCGGTCGCGTGGTATTGAATCACTACCGGCAGGCACGAGCCGGGCCGGAGCTTTTCTGGGAACGGGTTGTGCAGCAACCTCCAGTGGCGGCTCTTGCGTTTGAAATGCACGCTCGTCACTTGCAGCGCGCAGTCGCCCGTATTGCAGACGGAGAGCGTGCGGTCGGCGCAGCAGCATGCGTTGACGCCGCCAAACGTCGTGGAGCCGCCGATCGCGAGCTTGCCCGTGGGCGCCACCCCGGAAACGGCGACGCTCACGGGGCTGGCCGGGTCGTCGCTCGTTACCGTAATCGTCCCGGTCTTCGCGCCGAAGCTGGCCGGCTGAAAACGGATGGGCACCGCCAGCGCGTCGCCCGGCCCGATCGTAATCGGGTAAGAGAGCACTTCCGGAGTCAGGAACTCCGTGGAAGTGGAGGCGATCCCCGTAATGGAAAGTGTGCACTTCCCGCTGTTCGTGATCGTCAGCGGCTCATCCGCAAAGGATCCTGTGCACACCTTCCCGAAGTTGCCGCTATCCGCAACGATCAGGTTCGCTTTGGGCGCCGGAGCCACTCCGGAGACGGGCACCACGTGCGCGCCGGCCGGGTCGTCGCTGAAGATCGTGATGGTGCCGGCCTTCGGACCGAACGTGGAAGGCTGGAAACGCACCACGACATTCACCGAATCGCCGGCGCCGACCAGCAGCGGGTAGGAAACCACGCTCGGCGCGAGGAAATCCGGCGATGCGAAGATGCCCGAGATCGAAAGCGGGCAAGTGCCCGAATTGTCGATCGTCAGCATCTCATCGGCAAACGAGTCTACGCACACGTTCCCGAAGCTGCCGCTGTTTGCGATGGCCGTCGCCACGGCGCCGGTGCCCCGGGTGCCGGTCGCGCTGAGGTCCACCGAGGGCGCCCCGGGATCGTTGCTGAGGATCCGGATGGTCGCCTTTTCAAATCCCGCCGCGGTCGGCGTGAAGCTGACCGTGAAATCCACCTCTTCCCCGGGACTTATCGTGAGGGGCGTCAGCGGCGTCGGCAGCACCGAGAAATCGGTCGAACCCACCAGCTGCTGAACGCTGATGATGCTCAGATCGGCGCTCCCCACATTGTAGATCTTCAGAGTCAGGTAATACGCGCCGGAGCAAACGCTGCCGAACGCTAACCCGTCCTCCAGGCTCACGGCGATGGCCGGGCCGGCGGGCTTCATGAACTCGAAAACTCCGCGCCCGTAGGTGGCCGCGCGCAGGACGCCGGCCTGCGCATTGAATGCGAGATCGAAAACCGGGACCTGCGGTAAATGGATGTTATCCAGCACGGTCCACGACGCGCCGCCATCCACCGACCGGATAACGCCGAAATCGGTGCCAACGTAAAGAGTGGTCGGGGTGGTCGTGCCATCCACCGCGATCGCGCCGCACGGGACATCGTTGGCGGGAGAGATATTGGTCCAGGACGCGGCGCCGATCGTGGTTCGAAATACGTTCTGCGCCGCGCCGAAACTGAACCCGGTCACCACGGCATAGAGAGTATTCGGGTCCACCGGATCGAAAACGGCGCGGGCTACGTTCCGGCCCGGCAGGCCGGTGCTGATGTTCGTGAAGGTAACCCCGGCGGGCGCCCCCACCGTCGCGGCCAGCGCGTTCGTCGATACCCAGACCTGGTTGCCCGCCGCAATGACGACATTGTTGCCGTTCGTCGGCGCGACATCCACGTTGCCGCTCGTGCCCGGGCTCAGGATCTTGCGCCAGGCTCCCCCTGTCCGCTGCCACAGGTTCTGGAGACCGCTCGCGTAAATGATGCCCGAAGCGCTCGGGTCGGCCGCGATCTGCGTCAACAGGAAACCGCCTGTGTCCGCCGGGGTCCACGGAGGGGTCAGGGGAGTCGGGAAACTGACGCCGTCGTTGGCAGAGGCGACGATCGTCGAGGCGGGCCCTCCGTACGCGCCGTAAAGCACCGGAGGGGTCGCGCCGTCGTACGCGACATCCCACCCGTCGCCGCCGATGGGAGCGTTCCATCCCGGGCTTGTCGCGAGCGCGGTCGTCTGCAGTTGGTTGTCCTGGAGCGCGCCGGCCGTCACGCTCGCCGTCGCATCGGGCTTGATGGCGAGGTTGTAAAACAAGCCCGTCTGGAGGCCGCCCTTGTTGCGCGGACTCCACGTGTCGCCGGCGTCCGTCGAGACGTAGAGGCCGCCGTCGCAGCCGCAGTACACGACGGTCTTCGCCCCGCCGGACTGGGGCACGGTAGTGTAAGTATGCGTGTCGGCGTGCCCGGCCTTCTTTAAAGCGAAGTTGGCCCCGGAATCGACGGACTTGAACTGGTTCAGGCAGCCCGCAAGCAGGACGTCTTTGCTCCCGTCCCCCGGCGAGGCGGGATCCACCACCATGTGCAGGGCGTAACCGCCGTAGGTCGTGCCAGAGAAGCCCGTCGCCTTCTGGTTCGTCCACGTGGCGCCTTGATCCGTGCTCACGAACACGCCTAACGGGTCGGGCGCGGGCGCGGAGCCTGACATCGTGACATACAGTACTTGCACGCCGCCTGCGTTCGGCGGCGAGGTCGGCGGAGCCAGCGCCACCACCACCCGGTTGAAACTGCCTCCCGCAAGCGCTCCCGATACGGCGGGCGTAGTTGCGCTGAGCACCTGGGTGAATGTCCGTCCGCCGTTCCTCGAACGGAACACGCCTTGCCCGGAGCCGCCCGCGTAAAGGATGCGCGCCCCCACCGGCGACGAGAGGTCCAGCGCCAGCGAACGCGTGTCCGTGCCTATGCCCGTCGCCGCCGTCCAGTTCAGGCCGCCGTCGATCGACGTGAACACTCCGCCGACCGCCGCCAGGTACAGGACACCGCTGGCCGGATCCACCAGGATGATGTTGATCGTCTGCCCTTTGAATAGCGCCTGCGCGTTGCCGGTGTTCCCCGCCGGGTAGCCGGATCCGAGAGCGATCCAGCTTGCGCCGCCGTCGATCGACTTGAACAAGCCCGCCGTCGGCTGCCCGATCGTGTCGGGCTCGGCGCTGCCGACGCGGTTGCTGGTGCCCACGTAAATGATGTTCGTGTTCTTGGGGTCGATCGCGATCCCGCCGGGCTCGCCGATGCCGAGCACGGGTTGCTGGTCGAAGAGCGGCGTCCAGTTGTTGCCCCCGTCGCCGCTCCGCCACACGCCTCCCTGTGCCGTGCCCAGATAGATCACGTTGGTGTTGTTCGGATTGACCGCGATCGCCGTCACCAGGCCGTTGTCCTGGGCGCCTCCCTCGTTCATCGGGCTCGGACCGATCGGAGCCCACACGGTGCCGTTGAGGCTCATGCCTTGTCCTTCCCTTCGGGCTGCGCCTTCTCCGCGGGCGGGACTTCAGCCGCTGCCGGCCGCGCCACCGCCCCGGGAAGCGCTTGCCACTGCCTCAGCGCGCGTTCGTACAGCTCCGGAGTGGGTGGAACGCTCCCCAGCCACCGGCGCTCGATGATGCTGGCATGCCGCGCCGGATTGTCGCCGCTCTCTTCCTTGTGGCCGCGCGAGCGACGGTCGTAATCGTCGTCGTCGTGATCGTGGTCGTGATCCGGGTGCTTAGGCTTAGCCATAGGTAGCTCGAATCCTCATTAATAACGAAACTTAGCTAGCGACGGGGTACGCCCCACAGTCGCGGGCAGCATACGGTCTGCAGGTGCGAAGTTGACGTGAACAGTGCGCACACTCACGGCGTTCGCTTCGCGCGGGTGCGACACCGCCGTACCAGGTAGATGACCCCAGCAATCGGCAACGCGAAGAGCAAAAACTCGAAACTGCCCGAACCGCCGTCAGGGCTGAAGCCGAAGATGCGTTCGATGAAATCCATGCCTCATTCCCTCCTGCGGCCGATGACGAGCGTTCCCGTCGAATCGAGCGGACTAAAATTGTCCTCACTCGATATCTTTTTAGAAACGAGTGTCAACAGTTGAGTGTCGGACGATTATCTTGATGCTTGTCCGATGTAGATGTCAATCTGTAGATGTCAAGCCGCTAAGAGGCGCAACTACCGGCCGATAGTGTTCAAAAACTCGATCCGTGGCGTGCGCCTGATCGACGGCCTTCAGATGGTGGGGATCGAGATGAAGCGCCTTATTGTTCGGGCTGCGCGGCAGTGCGCTCGTCAGCGTGGCCGTCGATCCGCTGGCGACACGCACGCGGAAATCGAAGCCTACCTTCAGACGTTGATGCTGTAGCTGATGGCGCTAGCCTAACAAGAGAGACCCCCCGGCTTTGCCGGGGGATGCTTACTCCGAGAGCATCTACAACGCCGTTGCGAGCGCACCGCTGTGGCAACGTTAGGCCAGCGGTGGCAAATAATGGGTGCGCGACTGTTGCGCGACTTTGTTGAGCGCCCTTGGGCACGGATGAACATTCGTGGAGCAGCGGACGTGCCGGAAACCTACGAACCAGGGGGTCGTGGGTTCAAGTCCTGCCGGGCGCGCCATAAATCAAAGCCTTACGAGCGTAAGATGCGCTCGTTTCTCGTGCTGCGGGACCCCTTGCGGGACCTTTTATCCACAGACCTCTTCCCTTGCAATTGCCACGCGCAACACGGTCCGCGTCTCTTCGCGATTCAAGATCAAATTCGCCTGACTGAGTAGTCGACTCACGTCGGCGCTCGCGTAGTGGCCGGCCATCGAGTGGTTGGCATGTCCAAGCAGTACTTCGCGATCTTCCATTGGCACCCCGACTGCGCGCAGGCGGCAGGCAAAGGTATGCCGTAAGTCATGGATGCGCACGCGCTGCAAACCCGCTACTCGACGGGCGCGTTGCCAGGCGGTGTTGTTCATCGTAGCGACCGGCTTGCCTCGGCGCGGGAACACCCAGATCGGACGTTTGCCACGTTGTGTGTCGATGATTGACCACGCGACGTCGTTGAGGATGACGACGTGAGGGCGCTCAGTGCGACCGCAGGTCGCCGCGGCCGCGTGATCGGAATCGAGTTGCCGCGACTCATGGCGAGTCCGAATCAGCTCAACCAAGAAAGCACGAACATGGCGGCACTGTATGCGTGGCGACAAAACACTGCCTATACTTGGTCAGTTCGACAACTCTCGCATGCAAGCGGCGTTTCGCCTTAAATTTCATGAAGTCACTTGAAACGCATCTTCGCGACACGGAATGGATGGGATGCCTCGGACCGGAGTTGGCAGCATACGTGCAGGCCCAAGCAATCGAACGGCACGTGCCTGCAGGAAGCTTCGTCTATTCGAGGGGGATGGAGCCGGAATTCTGGATCGGCGTTATTGAGGGTCTATTGCTGATGTGCCGAAATTCCCAGGCGGGGCGAACCACGGCGGTCGCTAGCGTGCATTGCGGGGACTGGATTGGAGAAGCATCGCTGCTTTTCCTCAAACAACGTCAGTTCGACCTCGTCGCCGTGCGAGCAAGCCGACTGGCGTGCATTCCCCGCGCCACGTTCCGGCATCTTTATGAGACAAGCATTCCGTTCAATCACTATCTCGTTTTAAAACTCGGAAAACGCGTAGGGCAGTTTGCTCGGCTGATCTCCTCCGACCGAATGCTGACGCCAGTCGGCAGAATAGCGCTTTGCTTCACGGGGTTCGTCGACTCGCAAGGTTTGCGCGACGGCGATCGGGTCGAAATCACTCAAATGGAAGCAGGGCGATTGACGGGTCTATCGCGCCAACATGTCAACAAGGCATTGCATGCGCTTGCGGAATCGAAGGTCATATGCATCGAACGAGGAGGCGTGAGAATTCTCGATATCGAGCCTCTGCGAGCACTCATATCGTAGCAGCGCTTGATTGATTGGCCTGTATCCACCTACCGCGACGTGGGTTGCTCTGCGGACAACAGGTCCTGCCAGCGCTCGCGCTCGGACGCAATGAATGATGCTGCTGCCGAAATCGACGTCGGGGTAGCTCGCAGGCCAAATTCTGCGAATGTTTTTGTCGTGTCGGGCGCGTTGAGAATGCGCGCGACGTTGACGTTCAATGCGTCAATGATCGCGCTTGGCGTTCCAGAGGGCGCCACTAGTGCGTACCAGTCGGTCACGCGATAACCTGGAAAACCCTGCTCTGCGAATGTCGGTAATTGCGGCATCAGAGCGAAGCGCGACGCTCCGGTGCTTGCCAATGCGCGCAATCTTCCCGCCTGCACATAAGGCAAGACGGAGGCCGCGGGCGCAAATGACGCGAGCACGTCTCCGGCGAGTGCATCCCGGCGAATCTGCGGTGCGCCCTGATAGGGGACGTGCACCATGTCGAGAGCGGCCTGCTGCTTGAAGAGTTCTCCGGCGAGGTGACTCGCGCTGCCTATCCCGCTCGACCCATAAGTGACCCGTCCGGGATTCGCCTTGACGAATGCGACGAATTCAGAAAGCGAATTCGCAGGGACCGAAGGATGAACGACGAGCACGAGATCCAGCATCGCGACAAGGCTGATCGGAACCAAATCTGTCGCCGGATGGAACGCAATCTGGGTGTCGGACAACGGAGCGACAGAAAGAGGTCCCATGGAACTGAGAAGCATGGTGTAGCCGTCCGGGGGCGCCTTCGCGACATATTGCGCTGCGATTATTCCGCCGGCACCCCCGCGGTTCTGAACGACGACGGGTTGCCCGAAGCTGCGAGTAAGTTCATCGGCCAATATGCGCGCTCGTGTGGGATACCTACTGGTTTCTTCGGCATGGCAAGGCCACACCGAAAAAAGCGCGATTGCCAGCCCAAGTCGAAGCAATCGACGGCATAGCCGCCTTACGGTCGCGCTGACTGACCGTCCGCGCGATGACCGGCAGCTCGGCAGCCCTGGCGCCGGATAGGCACAGGGCGCACAAACCTTCCAGCAATCAATGGCCGCATGTGGTTGTTTCCGGGCTGGTTGCGCCGCAATTCCAGCGCTATAGAGCGCGATCAAGCCTGTCTTGGGTTTGCTGGAGTGAGCTCGGCACCAGCGGGTAATTTGCGACCAGGGCAAAAAATTCTTGGAATGTAACCTTTGTGACAGACAATCTGAGATACACGCCAAATACTAGTGCAGGGGCGTTCCGCGATCAACCTATGACGGTGGCCCAGTTGAACCTATCGCGACCCGGGTCGCTCACGCTACAGGTTGTATGCCACCTTTGCGACACTTTGTAGTGCTACCGGTTCGTAGAATCCGGTCAAGCGGCGAGGCGGACGATTGAGGGCAAACATCCCATTCATGTGCGGAGCGATGGTGGTAGTGGCGTGTTGCGCCATCGCTGCGTTCGCTGGTGGCCTCGTGTCCGGAGGAACGCCGTTGCAAACGCTTGCTCAACGGCGTACCGCGATCGAAATCACGCCTGTTCCTCGAACCCTAACTTTACCGGCACGGCTTGCGATTTCGGAGCCCGCATCCGTGAGTGATGTCCAGGCCATTGAAGGGATGGCGTCCGAAACGCCCGGTGGATTCTCTGGCCGCCAAAGCGCTTACAGCTTGCGGGTTACATTCGTAGACGATCTTCTCGCTATTCACGCCGATAACGCGCCGTTGATCGATGTGCTCCGTGAGGTCCAGCGTGTGACGGGCGCGTCGCTCGAATTGCGGTCCACCGCAACCGAGCGGGTAAGCATTGATGTGGCGCAGGCTCCGACGGAAGCGCTGAGGTTGCTTGTGGGTCGCGTGGAATACGACTACGTTGTCGTGGCATCGACGGGACAGCCGGAGCGTATCGAGCGCATCATCTTGAATTCGCGCGTCGACTCGCATGCGGCGGTTCAGATGTCGAACATCGACGCGATCGATCAGCGGCAGGTAATTTCGGAACAACGCAGTCCAATCCCCGCCACGTCAGATGTCGCTCCGGAACGGGATCGCCAACACCATCAGTTTGAACGCGTATTCGGAGCCTGCATTACGCAAGGATGTGACGCGAGTTAATGCAACGAGATTTCCGAAGCTCGTTGCGTTGTAAGGCAGAGCAGCTATGAGCACGATAATTACGAATCCGCAGCAATTGCCTCTGGTGGCGACTCAGGTCACCGAAGCAACACTTCAACCATGTCTTCTGGAGGACGAATGAGGGCTTCACTTGTTTCATCAACCTTGGCGCTGGTACTCGCGAGCGCAGCTACGATTGGCGCAGCGTTGGCCGATACCAATCCTGCCGTCACGCGTGTCAATAATGCCTACTTGATTACGCCACAGATGGCGTACGACTGGAACTATTACAAGTCCCTTGGTGGCTCGACCTACGCGGGAAGTGCGGGATGGAAACACTATACCGATTACCTGATCTCGTTGGCGCAGGAATTCGGTCTCGCCGACATCGATACCATCGATATCCCGTACGATCACTACGTCGTCGATGACGAATTTGATCCCGCCACGCACATCTACGCATCGGGGAAGGCCGTTGAGAAGCTGGTCACGGATGGAACGCCGGTGGCGGTCGTGGCCACCTACGGCATGACCTCCGGCTCCACGCCGCCGGAAGGCCTGACCGCGCAGATGATCTATTACGACCCGGCCAATCCGCCGACCGCGGCGCAGATCCAGGGTAAGATCCTCGTCGCTGCGGCGATTCCTTACCCAAGCCCGGTTCCCGGCATCAACGGGCCGTATTCGTACACAGGGTCGATCATCAACAGCTATGCGTGGGGTGACGTGTCATGGGAGGACCCCAACGCGCAGTGGCCGGAGCGATACGTTCCCGTGCCGATCAGCCAAACGAGCGCCTTCTACACGCGGTACAATTTCAGCCAGCTGAATGGCCTGGCAAGCACCGCGATCAACGCCGGCGCCGTTGGGATGGTGTTAGTGTACGACTTGTCACCTGCGGCGGCACTCGGACTCATTCAACGCAGCGTCTACACACCTAACGGACGTGCGGGCCAGGGTACGACGTATTCGAACGTGCCGACGCTCTGTCTGGACCGGGTCAATGGCGCCAAGGTCCTGACGGACGCGAAAGCAGGCAAGAGCGCGACCCTGACGCTGCTTGGGCGCTTCCAGGTGGATCATGGCAAAGCGTACATCGGATATCTGCCCGGCAAGGACTATGGCACGCCAAATGATCGGCAGATCATGATTGCGACGCACACGGACGCCATGTCGCTGGTCGAGGACAATGGTGGGCTCGGCCTACTCGGCGTGCTGCATTACTTCAGTCACATCCCCCAGGCGGATCGGCCCCGAACTCTGGTCTTCTACTTCGACGCGCGGCACTTCATGCCAGGCGCCGAAGGCGCGTGGCCGCAGTACGACTACTACAACATCCATCCGGAGCTGCTGCCCAAATTCGTCGCGACCGTGGGGATGGAGCACATGGGCGGCAGGGCGACGCGTGAAAGCGGCCCCGGAGGAAATACCTACGAATACGTGCCGGGCACTCCGGAAACGGGCGGCCTGATCACGAGCTACATCGATGTCAACAACAACAATCACTGGTTCATCAAGACATTCGCCCAAGCGGCAACCGACAACAACTGGCCATGGATCCAAGTCAAGGCCGGGAATGTCGAGCCGGGGATACATGGCGGCTACCAGACTGCAACTCGTAGTCCGCTCAACAAGGGCGGTTCGTACAATCCGCCGATCCCTGGCGTGGGTTTGGCCGGAGACTGGCCGGGTGCGTGGACCCAGACGTATTCGCAGATCGACACCGAAGCTGGAGCCATGGGGTTCTCACCCGAATACTTTGTTCAGCAGGTCGCCGGCATGTCGCAGGTCGTCGGCAACCTGATGGTGGTGGACCCGCTGGTCATAGACTTCGGATGGGGTAGGCTGAAGTCAGGTTTGGCATGCGCAAGCAGCGTTTTGTGCTCGACGCCATCGACCGGACAATTGCCCGACTCGCAATTCATGCAGCCATCGACCGCGCCGTCGATGCGCTCCAAGCTGATCTTCCTGTACAACGTAGCCATAACCCTTCTGGAGAACGGGCAGTACGCGCAGGCGAAGACCGCGCTGCAGAACCTCCGAGATGCGATTACGTCGACCATCAAGGATCCCAACCAGACCGCGTTGAATCTTCTCATCAGCGCCCAACTCGCGAAATTCCCGTAGAGTTCTCTAGTCGCGGCGCAGCAGCGAGTCGCATCGGCAAGCCTCCGAGGGGTGGGCCCTCGGAGGCTTGTGCATTGATGTACGAGAAGCGGTGTGCGTGATGCACGTGCCGCGCGCGCGAACCCGGCCGAACGGTTGCCTGTAATCCCGAGCGTGGTGCGGCGCCATACCTCATCGGATCAAGACATCGTTACAATGCGGTTGGATTCGTCGTGGACCTCCGACACGTTTGCGTCTGCTGCAACAAGCCCGTGCCAATGCATGTGAATATGATCAGGAGCATTCTGTTCATCGTTACCGGTGCTTGGTGCGCGGCGCTGTTCGCGCAGGAGGGTAACAAAATCGCCAACTTCGTCCGCACGGCGCTGGATGGGCGCAGCAAGGAGATCATCGCTGCCACGATCGAGATGCCATCCGACAGGTTTGGCTTCAGGCCCTCCCCGCAGGACATGACGTTCGGCCAGCTCACGTTGCACGTAGCGGACACGAATTACCTCTACTGTTCAAAAATCGGTGGTGTAGCCGAGCCGGCAGTACCCAAAATGGGTGATGCGGAACCGAAGGAGAAGCTGGTACAGCGTCTGAAGGCTTCGTTCGACTTTTGCTCGACAGCGCTCGCCGGGCTCGCCGATGCAAATAAGTCGGAGACATTGGAGATCGGACAAGCAAGGACGTCGCGTGCCATGGCCATCCTGACGCTCACAGGCACCTGGACCGACCATCTCGCGCTTCAAGCAACCTACCTCAAGGCCAGCGGACACCTGCCGCCGGCAGCCGCCAACTGATGCCCACCTGACCGAAAAGCTCGCCGCTCGCGTCAATCCATACCGCTCGCTACAAGTCCACACCGAATTCAACAATGCACAAGACGCCTTGGCGGCTCGTTGCGGCTGCGTTCCTGCTCCCGGCATTTGCATGCCCATCGGCGCAAGCTCACGACTTGCCGGTGAACTCGACCATGAACGCGTTCTTCAAGGTGGAATCGCGGCGCGCAGATCTTGTGGTTCGCGTGCCTCTCGATCTGCTGAGGGGAGTGCCCTTCCCGGTGAAGGACTCGCTCTACGACGTGACCGCATCGGGCCCCGCAACCCAGCTTGCGTTGCTGTTTCTCGAAGACGGTTTCGTGGTGCTCGAGAACGGCGTGCGCGTGGCACCGTCGTCCTCCACCGGTCGCCTGGCGCCCGCGTCCAACCGCTCATTCGACAGCTTCGAATCGGCGGCTCGTTTTGCCGATACACCCCCGGATGCGAGTACGGCGATCGTGTACGACAAGGGCTCGCTTGACGTCCACTTCACTTACGCGATCGGGTCGCCGCAATCCATCTTGAAGATACAAACCCAAGTGGCCGCCGACCTCGGCAGCGGCGCCATGATGACGGTGCGCTATCTGGCGGCCGGAGAAAGCAGTCGCGCGCTGATCATCAGGAGCGGAGATGAGTCGGTCGCGCTTAATCCAGCGTGGTACCACGCCGCGAGTGGCTTCATTATCGTGCTGTCCTCTGTCGTTGCAATCGCGGGGGGCTATTGGATGCTCGAGCGCTGGCAGGCGCTGAGGGAGGTTGAATGGCCTCGCCTGGATGCAACTGCGCTTGTGGGGGTCGCGGTCTGGACGGTGATCGTGCCGACCATTTTTGCGGTCGCCGTATTCCTCATGAGGCGGATCAAGGTGCGTTACCGGCTCAGGGCACTCCACGGTGCGACACGTGCAGAGGCGACACCATAACTGGGCGCCACAGGGTGAGCGTCTAATTTGTGTTGACTGGAGAAAGAGATGCGCCTCGTCGTTCTTGCGTCGATGTGCTGGCTGGCGCTGGTCTCCATGGATCCTGCGAGTGCCGATCCGTTCGACGAGATGTACACAGTGCAACTGGATCGGAACATCGACATGGTCCTGGTCAAGGGCGGCTGCTACAAGATGGGCAGCGACGGGCAGGAAGCTGCGGCGAACGAAAAGCCCGCCCACGAGGTATGCGTGAAGGATTTCCTGATCGGCAAGTACCCAGTCACTCAATCGCAGTGGATCAGCATCATGGGGAAGAATCCCTCTGCGCATGACAACTGCGGAGATGTGTGTCCCGTCGAGAATGTCGCGTGGGACGACATCCAGATGTACATTCGAAAGTTGAACGAGCGTACGAAGAAGACGTACCGACTTGCCACCGAGGCGGAATGGGAGTACGCAGCACGCAGCGCGGGAAAGGACGATCGTTGGTCCGGCACCAACAACGAAAAGGAGCTCGGCGATTATGCGTGGTACCTCAACAATGCGAGGTACAGGTCCCATCCGGTCGGACTGAAGAAGCCTAACCCGCTAGGGCTCTACGACATGACGGGCAACGTGTGGCAATGGGTCTCCGACTGGTATGCCGAGGACTTCTATGGGAAGAGCCCTCGAGACAATCCGCAAGGGCCTGCGACGGGCCGGATGCGCGTTCTACGTGGCGGTTTTTGGGGCGATACGGCCAGCTTTGCTCGAGTGACGAGGCGCATCAGTCTCGCACCCGATGTGAAAGGGCCGGGTTACGGATTTCGGCTTGCTACGTCCGCAGAATAGTCGGCTTGCGCGGAGATTGGATGCGGCCGGGCGACGCGGCTCGAGCAGTTCGCGTGGCCTCGTCACCACTCGCAACAACGTCGATTCCTGCGCCTTCAGCACCGCATTCGCCGCGCGTATCAGCTCGGAGAGTTCCGGGGCGCTGTAATGACTGGTGATGTCCCCGGTCCTGTGCCCGAGCAGCACCTTGCGCGTTTCCAGCGGCACTCCGGCCGTACGCAGAAGTCGGCCGAAGGTATGCTTCAAATCGTGAACC
>Ga0193751_1001858_pt1 | contig 13173 bp, 13 predicted proteins | sample L1c2metaG_FD_143050 | JGI IMG/M metagenome (GOLD analysis project Ga0193751, IMG submission 143050) | Soil microbial communities from a riparian zone of the East river system, Colorado, United States - L1c2 | ecosystem: Environmental > Terrestrial > Soil > Riparian zone | place: USA: East River... | reverse complement strand
GTGCGCGCCGCGCGCTCAGGTGGTGCGATTGCGCGCGACATAATCCGCCAGGGCGCGCAGCGACGAAAAGATTTCTTCGTTCTTGGCGTCCCCTGAACGGATCTCGACGCCATAGTGCTGGGACAGGACTGTTGCAATCTCGAGCATGTCTATCGAGTCCAGCCCAAGCGCGCCCTCGTACAAAGGCGCAGAAGGCGCGAACGCGGCATGGTCAACATCAAGATTGAGAGATTCGATGATCAAGACTGCGATTTCGCGCTCCCAGTCGGTCATCGTCGCCTGCGCTGAGCTTGCGTCAAGCTGCTGATTTGGCATGTCGCAACAATGTCGAAGAAAACTCGCGGTCGGTAGATGCGACCCGTGCAAAATATCGGGGCGGCGAGGAACCGCTGAATTGATCCGGTCGAGTCAGTGCCGCCATGATCTTATCGACACGATGCGGGCGATGCGCGCGTTGTCTTAGCTCTTGCTTCGTCGACTGACGGGATCAAATACGCATCAATTCCACGCGAATCTCCCGATCCAGATTCTCCACCCAACCGTTGTAGTTCTTGTGGATTGTTCCGCTCGTGGCCTCGAGGTTCGAACTATCACGATAAACGATGCTATATGTCTTCGTCGTGTATTTTACGTCCGCACTGGCGGTGTGCGCTCGCAATGCGATACGCGAATTGATGACCCCTGGGCCGGTTTCCGTCATTTGCCAACCGAGGCGCGCGCCAGCGCGCAAAATCGCCCCTTTTACGTCATTCATAGTGGCTTGTTTTTGAGCTACGACGGGAACAGGCGCTTCGTTGACATTGTAGATCGGAGCCGTTCTGCAAGCGCCAAGCACGGTCAACGCCACGATGGCCGCCATTAGGCGACGGTTCATGGTTCCTCCCAGTTCTTATGATCGAGACTGCGAGGCTATTATAACAATTCGCTTTGACGCACGATGAGCAGCATTGAATTTGGCGAAAATTGTGTCCTACGCATGCTTGGAATCACGCCCCCTGACCAGAGGAGACGTATGCGCGGTCACGCGCACGCTGAAACGGCTTGTCTGGGCCGGTCGGGCCCTGGCCACCGGAGTTATTTGGGCGTTGATTCGAGCGCGGCGAGACGGCCGTAAACGAGATGGGCAATCGATAGGAGCTGCGTCCGATCGAGATTGCCCGAAAGCGCATAGCCGCAATTGTCGTCGATCCAATAGAAAACGCCTACGCCGTCTTCCAGCGCGTAACGAAATCCGGTTTCGTGCGAGTGTTCGCCATCCTTGCGCACAAGCAGTGAGATGCGCTGCTTGTCGGGCTTTTCGTTGCCGGCGACGAGCCGGCCGCCGACCAGCGCGAATCCGACATCGCTTAAGTTAGGCGCGTGCAGCTGGAAGGACAGGCGCTTGGAAAGCCAGCGCACCAGTCGTTCTTCCTCGTTGGCCCAGATCTCCACCGGACGATTGGCATCCGTGGCGTAGAGAGCGTGAGTGAGCGCAGCCTGGCGCTGAAAAGTCACCGGCGTGCCCGCTTGTTGCAACACCTCGCCGCGTATCAGCCAGCCGAGGGCAACGCCAATGCAAAGCGACGCCGCGGTTGCGAGCACCGGCCACAGACGGCGCCCGAGGCCACGGCGGTGCGACTTCGAAGAAGTCGCCGCGCCGATAAGCTCGCGTGGCAACGGTTCCGAAAGCCAAGGATCGAGCGCATCGCGCAGCTGCGCGTTATGCGCTCGAATCGCCGCGGCTCGCGCCGCGAACGCGGGATCGCCCTCGACGTCCGCTGCAACGCGCGCGGCGCGCTCCGGCGGCAGTTGCCCGTCGACGTATGCATTGAGATCGTCGTCGGAAACAGGCACGCTCATTTGACGACCTTCAGCGGCGCGGGGGCATCCGCCGACATGCGGCGGAGCTTTTCCCGTGCGCGGTTGAGGCGTGACATCACGGTGCCGATCGGCACGCCCTGGACGCGCGCGATTTCCTCGTAGCGAAGCTCTTCGACCGCGGCGAGGATCAGCACTTCGCGCTGCTCCACCGGAAGCCGGCCGATCTGCACAAGCACTTCGGCAAGCTCGACACGATCGGATTGTGTTGCCCGTACGGCGATCTGCCAGCCGCCGGGGGTGTCTTCATCGCCGTCGAGCGAGCTTTCCGCCTGGCGGCGCTTGCGCATTGCATACTGATTGACGTGAACGTTGTGCATGATCGTAAACAGCCACGCGCGCAAATCGCTTCCTGCCTGCCAGAGGCTGCGCTTCTCCCAAGCGCGGGCGAGCGTGTCCTGCACCAGATCGTCGGCGCGATTGATGTCGCCGGTAAGTACGCGTGCGTAACGCCGCAGCCGCGGCAGCGCGGCGACAAGATCGGGGTTGGGCAGCGTGTGTGGCACGGCAGGCGGGCGGGCGAGTGCCATCCTCGCCCGCTTTGCGCCGACTCTAAATTTGCGATCAGTCCTTGACGACGTGCCAGACGCCGTTGAACCCGTCGCCTGTCATATCGCCCGCCTTTTGATCCTTCGACCACAGGTACAAAGGCTTGCCCTTGTACGCCCACTGCTTGCTGCCGTCGTCGCGGGTGATGACCGACCAGTCACCGGACGCCTTGGCATCGGCGCCCGCCATCAGCGGCGGCCAATTAGTCGCGCACGGGCCATTGCAGGCGCTCTTGCCGCCTGCATCCTTGTCGAATGTGTACACCGTCATTCCGGCGTTGTTGGTCATCATGCCGCCGGTTTTCTTGGCCGGGGCATCCTGCGCAAGCGCAGTGCCGGCGATGGCGATGCCCGCGACCAGCGCGGCGATGCAGTTGCTGACTCTCATTGCGACCTCCATGGTTATTGGAACAATCGGATCTAGAAGCTTGGCGCCTGGGTAAACATCCGGAAAGGCGCTTTATTCCACGGCTGCCGCGTTCCGGTACGCGGCAAATCGAAGACCAGTGCCGTTCCAACTATTCTCGGCAATTTGAAGAGGCAATCCATCACCTGCGTTATTGTGTGGAAAAGGAGGATCTCTCGTTTCCACGATTACTTGTTGTTAGGCACAACAAGTTGGAACGGTACCAGTGCGGCCGCAGCTAGCTTGGCGCTGAATCGAGAAGCATAACCGTAACGAAGGCGCTCGGTCGCTGCGATACACGCTGCCGAGGATGAGGCAACGCGAAAAAAACGACGACGATTGAACGCTGATCGATCGATTGAACAGCAGTCCTTCCGCCAGGGCGAGCGAGATCGCGCTGTACGCGCATGCGCTGATCGCTCGCCGCTTTCTTCACCCGTGTACAGATGTCCGCGGCCTGAGGCAATCGAATCGTGCCCGACCTCGGGAGCTAAGGCAACTCCGCCGCCGGCATGCGTGCCAGGATGATCGCGGTTTTGCGCGCCAGCGCCTTGGAGGCTGGGTTCCTCTCGTAATGGCGCGGGTTGGGCGCCATCGCGGCAAGCCGTGCCGCCTGTCCCGGGGTAAGGCTCGCGGCGCTGGTGCCGAAATAGCGTCTCGCTGCGGCCTCGGATCCGAAGACTCCACTCCCCCATTCGATCACGTTGAGGTAGATCTCGAAGATGCGCTGCTTGTCGAGGATATTCTCGAGCATCACTGTGATCAGCGCTTCTTCGGCCTTGCGCAGGTAGCTGCGCTCGCCTGAAAGAAACAGGTTCTTGGCGAGTTGTTGCGATATCGTCGACCCGCCGGCGACTACACGGCCTTTGCGCAGGTTCTTGTCCATTGCGAGCTGTATGCCGTCCCAGTCGAAGCCCTCGTGCTCGACAAACCTGGCGTCCTCGGCGGCGATCATCGCCTGCTTGAGGTTCACCGAAATGCGCTCGTAAGGAACCCACACATACTGGATTCGCGCGTCGGGACGAATGGCGCGAAGCTCGGCTAAGCGCAGGCTCATGAACGCTGTTTGCTGCGGCGGGTGGTCGCGCCACCACCAGATATGCGCCGCGTACCAAAGCTGCAGCAGGGCGAATGCGCCGATCGCGATGAGCATCGACCAAAGCAGCCATCGCACCGCCCTGCGCACGTCCTAGACCGGTCGCAACAGTGGGAAAAGCGGCGCCGATTCGGGGCGAACGCCGCGCCACACCAGAAAGCTTTCGGCCGCCTGCTCGATGAGCATGCCCAGTCCGTCGGCGGTGCGCGCTGCGCCGTTGGCGCTCGCCCAGCGCGCGAAAGGCGTCGGCGCATCAGCGTAGATCAAGTCGTAAGCCAGCGCGCCCGGCGCAAACACGCCGGCGGCCCACACGCCTGCGCTATCGGTGTCCTGCAGGCCGATGCTGGTCGCATTGATCACGATATCGAATCGGCCGCTGCCCAACGCTCCGGACGGAATGGCGGCGATGTTTCCCTGCGCAGCGAAATGCGCGGCCAGCCCATCTGCCTTCGACTGTGTGCGATTGACCAAAGCAACACGTCGAGGAGTCTCCGCCAGCAGCGGCCCCAGAACGCCTCGCGCCGCGCCGCCCGCGCCGAAAATAAGGACGTTGCGTCCACTGATCGCCACGCCGAGGTTGTGCATGAGGTCGTGAATCAGGCCGGCGCCATCGGTATTGTCGCCGAACCAATGGCTGCCGCGCCACGCCAGCGTGTTGCACGCACCTGCGGATCGAGCCCGTGCGCTCTTTTCGGTAGCCAGCGCAAACGCATCGAGCTTGAAGGGCGCGGTTACGTTGAGACCCATACCTCCCTCGGACGCAAACCGTTGGGCCGCGGCGGCAAAGCCGTCGAGCGGCGCAAGCAGGCGCTCGTAGCTCATCACCTGGTCGGTCGCGCTCGCGAACGCGGCGTGTATCAAAGGCGATTTACTGTGCGCAACGGGATTGCCGATGACGGCGTAGCGGTCGGGCATGATGGGTGAATCGGCTTGAACGCTTCGATGATGGAAGCAACGCGGATTATTGCTCGCCGGGCGGATCGGCGGGCATGTTTCTTTACGCAACGAAGCCGAACGCGGGGAGGCTTGGCGCGCCGGCCTCCTCACTTTCAATGAGACATTTAGCGCTGATTTGTCGGCCTCTTGCCGCCTCGGCTTCCTAAGACGATCACCGGATAGAGAAAGCGCGTGTCGGCCTCGTTGTGTCGACTCGCTCGGCCGCGATCCCCATGCAAAAACCGCATGGGGCCCCTCGCCTGGCCGCTCGCGCCACTACTCGCAATTCCCCGTCGATCCCCACGCTTCGCGGGGGGCCCCGCGCCGGGTGGCTCGCGCCTCGGCCTCCTCTACGGTCAACGCAATATTAGCTATCGAGTTGTCGGCCTCAAGCGTCGACTCGCAATTCCCGGCCGATCCCGCTTCGCGGGTCCCTCGTCCGGTGGCTCGCGCCTCGGCCTCCTCTACGGTCAACGCAATATTAGCTATCGAGTTGTCGGCCTCAAGCGTCGACTCGCAATTCCCGGCCGATCCCGCTTCGCGGGTCCCTCGTCCGGTGGCTCGCGACGCTACTGACTTGTCAGCGAATTGCCCGGCGCGAAAGTCCACGTACGGGTGATGTACAGGATATCGGTATCGCGCTTGATGTCGGGTGGAAACGGGCTGTACGGTCCGCCCCTTTCAACGATCTTGATCGCGGCAAGATCGAGAATCTTCTTGCCCGACGGACGGTCCACCACGACCGTTTCGACGCTGCCGTCGGCGCGAATGCCCACCGTAAGCAGCAGGCTTCCATAGAGCTTTGCCGATCGTGCCGCTTCGGGATAATTGTTGTTGCCGACGCGCTCGACTTTGAGCCGCCAATCCTCGACGTAACGCGCAAAGCGATATTCCGCGGCGCGGGCGCCGACAAAGCGGCGCTTCGGGCGTTTCTGATACGCATCCAGGTCCTTGGCAATTTGTGCTTCGAGGCGCATCGCCTCGAGCGCGTGCTGCATCATTTCGCTTGCGCTCGGCAGTTCGGTCGTTTCGGGCGCCGCGTCGGGCTGGGGGACGGGCGGTGCCACTGCGGCTGCCGACCGGATCTGCGTCAGCATTTCCTGGGTACGCTTTTCCAGATGCTCGACCTTCGGGTTGGCGACGGCGGGAGTCGCATTCGCACTCTCCCGCGGCAGTACCGGCAGCGGAGTCTTCGCGCGGCGATCGGCGTCAGTGTTACCGCCGCCATCGAGATGTGCCTGCGCCAACAACTGGGCGTTGGTCGGTTTCGACACCGACTTGGCATTGACGAGCGCGACCTCGAGCGGAGAGCTGCGATCGACGCGGGGCACATCGATGGGAATAAACCGTACGGCAAGCACGACCGCATGCAGGATGATCGACCAGCCGATCGCGGTCGCCAGAATGCGGTTGGCCGGCGCCGGGTCGACCGCCAGGAAGGGCAGCGACATGGTGCGCGTCTCGGCGATGGGCACGACGACGCTCGCGCGAGGACGCGCCGCCGGCTTCTTCGCCGTGGCGGGAGGTGGCACCGCCTCGAGGGCCTGGGGTAACAATGACTTTGGCATAAAGAGGGAGTATATCCCGCCAGCCGCCCTTCTCAAGGGGAGGCGGTCCCAATAAAGCGCGTTTCCACCGTCGCCGAGAAAAGGTCGATGCGCCCTACCGCGACCCGGATCCTCGCGCCGGGGCCAAGCGCCGGCAGGTCTGGTACGCGAACGTAGAGCGGCAAGGCGTCGAAGCGGACCAGGTTGTCGCGCACAACGGTAGCCTCGGCTTCGGTCCTGTTTTCCTGCAGCAGCCACCGCAGGCACCAGTAGTGCTCCATCCTGCTCTGAAATTCCGCGTACTGGGAATAGGTGGCCTCGAAGTCGGCCATGATCGAAAACAGCTCGACGTCGCCGTCGGAATACGGCGCCGCCTTGTCACCCAGCACCGCAAGCAGCTGGCGCTGATTGACCAGATCGCTGTAGCGGCGCAGGGGTGAGCTGACCCATAGATACTGCGCGACGCCAAGCCCCTGGTGCGACTCGGGTTTCGTGCTCATCTTGACCTTGCCCGCCTGCTGGGTTCGATACAGCCCCGGCGCGCGCTCGTCGGCGAGGCGCTTGCCCCAGGTGCTGTTGACATGAATCATCAGCTCGGCGACCAGCCTGTCCAGCGGCGAGCCCCGCGGCCTCGGCACGATGCTCACCCTGCCTTCGGGTGCGGCGTCCCAGTCGATCCTGAAGCTGTAATCGAGCCGCGCGATGTCGGCCTTGCCTCGCGCCGTCTCCAGTTTTTGCGCAAGGCGCCACAAGGCGCGCAGCTCGCCGGTCCACTCCGGCTCGCCGGGAGAGGCGTCTGATGCAAAATCGTCGCCGATCGCATCGAGGCGAAGATTTGCCGCGACAGGCACGCGCTCCACACGCGTGTCATGGCGGACCGGCGTTCCGTCGGGCGCGGTTTCGACATAGAGCGACAGCGAAGCGGGTTCGCTGCCCGCGGCAAGCGTGAATCGCGTGATCACGGGCTCGGGGAGCATGGTGATCTTTCGTCCGGGCATATACACCGTCGACAGACGCGCTCGCGCGATTGCATCGAGCGGGCTACCTCTGGGAATCGCCAGCGCAGGCGCGGCGATGTGAATACCGATCTCGAGGTTTCCGTTCGGCAGCGCCCGCACCGAGAACGCGTCGTCGATTTCGGTGGTCGTCGCGTCGTCTATGGAAAAAGCGCGCACCGGCGCGACCGGCAGATCGGGTGTTGCCACCGCATCGTGGTACGCCGGAAACGCTACGCCCGATGGAAACGCTTCGAAAAGAAAGCGGTTGTAGTGATAGTCGTGGCTGGAAGGGACCGCGCCGCAAGCTGTGAGAAGCGACAGCGGATTCGTTTGCAGCGACTCGCACGCGAGTGTCAGAGCGCGCGTCTCGATCGCGAGCTTGTCGGGCTTGTACAGCAGCATCGGCAGCTTGTCGCGAAGCGCATCCGGCAGGCGCTTTGCCTTGAGCTCGTCGACGAGCGCGGCGACGTCGGCTATTTCTCGCCGCTTGCGTTCCGCGCCTGCCTGCGCCGCCTTAAGCGCATCGGCAGGCGCCGCTTTGTAGCGACCCCTGCCCTTCTTGTAAAAATACATCGGCGACGCGTGCAGGCAAAGAGCGAGCCCGGCGGCTTCTGCCGCACGCGGCGTCCGGCCGAAATAATCGGCGGCGAGATCGGCAAACGCGAACTCGCGGTCGCCGCTCACCTCCCAGAGGAAGTTGGGATCGATCGAGGACGCGACACCTTGTGCGTCGGCAAGAAGTGTGGATGGTGAAGGGTCGGCAAAGCGAAGCAATACGTTCGCGGCCTTCACCTTGAGCCGTTTTCCCGACGACGACTCGACCTGGAGCGAGGTTTCATTGTCGGCAAGGACCGTGCCGGCCTTGAACGCGCCGTCGTCCTCGAAGAAAACGTGCATGGATGGGTATGCGGGAAGGAGGGGCAGGATTATATCGCTTCGCTGCCGCATTCACGCTCGGGCGGCCCGACTTTCGCGCAGTCACTTGACGTGAGACCGGCCACGATCGCATCCACGATGTTGCCACTGGTTGATTCTCGGCGGTTGCGCAAGCTCGATGTTTGCTGCACGATGCCCGAGAACGCTTCACAACAGGAGCTCTAGCGATGCAATTCCGCCGACTCGGCGACAGCGGGCTCGAGGTTTCGGTGCTGTGTCTGGGTACGATGACGTTCGGCGAGCGCACCGACGCTGCGACGGCGCAGCGGATTATCGCGTCTGCGTTCGATGCCGGCGTCAACTTCATCGACACTGCGGATGTCTATGTCAAGGGTGCGTCGGAAGCGATCGTCGGGCCCGCCATCGCGGCGAATCGCCGGCGATGGATTCTTGCCACCAAGGTAGGCAACGTCATGACGCAGGCGCCGCACGACGGCGGGTTATCGCGACGCTGGGTCTTGCAGGCGTGCGAGGACAGCCTGAAGCGACTCGCGACCGACACCATCGACATCTACTATCTGCATCGGGACGATCCGAAGACGCCTCTCGAGGAGACGGTCGAAGCGATCGGTGACCTGTTGCGCGCCGGCAAGATCCGCTACTTCGGCGTGTCCAACTTTCGAGGCTGGCGCATCGCCGAGATCGTCGCGACCTGCGCCGACGTGGGCGTGCCGCAGCCCGTCGTCTGCCAGCCGTACTACAACGCCATGAACCGCATGCCCGAGGTCGAGATCCTCCCCGCGTGCGACTACTACGGCATCGGCGTCGTGCCCTACAGTCCGCTCGCCCGCGGCATACTCACGGGCAAGTACATGCCCGGCGCCGAGCCGCCTCCCGACTCGCGCGTCGCACGCAAGGATCGGCGCATGATGGAGACCGAGTTTCGCGACGAATCGATCGCCATGGCGCAGACGATCAAGGCGCACGCCGGGAAAAAGGGATTGACTCCGACGCAATTCGCGCTGGCGTGGTTGTTGCGCAACCGCATCGTCAGCTCGGTCCTGGCCGGTCCGCGCACGCTCGAGCAATGGACCGATTATCTTTCCGCGGTCGATACGTCTCTCGATGACGATGACGAGGCGCTGATCGACTCACTGGTCAAGCCGGGTCACCCCTCGACTCCCGGATACAACGATCCGCAGTACCCGTTCTACGGACGCATTGTCGATTAGCCCGGGGAGGATAAAACAAGCAACAGCTGCCCCGAGCAGACGGCTGGACTGTCAGAAGCGGCCGTTCAACGGATCAAACAGGACGCGGTCGTGGAAAGGGCGTCGCCAGCGAGCGATCATTCCTGGTCGTTCCCGTCCCGGCAAGAAAACCGAGGCGCGTAAACGATCACAGACGAAACGACACGCGCTTCAATCGCGCGTCGAACTCGAGTTGCTCCGACGCTGCCGCAGCCGGCCGGCCAATCGATCAGTCAACGCGGTTTGTAGCTGAACTTCTGGCCACCGACAGTCGCCTCGTACATCAGCCCGCCCTTGGCCACGGTAAACGTCGCCATGCCCTTGTTGTATGCGCCGACGACCCTGGCGGCATCCTTGGTTACACTTGCGCCAGCCGATGAACCCGTGGTGTTCGCCTTCGCTCCTGCAGCGGCGGTAATCGCGACTGCAGAAGCCTCCGCGCCAAACTCGAAGTTACCGCTCGTGAAATCCTTGAACGCGCGCTGGTTCTCGAAGAAGATCATCTCGCTGTAGGCCTGACCACCGAGCTGGAAGCCGACCGTGAGTTGCGTCATGGATGTGTCGCCGACGTACTTTCCTTTTTCGTACACTCGGCCATTTCCGTACGCACCACCGATGCCGACCCCGCCCTTCCCAATCGTCGGGAAGACCGCATAGCCGTATGCCGTCTTGAAGTAACGGTTACTGTCGACGGCGTTCTTGAAGACATTGATCGTGTCCTGATACGAGTCCGCCCACGCTGGCGAGACAGTCAGCGCCATCGAAAACAGCGCGAGGATGGGAATGAGACGCTTGATCACGGTTGTCCTTTCGGGTGAACATGCCGCATCTGTGCGGCGAACGGATTTGGCTCAAACCAGGAACTCCGGCAGGTTCGGGCCGTTGCGACGTCCATTTTAACAAAATTGTCTTCTCCGCTTGCAGTCCCCGGGCAGATGCGTCCGGACGACTGAAATTGGGCCGGAAGCCGTCGTTTTTGGCTAGACCAAGCCACGTGGAACGTTCGATCTCGGCATTTTCTATTCGTTCGCTATCCCGTGAGGGACGTGGCCGCTGGCGACGTGCTTCGATGCCGAGTCGATATGCGTGCGCTGATCGTCGAAAAAGATGTCGGCACCGAAGGCGCGAAGAAATTCACCTTTGTCCAGACCGCCGAGGAACAACGCTTCGTCGATGCGAATATTCCAAGCGCGAAGCGTGCGGATGACGCGCTCGTGCGCCGGCGCGCTGCGTGCGGTGACGAGCGCGGTGCGGATCGGACTTGCGGCGTCGGAGAATTCCGATTGGATGCGATGCAGACCGGCGAGAAACTCCTTGAACGGCCCGCCTGAAAGCGGCCGCAGCGCGGCATCCGATTCGCTTTGGGAAAAGGCGGCCAGGCCGCCTTCCTGATATACGCGCTCGGCCTCATCGGAGAAAAGCACGGCATCGCCGTCGAACGCAATCCGGAGCTCGTCGCTTTCGTTCTTGCCTACGACCGATGGAACGATCGTCGCGGCCGCGTACCCATCGTTGAGGACGCGCTTGACGTCCTCGGTGTCCGCCGAAAGGAAAAGATGTGCGCCGAACGCGGGCACGTAGCGCGACGTGGGCTCGCCCTTGGTGAAGGCGGCGCGCGTAATGTCCAGCCCATGGTGTTTGATGGAATTCATCACGCGCAAGCCGGTGTCGGCGGAATTTCGCGAGAGCAAGATCACTTCGACGTATTGCTTGTGCGGCCGGTTCAGCCGCAGCAGCTTGTTGACCAGCACGAAGGCGGGGCCGGGCTCCAGCGTTTCGTCCTCGTGCTCGATCTGATAGTGCTGATACGCATCAACGCCCGCCTCCGTATAGACGCGATGGCTGTCGGCGAGATCGAACAGAGCCCGCGACGAGATCGCGACGACCAGCTTATCGGCGAGCGTGGGCCTGGGCATGCTGTCGAACCGTGACCTTCGCGTAACGCGTGCGAATTACGCGAAGCGGGCACTCCTGGGAATGCCGCTAGTATAGTCCCGCCAATGGGACTACGCGGCTTTGCGCAGCCCCGTCCCCAGTTCGTCGAACACCGCGCGCACCTGCTCGACTGCCCAGTCGATCTGCTCGCGATCGATGACCAGGGGCGGCGCAAAGCGGATCGCGGTGCTGTGCGTATCCTTCGACAGCACGCCGCGCTGCAGGAGGCGGCGCACGATAGTGTGCGCGTCGGTCTTGCGTGTATCGATTTCCAGGCCGATGAAAAGGCCCCTGCCGCGAACGTCACGGATCAATGGACTGCGCACGGTCTTGAGCTGCGCGAGCAGATAGTCGCCAAGCTCTGCCGAGCGTTCGATCAGCTTCTCTTCGAACAACACCGCCAGCGCCTCGAGACCGACCGCCGCGGCGAGCGGGTTGCCGCCAAACGTGCTGCCGTGATCGCCGGGCTGGAATACCTGCATGACGTTGTTGGTCGCGACAAACGCGGACACCGGCAGCATTCCGCCGCCGAGCGCTTTGCCCAATATCACGCCATCGGGTCGGACGTCGTCGTGCTGGGAGGCGAGAAACTTTCCTGTCCGGCCCATCCCCGTCTGGATCTCATCGCAGATCAGCAAAACGCCGCGTTCGCGGCAAATACGCGCGCATTGCGCGAGATATCCGGACGCGGGTACGACGATGCCTCCTTCTCCCTGGATCGGCTCCACAAGAAATGCCGCGGTATTCGGCGTGATCGCTGCTTCCAGCGCGTTCGAATCGCCGAAGGGGATCGATCGGAACCCGGGCGCGAACGGCCCGAAGCCATCGCGATATTGAGCCTCCGACGAAAAGCCGACGATGGTGATCGAGCGACCGTGGAAGTTGCCTTCGCAGACGATCACCTCCGCCTGGCCATCGGGAATGCCCTTGATCTTGTATCCCCACTTGCGCGCGGCCTTGAGCGCGGTCTCCACTGCTTCCGCGCCGCCGTTCGAGGGCAACGCACGATCAAGACCGGTGACCTCGGTCAAGCGCTTCAGAAACAAAGGAAGCTTGTTGTTGAAAAACGCGCGCGACGTCACCGACAGCCGCTGCGCCTGCGCAACCAGCGCGGCGACAATCCGCGGATGCGCGTGACCATGGCTCACCGCGGAATACGCCGACATCATGTCGAGGTAACGGCGGCCGTGCTCGTCCCACAGCCACACGCCCTCGCCGTGAGCGATCACCACCGGCAAGGGCTCGTAGTTGCGTGCGCCCGCCGCGAGCTCGAGCTCGATCATCGCCGATTCTCCCGCAAGAGCGCGCGGATCCGTGCCGGCTTGAAAAGATGATTTCATTTTGAATTCCTAAGTGTTCGACCGCCTGATCGCCGGGCCGTTGCCTCTTGCTCACGTGACTTCGGATGGAAGCACACGATGTTCGACGATCACAAACGCGCTATCCCGGCTCCCGGGACGCGAATTCATAGACGATTGCAAAGCGTGATTTTACTCCGCAACGTTCGCCGACTCCCGCTGCGGTGCACAACCGACGTGATGAACTTTCATTGCAGCAAGTGGTCGGCGACGCGGCTGCAGGCCCTCACCGGCGCACAGGTTTGCCGCTACAACTTGTCGGCTACGTCGACGTGATCCCGGCGAAACGAAGCACCGCGGGGATTTGCGACGCAAAACTGCTGAACGCGTGGTCACCGCCGCCTTCGACGAACTGCCATGCGCCTG
>Ga0193751_1001857_pt1 | contig 13174 bp, 10 predicted proteins | sample L1c2metaG_FD_143050 | JGI IMG/M metagenome (GOLD analysis project Ga0193751, IMG submission 143050) | Soil microbial communities from a riparian zone of the East river system, Colorado, United States - L1c2 | ecosystem: Environmental > Terrestrial > Soil > Riparian zone | place: USA: East River... | reverse complement strand
ACCGGAATTCGAACAGCAAAGTTTCGTGGAACAACCGCCGGTCACACAGCCTTCCGAAAAGCTTGCGCCACTGCCGCTGTCAATTCCAACGCCGCGTCAATCGGTGTTTCGCGAACCAGAACAAACTGTCCCTGAAATTTCTCCCGCAAAAAAAATTCTCAAAGCCAGGCAAGAATCTGAGCCAGCCCCGCCGGCAACTTCAATACCTGAGGCGGTGGTTCGACCGCGAATCTTCCCTCGAACTGCTCGGACTCTGCGCGAGGACAAGCCATCGAATTCGAGCAGGCGCAGGTCAGACATCATCAAATCTCCGCTTCGGGACGTTCTCGCGTCTGCGTCTGCGTTACATGAAGTCAGCGCGCGAGAAGAAGTCGGACCCTCGACACCCGCCGTTGCTTCAAAGCCGGTCGTTGTTCCGGAACTGCGCGAACATAAATTGCCTGCACGGTCAGACGTTCAAGCCATCGTTCCCACGGTCCGTCCATTGCCGTCGGTTCCGCCAACACCAAAGCCAAAGCCTGAACCGACAATTAACGTCACCATTGGTCGGGTCGAAGTCCGCGCGGTGCCGCCGCCGGCTCAACAGCGGGCGAAACCGAAACCGGCAACGATCTTGAGCCTGGAAGATTATTTGCGCCAGCGCGCGAAAGGAGGTGCGCAATGAGCAATTCACTCGCCATTGGCGCGGTGACCGCCACGCTGCGCAATTTGTTGGACAAGGGAATTTCAGCGGAAGGCGGCGGCTTGCACACGACCACGTTGCCGCCGGAAAAAGCGCAAACGTTCGGCCAGGCCGACGGCGCCGGACGGATCAATCTTTTTCTGTATCAAACGCACATCAACGCCGCCTGGCGTAACATGGACATGCCGGGCCAGATTAAACCCAATGAGACCGGCCAGCCGCCACTGGCGCTCGATTTGTTTTATTTGCTGACCGCCTACGAGCGAGATGACGGCGATTCGTCCGTGATTGCGCATCGTCTGCTGGGTCGCGCGATGCGGGTGTTGCACGATCACCCGTTGCTCGGCGCGGACGAAATTCGCACGGCACTGCCGCACAACGATCTCGCCGACCAGATCGAGCGCATTCGCATCACGCCGCAGCCGATGCCGGTCGAAGAATTCTCGAAACTCTGGACGACATTCCAGGTTGGCTACCGCATCTCCGCTGCGTATCAAGTCTCCGTCGTGCTGATTGACAGCACGCGCGCCGCGACTTCGCCGCTGCCTGTGCTCAAGCGCGGATCTCAAGATCGCGGTGTGATGTCCGTCGCGTCTCCGTCACCGTCGGTTTCCGGTGTGCGCGCGGACGTTCAACCGCCCGGCTTACGACCGAATGCGCAACTCGGCGATGATTTGATTATCAGCGGCCAAAATTTTTCCGGTGAAGGAGTCACTGTCCGTTTCACGCGCCAACCGGTGCCGCCTCCGCCCGCAGAGCCGGAAACCATTGAACTTGTAGCGTCCGCTGGAAATGAAAATCAGATTAAGATTTCTTTGACCAACGACGCGGCGGCAATGAGCAAATGGGCGCCCGGTTTCTATACCGTATCACTCGTCGTTGCGCTGCCGAATATTCCATCGTGGATCACCAACGAAGCGCCGCTCGCGCTGGCACCGACGATTACGGTCGCACCCTCGAGTGCAGTCACAGGCGATGTTACGCTGACAGTGACGTGCGTGCCGCGTCTTCGCGACGGCCAGCGCGTGCTGCTCTTATTTGGCAGCCGGCAGATTCCCGTCAAAACAATCTCTACTCCCGCCGACGCGACGCAGCCGACGACGTTGACTTTTCTTGTGCCGGCGGCGACCGCGGGAAAATACGTTGTGCGCCTCCGCGTGGACGGCGTGGACAGTTCGCCAATTGTGAGCACAGGCACTCCGCCTGCTCTCGCATTTGACCCAAATCAAACCGTCACGGTGACATGAGCGACGTCGACACATGGCAGGAAAACAACTCGCGGTGGCTCGGCACAGCGCTCGCCGAATTGCGGGAGCGTCTGGAAAAGTTTTCTCGGAGAGTTTCGGACAACGGCGCGAAGGCAAACGGCTTTTCAATGGGGCCATCGCGGGAAACCAAGCAAGTCGCCGAACCTCCATCAGCGGTTGAAGTGTTGAGCGATCGGCTCGGTCTTTCGGAATTCGAGCGAAACGTGCTTTTTCTTTGCGCGGCGATGGAATTAGACACGCGCATCGCCGGCTTATGCGCCCGCGCGCAGGATGATCCGCAAAAGAATTTCCCAACGTTCGCGCTGGCGCTGGCCTTATTCGATGAACCCTCGTGGGAAGCGCTCTCGCCGGAACGGCCGTTGCGTTTTTGGCGATTGATCGAGATTTCTCAGCTTGGCGCGCAACCGCTCACGGCCAGCGCGCTACGGGCGGACGAGCGAATTGTCAATTACGTGAAAGGGTTGAATCACCTTGACGAGCGTTTGTCTTCGCTTCTCTCGCCGCTGGAAATTTCGCTGGATTCAATCGAACTCGCGCCGTCCCAGCAAAAACTCGTGCAAATCATTTTGCGACGCTGGCGCCAATCAGCGGAGACCGGCTGGTTGCCAGCGGTGCAGTTGGTCGGCCCGGATTCTCTGAGCAAACAACTCGTTGCCTATCACGCGGCGGCGGAATTGAATCGCCGGCTGTATCGGTTGCCGGTCGAGTTATTACCGGCAAATCCGTTGGAGCTGGATACGCTCGCCCGTTTGTGGCAGCGCGAGAGCCGCTTGCTGCCGCTGGCGTTGTATCTCGCTGCAGAGGAGCTGAACGGCGAAGCAGCCGGGCCGGCCGGGCCGCTGAATCGTTTTCTTTCACGCACCGACGGCGTGTTCTTCGTCGGTGTCCGCGAAATTCTTCCGCACCTGGGCCAAGCCCACGTCGCGTTCGATATCGCAAAGCCAACCGCCGCCGAGCAAAAGATCGCATGGCGCGCCGCGCTTGGCGACAACGGGCAAGACAACGCCGCCTTACTCGCCGGACAATTCAACTTGAATTTGCCGACGATACACGAGTTGTGGCGCCTGACGAAAACAGAGGCGAACGATTCAACAGCGCCGCTCCCTGGAAAAGTCTGGGAGATCTGCTGCGCGAGCGAACGTCCGCGTCTGGACAGGCTCGCGCAACGGCTGGTGCCGAAGGTGACGTGGGATGATCTGGTTTTGCCGGTCGAGGAGAGGAACCGGCTGAGAGAAATTGCCGCGCAGGTCAAGCATCGAAACCAGGTTTATTGCGAGTGGGGATTCGAGCGGAAAATGAATCGCGGTTTTAGTATCAGCGCGCTCTTTGCCGGGGACAGCGGCACGGGCAAGACGATGGCCGCAGAAGTCATCGCCAACGAACTCCGGCTGAATTTGTATCGCATTGATCTGTCCGCAGTGGTCAATAAATACATCGGCGAAACAGAAAAGAATTTGCGCCGGCTCTTCGACGCCGCGGAGGGGGGCGGCGCGATTCTGTTTTTTGACGAAGCTGACGCGCTGTTCGGCAAACGCAGCGAAGTCAAAGACAGCCACGACCGCTACGCCAACATCGAGATTAATTATTTGCTTCAGCGTATCGAATCGTACCGCGGCCTGGCGATTCTGGCGACGAACTTGAAGAGCGCGCTCGATACGGCGTTCATGAGACGGCTGCGTTTCATCGTCAACTTTCCGTATCCAACTGCGGCCGACCGGCGGCGGTTGTGGGAAAAAGTTTTTTTACAGCCAGACGCAAAGAAAAATCTCGCCGTGCCACCGCTCGCCAAGCTGGATTATGAGCATCTGGCAAAGCTGAATCTCACAGGCGGCCACATTCACGGCGCAGCGTTGAACGCGGCATTCCGCGCGGCAGCCACAGGTTCGAACGTGACGATGCGGTTGGTACTCGACGCGGTAAGAACCGAATTGCTCAAGCTGGATCGTCCGGTCAACGACGCCGATTTTCGGTGGACCGAACCGGTGCCCGACGTGCCAAGGCTGGCCGCTGAAATCGAAGAACACGTTTTCGCATGAACATCAATTTGCATATCGAACGGCTCGTATTGAATGGCCTGGCCATCGGCAGCGGCGAGGCCGCGCTCGTGCAGACTGCGGTCGAAGCGGAGTTGGGGCGGTTGCTTGCAATAAGGGGACTGAAAATGAGTCTCCAATCTGTCGGCGCGTGGCCGAGCGTGCCTGTCAGCGTCATTCAGTTGACGTCAAGTAGGCCGGCACAACTCGGGCAGCAAATTGCCCAGGCCGTTTACGGCGGGATCGGCCAGGGGCAGTCATCGCCATCGAGAATCAAAGGGAGAAGCACTCATGTCAGCGAGAAGTAAGTCGGCCAAAAACTCCAAGGCCTCAACGCGCGTAGTCAATGCGGAAATATTCAAGCAGGTATACGACTCGCCGCATTCACTGCCGGGAAAGGAAAAGTGGATAACGAGCGATCAAGACGTGCGGACGATCGAGCGTCTGTTAGGAATGCCGCCGAAGACGATCGGGGCACCGCTCTGGGTTAGCGGCGATACGCGGCACTGTCCCAAGTGCGCACGCGAAACCAACTGGCTGGACATTGTCTCCTCGGCTCTCGCGCAGGTGCACGCGAAAGAACTTCTGGTCAGAGTTATCCTGGGCGACAAGAAATTCATAAACACCGAAGCGCCCCGCGCCATCGCCGATTTGTTCTGTTTCAAGTGCAAGGCTCCGATTCGCGACCTGCGTAGTTTCAAATGCCACAACTGGGCTTACGCCAAGCCCCAGCTGCTGGACGTCCTTGAACAAATGAAATCAAAGGCAAGATGATTGAACGGACAACAAAACCCAAACCATCGCCGCTGGTTATGATGCACGCGGGCAGCGGATTGCTACAACGCAAGTGCGCCTGCGGTGGCACGCCCGGGCCGACGGGCGAGTGCGAAGCCTGTCGCAAGAAGAAGCTGCAACGTCGTCCCGGAAATCTGCCCACTCCATCATCCATCAACCATCTTCGATCTTCCGCTTCAGAAGTGCCTTCCATCGTGCACGACGTTCTGCGCTCGCCTGGCCAGCCGCTCGACGCCGCGACGCGCTCTTTTATGGAGCCCCGCTTTGGGCACGATTTCAGCAGAGTACATGTGCATACGGATGTCAAGGCAGACGAGTCCGCGCGGGCCATCAACGCGCTCGCCTACACGGTCGGGGGCGAGTTGGTGTTCAGGGCGGGGCTTTATCAACCGGCGACGAGCGAAGGGCGAAAACTCGTGGCGCACGAATTAACCCATTTGGTCCAACAGGGCAACCACAATCATAGGCCACAAGAATTGTCGCTGGGCAACCATGACGATGGGTATGAGCGACAAGCCTCGGCGGTCGCAAATGCCCTCAACCAGCCGACCGTTGGAATGGGTCGGCACGTGGATCAGCCAGTTTCAATCATGCCGGCGACCACTGGTATTCCGGCGGCAGTGCAACGCGTCTGTCTGCTCGCCGCCGACTGTGCGGCGCCGCGAAGCACCCTAACCGAGTTCGTGGCTGAGACCGAAAAAAAGCCGGAGAATGTTTCCAAAGCGGACAAACGCAAAAAAGCCTGCACTAAGGTGCCGCGTGATGCTTCCTGCACTTCCGACGGCCACGGGGCCACCGCGACGGCTCTCACAAATATACTCAAGGCAAAATATGCGTCGCGCCTGGGATTCATCACCGGCATCTTCGTGAACAAGGATATACCGGCGAACTGGGGTGCCGTCACCGACGACTGCGCCAACTTCATGCCGCCACTACCCGGCGGGAAATGTACCTTCGTGCCCGACACGTTGGAGGCCCAGGGCAAACAATTCCAAAGCGGCAACAAGACCGTTGGGGCTCAGCCGCGTCAAGACTGGTTGACCGATACGATCGGGACTCTGAGCCATGAAACGGAGCACGCGCGATTCGATGTCGCCGCGCCCATCGCCGCGCCCAGCCCGGCGGCGTGCAAATTTGCTGACCATGAGTCGAATTTGTCGGAGATGGCGGCGCAACTAAGCGAGATGCACGTCGAGTTTCGCGCCGCATTGGCGCGACCCAGCGACAAGAACCGCTATACCCACTTTCACAATAAATTTAACGATTGGGTCAAAGGTGGTGGCGAGGACATCAGCGGCATCGTCAAAGATTTGCGCTGCAAATGCGAATGCGCGGATGCGGACTACTTCATTACCAAAACCGTCGAGTCAGTTTCCGCAAATCAGAAGTGGGACAGCTACGAGCGTACCATGATCCACAATGAGCTTCGAGACCCAAAATGGAAATTGAAGTGGCCTGTAGCGCCACCCGCTTCCGTTGACGTTGGCGACCTACCATCCAAGGCTGCTGCCCCGCTGAAATTTGAATGAACGCTTGCGCTTTCACCAATCCTTGACCATGCTCGACCTACCGAAAAAATCGCCGCCGCCCGGCTGCGTAATGCCCGGAATACTGCAACGCAAATGCGCCTGCGGCGGCACACCTGGGCTGAGCAACCTCAAGGTCAACGAGCCAGGCGATATCTACGAACAGGAAGCGGATCGGATCGCCAATCAGGTGTTAGCAACGCCGGCACATCCCGTCGTTAGCGGCCCACCACCACGTATCCAGCGCTTCGCAAGGCAATCGAACGGGCAGATGGCTGCGGTGCCTGTTAGCGTGGATCGCGTCCTTCCCAGTCCCGGCAGCCCGCTGGGCCCGACGTTACGGCAGGACATGGAGCAGCGCTTCGGCTGCGACTTTTCCAGCGTGCGGGTGCATTCGGGCACGGCCGCCGAGCAGTCGGCGCAGGATGTGAACGCCAGTGCCTACACAGTAGGGAAAGACGTGGTGTTTGGTGCGGGCCGATTTGCGCCCGAGTTGCACGAAGGACGGCGGCTGATCGCCCATGAGCTAACGCATGTGGTACAGCAACGCTCCGCGCCAATGTTGCAACGCGCGCCGGTAGCCCCGTGGCCCACATGCGACTTCGAATCTACGCGAACTCATGAGGGGCATCCTGTACAAACCATAGGATGCAAGTCCTGGCCAACCAATTTGCCGACGCATGGGAAGGCTGGACTCAAACTAGCGGGGCGCGACAAGGCAATTCAATACTCGCTTGTTGTCACCCCTGGCCACTTTTGTGAGACGCCCGCTGGGTCTGTCGCTCTGCTGCAATACACGCGCAAGCTCCAGATACGGACTGACTTCGGGCACGAGGCGCTCCTGTGCATAGAAGCGCACACCTCCCTTCAGCCGCCTTTTAATTCTAGGAAATCGGATCTTCAACAGCTTCTCGCGCCAGGCGACGTCTCCCTCAGCTGGAAGGTCAACGTTAGATACTCCAAGGACATTCTCAAAAAGCAGGGCTTCGATATTGCCGAGGAGCTTACCCATTGGCATTCTCCCGGGACGGGAGTCCTCCGTGACCATAACAGATCGCTAGCTGAACTCGTAGAACGGCAGCCAGAATTCGTTCACTTTCGCCGTTCGCCAGAAAGCCAGCAACAGTCTTTGGAAGACTTCGTCGAGAAGAGCGCCGAAGCCGAGATACCGAAACTGCGCAAACGCTTTGAGGAGTGGAAAAAGAAACACCCACCTAGCGAGCCGAAGAAACCGAGTCCCACTAGCCAGGAGGAACTCGACCAGTTCATTAAGAACGCGGATTCCGCTCTGGTCATGACCGCGGATCTGGTCACCGACTTCATTCCATACGTAAACACCGCCAAGTTTGCGACCATCGCAGCTACCGGTGTCAATCCGGTTACCGGCGAAAAGGTCGGTTTTTGGGGCAGACTTCTCGCGGGCATTTTTGCGATCATCTCTCTGATACCCGGTGCAGACAAAGTCGTCAGATTACTTGGACGCGGATTGAAATTCTTGGTGCAGCCGTTCGTGGAGCTCGGAGGCATACTTGTTCGTCGTTTCACGCGTGTCGGGGCTGCGATCGCGACCAAGTTGGAGAGATTCTGGAATTGGCTTGTCGGAGAGTCCGAACCGGCGCTGGAGCGGGGCGCGCTCACCGGCAGCAGGGCAGTGCTCGATATAGCCGGCATGCGGCGCTATTTGATCGACGTGTGGCAGCGCAACCCGCTTTTACATCGGCTCACCGAAGCGCAGACAGCTAGAGGTCAGGCGCGCCATCAACAGCTCATCGAAATTCTCAGCGAATTTGAACGAAGAGAAGGCATTCCGGTTCAGAGTGTTGCCCCGGGTACAGTCCAGAGCGTGCGGGGTGCAGGAAATTTGGCGAGCCTGCGTTCCAGTCCCGGGGTGCTGCAAATCGAAGAGCAGGTTTTTCGGGATACGGACACTCTTATGACTGAAGTGAGGCATGAGCTTGCGTACTACTACGCCGGCGGACCCGGCGGCGTGCCGATGCTTGGAGAAGGCGGGGTCAACGCGCTTGATATTCTCGAAGGCGTTATCGAGTCGGGCGAAGGAATAGCCGGTATTATGAGAACATTGCAATGAGAAGTGCCGCGCTCTCAAAAACTATGAAATCGATCGGTCAGATAATTCAGATCCGCGCGCCATCTTCCACCGCGGCACTTTGTCGCGGCTTGCTACAACGTAAGTGCGCCTGCGGGGGCACGCCCGGGCCGACCGGCGAATGTGAGGAATGCCGCAAGAAACGGCTGCAACGAAAAGCCCGGAATTCAGATACATCCACTCAACCCTCAACCTTCAACTCTCAACTTTCCGTCGTTCCTCCCATCGTCCACGAGGTGTTACGCTCGCCTGGGCAGCCGCTTGATGCGTCCACTCGTGCTTTCATGGAACCGCGCTTTGGACACGATTTCAGCCGAGTCCCGACGAACACCGCAGTCCAGTCCATTGCACCTGCTCCGCTCATGGTGTCCGCTCCAGACGACCAGTTGGAAAAGCAGGCCGACGTTACGGCTGACCGCATAACACGTGTGCTGGAGACACCGATTTCTGGCAGATTCGATTTCAGCAAAGTGCGAATCCATACCGACGCACGGGCTGCGGTCTCGGCGCGGGACGTCAATGCTAACGCATACACCGTGGGCAAGGATATCGTGTTTGGTGCGGGTCAGTTCTCCACGGCAACACACCGCGGGCGCCGGCTGATTGCGCACGAACTGGCACACGTGGTGCAGCAGAGAGCGACCGGTGGAGCAAAGATCAGTCATGAAAGTGATCGGTCGGGGCTGCCCCTTCACGGACCGACTGCAGCTTCCACACCAGTGCTTCAACGCGATACGGCCGGCGGAGGATCCACCGAATTCGAAGATCGAGTGACGGTGCTGAGCCGGCCAACGAGCGGTCCCGGTGTTGTCACGGGGCAAATCACTCGGATTGAGACAGCGCCAGCAAGCGGCTCACAAGCCCGCCAGGAAATTCATCGTGGCGAAATGAACGTACGCTTCGACCCATCGGACTGCTCCGTCACGATCCCGTTTGGTTACAACTTTGTCCAGGCCGCGCAAGCTACGGGCACGGGAATCTGCGACGATCCGCCGGCGGCGACTGCGGTTCCGCTACTTCCCGCAGACCGCATGAATCGCCTTAAGGCCAGCGTGCTGGCGGACGTCAATCGCGGCCTGAATGGTTGGTTCGACGTGAAGCTTACCGGCAGCTCCTGCCCGGGCCGCTGTGCGAATCGAGCGCTGCCAATCCGCGTCGATGCGCACGAAGATACAGCACACCCGGATACAACGATCACAATCGTCAACCGCGGCGGCCGTGCTAACGCCGGCACGATCTGCGCCGCATCGTGGGATCGATCGACCGCCGTGCATGAGGGCGGGCATCAGGTACTGGGAGTCGGCGACGAGTATGCAGAAACGGATGAACGCCTTCGCGCCACGGTGCCGCAGTGGTTCCGCAAGGAACGCGTTCGACGTGACTACTCGGCGATGGGGCCGGAGGAAGACTCACGCTTCGCGATGTTTCACGAGCGGCACTTCAATGCCGTCAAGACCTTCCTGGAGAACGCGTTTCCCGGCTGCACAGCAACGTTGCAGGCCCAGTCACGGCCGGTCATTCCCGACTTTCGTATCGCTTTAGGCGGCGGTTATGCCTCATTGAGCGGGGTATCGGGATCTTTTCTCGAAGGTGGGTTGCGGATCGGTATCCCCCTTGATCGTCTGCGTCGCTGGGAGTTCGTTCTGGGTCCGCAGATCAATTGGCTGACGGCTATCGACAACCAACGGGCTCAGGAAGCGTTCCTGTTCGGTGCACGGTTGGGGTTGGAAGGAGCCACCGGTGAAGGTGGCCATGGTTTCACGGCGGGCATCTTCGGCGAGGCCGGTTACGGCCGGTTCAGTTCGACTGATTATAGCCGCGGCGCGGCCGGCAGCCGGAGCGCAACGGCGGCGTATGGCGAGCTCGGCCTCGGGGCTGGCTATCGAACTCCGATTATCGGCGGCTCGACGCGGTTCGACTTCCGGCTGGAGGGTGCCGCCGGCAGCGCGCTTGGCACCGGCATTATCGGCCCGATCACCCGCGAGATCGAAAGCGATCCTGCACTTAGCCGCTGGTTCCGCTTCGGTTTGACAATCGGAGGGCAGTTTTGATGCGCTCGCCGCCCAAAAAGTGTTGCAGTAAATGAACCCAAATCCATGAGCACCTTTCCAGGTTCACCGCGTCTCCTGAAAGGCGGCATTGCGCTGCTGGACCCAGACACCGGAACGGTCCAGCAAATTCTACCGCTCCAATACAACCCGGACACGTTAACGCGAAGTTTGAAAATCAAGGGAGTGGGTGCGGAGAGTGGTGACCACATAGAAGCACTCCGGTTGATCGGGCCACCGGCGGAAACCATCAAGGTGGAAGCGGAAATTGATGCGACCGATCAACTCGAAGTTGCGGACACGCAGGCGACCCAAATGGGTTTGCACGCCACATTGGCGGCACTCGAAATGATGGTCTATCCGTCGAGCGCGCATCTCATGGCCAATAACAGTCAGGCCTCCTTCGGCATGTTGGAGATTGCCCCTGCGGAGACGTCTCTGACGGTTTTCATTTTTGGTCCCCGGCGCATCGTGCCTGTGCGCATCACCGAGTTCAGCATCACGGAGGAGGCGTTTGATCCAAATTTGAATCCCATCCGCGCGAAAGTGAGCCTGGGGATGACGGTGTTGACAGTGGATGACCTGGGCTTCGATCAAAAGGGCGGCGGGCTATTCCTGGCGTACTTGCAGACCAAGGAACAATTAGCCTCGCAAAACAAACCGGGAACTCTCGGCACGCTTGGAATTGGAGGCATCTGATGACCGATACGAATCAAGCGTTACAGGCTTTGCTTCAAGCAGGTCAGGGGAAAGTTACCCAGTTTCCACCTACTAGCCGCTACTACGGCACCGACACTGCCACAGTGCAACAAGCGGACGGTCGAACCGTAATTTATTTGCGCCGTCGTTTCGTTCCTTCACCGGATAATTTTGCGCTGCTCCAATATCACACGGTAACACAAGGCGAGCGGCTGGATAACATCACCGCGAACTATCTTAACGATCCGGAACAGTTCTGGCGCCTCTGCGATTCTAATGGCGCAATGCGTCCGGACGAATTGACCGAAACGGTCGGTCGCAAACTCCGGATCACGTTGCCTCAAGGCATCCCTGCTACACCCAATGCTTGACGGAATCCATCTAACGCTGCTTATCGGCCCAGCGGTGCCCATCCCGGCGCCCAAGCCGGTGATGGACGCCTTGCAAAGCATCCAAGTCACCAGTGGAAAGGACCGTAGTGGCTTCCAGCTTACGTTTTCCGTCAGCAAACAGTCGCTGCTGCAGACCGTCTTGCTGCCGGCGGGGTACTTTGACCCGATGATCACGCGAGTCATTGTTATCGTCACTGTCAACGGATTTCCCAACGTCCTGATGGATGGCATCGTCACCCGGCAGGAGGTTGCGCCCAGCAACGAGCCCGCTCAGTCAAAGCTCACCGTCACAGGCGAAGACTTGAGTGTGCTGATGGACGTGGTGGAAATCAAGGCGCCGTTCCCAGCAGTTCCGGAAGTAGGACAGATTTATATGGCGCTTGCTCCGTTTGCAGCGTTCGGCATCGTCCCGGTCGTAATTCCGCCCATCATTCCGGTCATAAAGGACCCCATCAGCGGTTGGGACACGCAAACGGGAACCCACCTCTCGTTCATAAAGAGCATTGCGCAGCAAAACGGTTACGTCTTCTACGTTGATCCGGGGCCGTTACCGAGACAGAGCATTGCGTATTTTGGTCCGGATATCAACGTGCCGATACCTCAGCCGGCGCTGAATGTGAACATGGATGCGCACACGAATGTCGAGTCGCTCAGTTTCTCATTGGATGGCTTGGCCAAAAAAGTGCGTGTGTACACCATTTTTGATCCGGCGACGTACAAGGTTCCAATCCCCATTCCTGTGCCGAATGTCAACGTCTTCAAACCGCCGTTGGGAGCACGGCCGACGCCACCGGCGAAAATTGAATTCGCTTGTAATGCCGGGTGGATGTGGCCGGATGCAGCAGCGAAGGCCATCCTGGCGTTCCTAATGAACAATTCGGATGCCATTAGTGGCAACGGATCTTTGGATGTGTTGCGTTATGGACATGTGTTGCGTGCTCGGATGCTCGTGGGCGTGCGCGGAGCCGGATTAGCTTACGACGGCCTGTATTACGTAAACAGCGTCACGCACAACCTCAAACGTGGCGAGTACAAACAAAACTTCACGCTCTCGCGTGATGGATTGATCTCCCAAACACCAGTGATTCCTCCCGTTCCTGCCATCCCATGAATAACGAAACCTGTGGACCATACAACGGACAATATCGAGGCACGGTGGTCAACAATCTTGACCCTGACCAGCGCGGACGTTTGATGATCATGATTCCCGACGTGCTCGGCTCAATCCCCTCGAGTTGGGCTGAGCCGTCTCTGCCTTTGGCGGGTCCAACCGGTCCCCCAATGGGGATGTTTGTGGTCCCTCCAATCGGCACAGGCGTCTGGGTACAGTTCGAGAGCGGCGACCCGAACAAACCTATTTGGGTCGGATGTCGGTTGGGAGCCCAGTCAGACGTGCCCCTGACAGGGAAGGCCGGCCTCCCTGCCGCGCCTAACATCGTTATTCAATCGTTGACGCAGAACCGCATCGTAATCAGTAGCGTCCCCGGCGAGGGAGTGACAATCGAGACAGCGGCTGGTCAGCTGGGGCCACGGATTGAATTGACGGCGACTGGTCTGAAGCTGAGTTGCGGGCCAGCTGCCTCCGTCGAATTAACTCCCCTTGCGGTCAAGATCAACGGCGAAG
>Ga0193751_1001856_pt1 | contig 13175 bp, 19 predicted proteins | sample L1c2metaG_FD_143050 | JGI IMG/M metagenome (GOLD analysis project Ga0193751, IMG submission 143050) | Soil microbial communities from a riparian zone of the East river system, Colorado, United States - L1c2 | ecosystem: Environmental > Terrestrial > Soil > Riparian zone | place: USA: East River... | reverse complement strand
TATCGAGACATGAACTATTTGCTTCTCAAGGCGCAGCGCTTAGCTGCTACTAAAACCGAATTCCTCGTTCTTCAGAAAGCCGCGTAGTATGCACATTTATTCAGATTCTCGTTCAGAGCCCTAAAAAGAGGCAATCGGGTCGAGAGTAGCCTGCCCATCTTGCCAATTATTGTGCGGCTGCCCTTAGTCCTCCAGCGCACGTCAGCGGCCGGAACCATATACTGGTCACAAATGCGATTTACGCGCGTCCAGAGGCACTCGTACTCTTCATCACCGACAAAAGCATGCACGGGCACCTGTGGAATTGGCAGGTGTATCCGCGAGTGCAAGAGAGGGGTTGCTGAATCCGCGAATGGTGTGTCTACCGTCATGGACATTAACCTCGGGGGAAGATTGTCATCGTTGAATATTGTGAGATGTCGACGACGTTCTCCGCAATCGGGGCAATTGCCGATTACTGAAGACCAATGTACTTCCAACAGACGAGGTTCGCATTGCGCCATGCTCGAGGCTTCTCCTGGGAAGTGGCTTGATCTCGGAGCGAAAACTCAAGCTATCGCGGAACAGAGCGCAGCACGAGCTTTATCCAGTAACACTGAAAGGTGCTCCGTTTTCGAGACGATTCCGGAAATACCCCTAGAACGAGCTTCTCGCTCGGAGAACACGTCACTGGGCTCACTGAAGACGATTATGGGCACCATAGGCATGAGCCGCTTTAACTCACAAGCCGCCTCTATGCCATTCATCATGGGCATCGAAAGATCAAGCAAAATTAAGTCGGGGCGTAGTACTTGGGCCATTTCGACGGCCTCCAGTCCATTCTCCGCCTCTCCACATACCTCAAAGTCCTGCTGAGAAGCAAACAAATAACATAGAGTCTGACGGATCATCGCTTGGTCGTCTGCGATCAATACCGATTTCACCATGGTGAAACACCTCCATAGCTGCGGTTTTCAAATCTGGACGATGTGGTCGCTTGCGCCTCGCGATGCAGTTCAAACAAAGCTGGGGGCTCAGCTTGGCGGACGCTAAGAGCTAGGCAAACAGAAAAACCCGATGCGGAAGGCGGGAGCGCAACAAGCAGAAACATAGTCTCGCGGATTCCCGCAGCCCTCATTTTCAGACAATACCGAATCCTAAACTGTATCAATCAGGTAAACCATGTAGGGAGTAGAAGGGTAGTGGTGCCGTTTGATTTCCACAGGTGTTATGCCCTCCCCGCCTGATGCGTTAGACTGCAATCATGCAGAAGCGCAAACTGCGGATCGTAAAACCGCCTCTCCCAGCCATCGGCGTATGCGAACGTTGCAATTCCCAGTTCAAGTCTAGCCAGACATCTCAAGGTGACGCGGAGAAGGAAATCCAGGCGGCGTTCGATGCCCACAAGTGTCAGCCTGTAGACAGCAGCCAGAATGCCATCCGGATCGTGCGTGAAGCGACGGAAAACAAGTAGCTGTTTCACCGTTCCTCGCTTTTTAATATCTTCTCCTGCATCGCCAAAAAATGCTCGTATTTCAACAAGACAGCAAGCGGCTTGTCGTTGTCTTGAATGACCAGCGTCTTATCTAGTTCCCGTAATTGAGTGACGTTCAGAGCACGTAAGCGGCTGATTCCCACCTTAATTTTCTGCGGGTTTACCCATTGCTGTTCGTGCATCAAAGTGGGACGGAAATCAGCGTGGCTCACGTGCCGCTCACGTTCGAAGTGCTCGACGCCCTGAAGGAAAATGCCCTGTTTTTCACGAGAGTGAGACGTAAGGTGTCCGCCAACCCCCTGAATATCGTTAGGCCCGCTTCCGAGGACAACTGGATTCAGAAGCAAATGGCTAATTTGGTCAGAAAAATCGACACGACGCTCTCATTTGGGTTGGTCGTGGGCGCGTCGAATTCGTTTGCTGGCGGTAGCGGCTATGCCGATTTTTGCTTTGCGGAAGAGTTGTTATGGAGCACACGCAGCCTGCGGAGGGCAATATCGAGCGCTCGGTGTTCCCCCTGAGTAGGATTGGTAAGTAGCTCTTCGATGCGGTCAAGAATAGCTCTGTTAGCCTCTGTGATTCGTTGAGGCACTTTTGCTAGATCGGTCTCCAGCATGGCGCTTTGATACAGCTCTTTCCAGTCTCGGCGCGAAGCACGATCAGTCCTCATGATTGCCTACGTCTGGCGGTTGACGCCCATATGGCCCGATTCAGCCTTTCCGTCAGGACGGAATTGTTCTCACCGCTGTTCTTTCTTGCGCTGTTCCTGTTGGTTAAGGGCACGGTTCAGTGCCTCAATGATCTCTATCAATTTCTGGGGATCGTTTTCTTGCGCCGCTTCTTCGGCCAAGATCCGCCATTTTTCATCGTGGGGCACAATTGTACCCCTCTCTTAGTTGTTTGTTTGTTGCCCCGGCTGGCGATTTGCGAAATGCGCCATGTAGAACTCAGACCCTTATACGCTTAATGCCGCGACAATGTTGTACGGCACCGCACATACCGACGAAAAAGTCTGGCGGAGCGACTGGATATCTAGGTGTGCTCCGCGAGAACGTGACGTGGCGGAAATAATTTTAGGCGGCTGCCGTCCCCAGTTGCATCGCACAGTCTCTGACCAGTACCGCGGGCGTGTATTTGCAACCATGGAGACGCTCACCTGGAGCATGATGATGATTTCCATGATGGGCGCAGGAATCGCATCCATGCACTATAGCCCGCGGACCATTGGCACGGTTGCCGGCTTGTTGAGTTCGACGACAGCCATTTTCTGGGGTTGGGCTAATTGGACCGGCCGGCTGCCCCAGCCAAAGGCCTTGGGAATCGACGTCCGTGAAGTAGAGGTTCAGGCCGACCCCGTGGGGTAGCTACGCTGAACCCAGGGGCATTAGCGCATTACGGCTCAGCGATTCCCGCCGGAAAGATGGGAAATGAACAGCCCATTCTTGTGACCTCGGAGCGCTGGTATTCTCTTGAGTTGAAGGCGACGATAATAACCAGGCTCAATCATCCCGGGCAGGCGAATTTAAAGGCACGCTAACGGCTGGCTAGGCGCAGAAATCGGCATCTAACCAGCTAACCCTCGCACGCTCTTGGTTCGCAGGGTCCCGGACATGAGGCTAAATAGTCGAAAGGGAGCAAATGTCGAACCACAACCTGAACGTTGTCTGTATCGAATGCCCTTATTGTGACGGCGAGAACGTTATCGCGCGAGTTAAATCTGACCATGGTGAACTCAATTTGACAGACCGAGAGATCGCCTGCCAGTACTGCCGAAGTATTTTCACGTTGTCCGAAAGCAAGCTGCGGATTCGCAGCCTATCCAAACAGGAACTGGATGTTGCATAAAGTAATTTCGAGGAGCGATCGCCCTGCAAAGTGAAAGGTCGAGTCTCGCATATCTACGGCATGAATTTCCATCTGGATGAGCTCTCGTCTCGACTTTCACGCGCAATGAGGAGGAGGTTCGTATGGCAATATGCGAAGTTTGTGGTAATGACTATGACAAGAGTTTTGATCTGATCGCTGCAGGCGCGCGGCATACCTTTGACAGCTTCGAATGTGCGATCCAGGCCATTGCTCCCATCTGCGAGCATTGCAGGTGCAGGGTGATCGGGCACGGTGTTGAAGTCAGCGATCACTTCTTCTGCTGTGCTCACTGCGCTAGAGCAGCAACATCTGCCGATGTCAAAGATCGCGCGGCCTAGGAGTGTGTCCGAGTATTCAACCGTGAACCACTGATAGGGGTTGAAACTCACACGATGGATATGGCAGTTTTCCTAATATGGCGAAGACCTACCCATCGTACCTTCCTGAGCAAGATTTGCTTTTACCGCCGAGCCTGGGCGACTGGTTGCCGGAAGATCACTTGGCGTATTTCGTCTCCGACGTGGTGGACCAACTGGATCTGAGTGCGATCGAGTCGGTGTACGAGGAGGAGGAGCGCGGTCAGCCTCCGTATCATCCGCGGATGATGACGAAGATTTTGGTCTATGGCTACTGTGTGGGGGTGTTTTCCTCGCGCAAGCTCCAGAAGAAACTGACAGAGGATGTTGGCTTTCGGGTGTTAGCAGCAGGGAACGAACCCGATTTCCGGACGATCTCGGATTTTCGGAAGCTGCACCTGCAGGCGCTGCAAGGGCTATTTGACCAAGTGTTACAGATCGCATTGCAGGCGGGGACGATGAATCTGGGACGAGTGGCGTTGGATGGGAGCAAAGTGAAAGCCAATGCGAGCAAGCACAAGGCCATGAGCTACGGACGAATGCAGGAAGACGAAAGGCGCATAAAAGAAGAGGTGAAGCGATTATTGGAGCAGGCCGAGGCGGTGGATACGGAAGAGGATGCGCGTTACGGAGTAGACCGAAGGGGAGACGAACTGCCGGCTGAGTTGGCGCGGCGGGAGACACGACTGCAGCGGATCCGCGAAGCCAAGCGGGCATTGGAAGAGCGCGCGCGAGAACAAGCCAAGAGCAAGGACCAGCCCGCGGAGAAGGCTAAGCCCGAGGCCAAGATGCAGTATAACTTCACCGATCCGGAGTCGCGCATCATGAAAGGCGCGGACGGATTTGTGCAGGCCTACAACGCCCAGATTGCAGTGGAACCCGACTTCCAGTTGATTGTGGGGCAGAGGGTGACGCAAGCCGCCAATGATAAACAACAGCTGGTGCCCATGGTAGAAGCCATGCAAAAGCAAGCCAGACAAAAGCCGCAGGAAATTCTGACCGACAGCGGGTATTGCTCGGATGCGAATCTGCACTACCTGGAGAAGAAAAAGATCGAAGGATTCATGGCGACCGACCGCGAGGCGTACCGGGACCGCCACCATCCCGGCCCGCGGGGGCCGCTCCCCCAGGGAGCGACGCGTGTGGATCGCATGCGCCGGAAACTGCAGACCAAGGCCGGGGCGGCCATCTATTCCAAGCGCAAAACTGTCGTCGAGCCGGTGTTCGGACAAATCAAACAGGCGCGCGGTTTCCGGCAATTTCTCTTGCGTGGGATGGGGAAGGTACGAGGCGAGTGGGCGATGATCTGTCTCACGCACAACATTCTGAAGTTATACCGACTCTGCTATGGATAGAAGCGGGCAAGAAAGGCCGCTCATCAACATCATCGATACTTGCGGGGAGGCCCTTCTTTGGCCAGCGCTCCGACCGCGATGGCGCGAAGTGTGCTTCGGTGTTTTTACGGTCCGGCTCTCGACCGCTGAAGTGCTTTCAAAACTCAATTCTCGGACGGACTCCTAGAGTAAGAATGGGCTGTGAAGCAATCTTGAACATAGGATGGGCGAGACGCCAAAGCGCCGGGTAGAGCAGCATGAACCAAAAAGAAAATTCTGGCCCTATCGCGGCCACGTAACTGAAGGCTGTTCCGACACTGCCGTTTCTCCAATCCGGCAAGGTCTTCCGCGCGCTATCGTGATAGTGTCCGCGTCTTTGGGTCTTAGGTCCATCTTTGCGCCAACCCGGACACGGGCATCAACCGGCAAAAGCGTTCCCACCTCAGAAAAATAAAGTGCGCGGACAAACCGCTGCCCGGCCCGATTGAGCCGCATGTTGTCCAGTTCAATCACTTGCCCCATCGGGGACCCATGTTGGTCAAGAATCGCGCTGAGATTGGTTTGGCTCGCAAGATACTCCACGAAACCCTAGCGTTGGGCCGTTGCAGTGAGCGCAAGACGGCAGGTAGGTTTGATTGCGCGGCAGTGTTCCTGGAGGCGCGGACATCAATGCACAGCAAGGTCCGCACGGGGATGACCTGCTGGCGGCGGTTACGTGACTGGCAAAACGCAGGCATCTGGGAACTGATCCACTTCTCTTTGCTGGACTGGCTGGCGCGCTATGGGCGGATTGATTGGTCACGCGCAGTACTGGACAGTTGTTCGATTCGTGCGGTTTTTGGGGGCTTCAAACAGGTCCTAATCCTACCGACCGAGCCAAACTCGGTAGCAAGCGTCACCTGATTTGCGATGGCGTCCGCGATTATGCAAAACCTTGGCTTCGGTCTGCGCATCCTAACTCTTGGTCAAAGGAGGTTTCCTTATGAAGCCCATTGTCTGTAGCTTTGCGTTACTGCTGGCCAGCTTAGGTTTCGCCCAGCAGCAAGGGCCGCCGTCTACGTCGCCACCCTATCAGACTCCACCTACGTTCCCTGAAGGACGACAAGCACCACCAACAGCGCAAATGCCTCCGGATACAAAGGCTCCGCCGCCCCAAACCATGTCGTCCGAGCAGGCAGAGCAACAGATCACGCATCGACTGAGTTCCGAGCCCGCCCTCGCCAACGCTAATGTGGATGCCAAGGTCGATGACAACTCGGTTGTATTAACGGGCAGCGTCGATACTGAGACCCAGCATGATCTCGCAGTTCGCATAGCGCAGTCCTACGCGGGCGACCGGAAGTTGGTGGACAAGATCAAGGTTCGGCAACAGACATAAGTCCCGCAACAGGAGGTCCGAAGAAGATCAAGGCCCGGGGTGCCGCGAGTCAGGTCAGCGGTGGAGTCCAAAAGCTGGCCGGGCGCTCCAGTTTGTCCATTGACCCGACGCTGGGCGGCAATAACTCCAAACCTGGCGCGTGCCGCAATGCGGAAGCCGGTTACCAGTAGCTTTTTGTTTACTTTCGCTACCGATGTGACTTCCACGCAGCGCGAAATCATACAAGGGGAAATGTCAATTCAATAAGCGTTGGTCAGCCAGCGTGACTCGGAACGAAAATGGAGGCTTTGCAGTCGATGGGAAATATCGCAAGAGGTATTAGCGACATACAACTGCAAAAAACGCTTGCTGGCAATCTGAAGGTGCTCCTGATCTCTTGGACGTCATTGCATAAGAAAGAGCGAGGTGTTCACTAAGGGTGAAACACGCCTATACTCTCTCGTTGGCAATCGGCATAGGCGCCGTGGCAGGATTGCGGCCGATGACCGCGCCAGCAGTGATCGCTTGGGCTGCAAAACAAAGATGGATTCATCTTGGAAGTTCGCCATTTGCCACAATAATTTCCGCCAGAGCCTCACGAACGATCGCTGAGCTTGCGATCAGCGAACTCATTGCGGACAAGCTGCCTTTCACCCCTAATCGATTGAACGCCGGGCCGCTTGCCTCACGCATTGCATCGGGTGCAATCTGTGGAGCGGCAGTTTGCGCTGTGAAGCGACCGCTTGCCGCGGGAGCGCTGCTTGGCGGACTAGGAGCGATTGCAGGAGCTCTTGCCGGTCACCATGTTCGGAAGAGCCTCAGCCGTGACATGCCTGACTTCGCTACCGGGCTTCTAGAGGACGCCTTAGCAGTAGGCGGAGGCGCGCTAGTAGCCGCACTGATGGCGACCGCCAAATAGCTCATTTCCGCCGGCGTCTCATGAGCCAGGTTGATGCTTCAGGGCGATGGGGCAGGCAATTGGCAGAAGCTCGCGCTGATGTCTCGCCACACTCGCTAGCCGGTACATAATTCGATGGGAAGTAAAAATCAGCGATTGCGAGCGTACACGCGCCCGAAAGAGCGACTGGGGTACGTAGGGCACAGCAACTATGATCCGGGGTTCAGTACTTGGCGGCGACCGGAGTGGCTGGGCGCCTCGTTTCGTTCCAGCCTCTCTTTTCGAGAGCGAGCGCGGCCTTCCGCTGGATACTGAGCTATCATGATCAAGAGTTCCCCCTTCTCATCTAATATCGACAGCAATCCAGCCGAAGCGCACATGAAACCAAGTGCCCGATCCGATGAATATCTTTCCCCTTGTTTGACGCGATCTGCGACCGGAGATCAGACCGCGCGAATTGCGCGGCGGATTTTTCTTCTCTCGCCCGCAAATATTCGCGGGATTCGGGGCTCCCGGATCCTGAGTGACGGTATGCAATCGGGCATGACCGTGCGCTTGCGCAATCAGGGCGTGCCACTGGGTGAGATATTCAGCTTCATTAGCGGACTTTATTTTCGCGGGAAGTTGGCCTATGCAGAGAAATTTGCCGAGGTCGCGGGCGATGTACGGGCCGCTTACGTGATCACTACGTCCGCCGGACTGATCCCATGCGAAACGCTGGTTACTCTTGAGCGGCTCCGCGAAATTTCTGCGGGCGAAGTCGATCCCGCAAACGAAGGGTACCGAGGTCCTCTCGACCGCGATTCGGCGGCGCTCTCTGAGCTGGTCGGAACAGACTGCCAGGTCGTGCTGCTTGGTAGCATAGCAACTCCCAAGTATGTACAGCCGCTCCTAGAAAGCTTCGGAGAACAATTATTTTTTCCAGCCGAATTTGTCGGCCGCGGGGACATGAGCCGCGGTGGGTTGATGTTACGGTGCGTGAGTGCAGGAGTGCAGCTTACATACGTGCCTTTGGCCAGGGCGGCTCGTCACGGCTCCAGGCCCCCAAAGCTGGCCCGTCGAACCCTAAAGACCTGCCAGAGTTTGCCGCCAGTTGGTTTGCCCAACTCCCCGTCGGGATGAATGCACAGAGATCCGGGAATCCTCGACAGGCATTGGTGAAGAGCACTCGCCCGCCGTCTCCTGGATCCTTAAGCACTCTTCTTCATGTCGTGACTAGGCAACGCCACTTGAAGTTCTACTCTGTTGCTATCACAGTGTGGACAGGTGATTTTGCCTTCCTCGTAATCTTCCTCCGAAAGAGTCTTGAGAAAGCCCTTGTGGCAATCGTGGCAGATGAACTCATAATGAGGCATAGCGAAACCTCCGCCTGCAACAAGTCAGAGAATTATCTTAGCCTATCCCAATACTCCCGCTAGCCTGTAAATCCAACAGACCTTGCCCTTCCTTTCCTTTTCCTTTCTTTCTGGGGAATAATCAAGTTGCGGTGCCACAATTGTCGGCGGGATTATTTCCTGCCCGACAGCATACGAGCGGCAGCAAGCATCTCAGCCAGGGCAGGATCATACTTTTGAAAATACCCGCACTTGTAGCCGAGAAGAAGGGGTCGTAGGCTTACCTCGATTCATTATTGGCCAGGCTGGCACCAGAGATCCAAGCCTCAGAGTTAGGAGATATGAGTAATCGATTGATCGTTGTTTCGAACCGTCTGCCGCTGACCTTGCGAAAAGCTGACGGCCACTGGACAACGGAGCGGAGTTCTGGCGGGCTGGCGAGCGCAATGAATCCCATTTTGCGCAGGAATGGCGGGGACTGGATCGGTTGGGCTGGCGCTGGCGGGGAGGAGGATCAAGAAGGGCGCAGGTCCGTGCTTCAGGATTGGGCGCAAAAGGAGCAATGCTTCGCGGTCGAGCTACCAGACGAGGTCGTGACAGGGTTCTATGAAGGCTACTCCAACCAAACGCTCTGGCCTGTGTTTCACAATTTTCCTTCACAATTGAAGTTTGATGCAAAAGACTGGCAGGCATACGTTGAGGCGAATCGCATCTTCTCGAAGGCGGTCGTGGAGCGCTACAAACCGGGCGACCTGGTGTGGGTGCATGACTATCATCTGATGCTGCTTCCCCAAATGCTACGGGATGAACTACCGGATGCAGCGATTGGATTCTTTCTGCATATCCCCTTTCCCTCTTCTGAAATCTTTCCGATCCTACCGCGGCGTGAGGAACTGCTTCAGGGACTTCTGGGAGCTGATCTGGTGGCTTTTCAAACCCACGGGCACTTGCAGCAATTCCGCTCTGCGCTGCTCCGCGTGCTCGGCATTGAAAGCAAAGTCACGGAAGTCGCAGTGGACGCCTGCCCGGTCCGTCTCGAAGCTCTCCCGATTGGGATCGCGCCAGAGGAATACACGGATCTGTTACGCAAGGACGAGGCCACCGCCCGTTACCACGCTGAATTGATTGCGCGCTACACCGGACGCAGAGTCTTGCTTGCAGTGGATCGGCTCGATTACACCAAGGGAATTCCGGAGCGCCTGCGGGCATATGCGCTCTTGCTTCGTTCCTCTCCTGAGCTCCGGGAAAAAGTGATCCTCATCCAGATTGCCGTGCCCACCCGGGAAGGAATTGATACATACCAGGACCTCCGAACGGAGGTGAATCGGCTTGTCGGGGAAATCAACGGCAAACTTGGAACACCCAATTGGACGCCCGTCGTCTATATCAACCGCTCAATCGAGCGGGCTGAACTAGCAGCTCTTTATAAGCTGGCCGATGTGTGCTGGGTGGGATCGCTGCGCGACGGTATGAACCTGGTTGCCAAAGAGTACATTGCCTGCAAGGCCGAGGGCGACGGGGTGCTCGTGTTAAGTGAGTTTGCGGGTGCTGCAGCGGAGATGGGCGAGGCCCTGCTGATCAACCCCTTTGACGAGGAGCGCACGGCTTCCGCGGTAGAACGTGCGCTGAGTCTTGATGAAGACGAACGCCGGCAGCGCATGAAAACACTTCACGCCAGAGTCTTGCGCAACAATGTATTCCGGTGGGGAGACCGCTTTCTAACCTCGCTGCAGGAAGCTGTTTCGGAGCGAGGACGTTATGTTGACACGCAACCGAAACGGCTGCGCCCGGCCGAAGTCCAAGAGGCATACAGGAGCGCGAAACGACGACTTCTTGCTCTTGATTATGACGGTACACTAGTCCCGTTTACCAAACACCCGCAACACGCAGCACCGCCGCCTTTGGTGTTGAACCTGCTTACCGGTCTTGCCCTTCAACCAAACAGTTGCGTGGCTCTCATGTCAGGCAGGCCAGCGGAAGACCTGGATCGCTGGTTCGGCGCGCTTGGCAACCTGTGGCTCGTGGCGGAGCACGGCGCCGAACTGAAGCCACCCGGGTCCTCGTGGGAGCCTCTGCGGTCGCCAGTTCCAAGCGACTGGAAGTCCACGGTGATGCCGATTTTGGAGCACTTTGCTGATCGCACGCCCGGGAGCTTCGTTGAAGAAAAGAAGTATGCGCTGGTGTGGCACCACCGTCTGGCCGAACCGGAGTTCGGTGCGTGGCTAGCGAACGAGTTAGTCTCGATGCTGGAAGCTATGCTTGCTGAGACCGAGTTAAGGGCTTTCCGCGGGCAAAAGATTGTAGAGGTAAGACCTGTTTGGGCGAATAAAGGCGAGGCATTCGAACGCATTCTGGCTGCCTACTCACAGCCCGATTTTCTATTTGCCGCTGGCGACGACCGCACCGATGAAGATCTCTTCGAGCGTTTGCGAGACGGGGCTTGGACAGTGCATGTCGGCCCAGGGGCCACCCGTGCGGCATTCATGGTGAGGGATTTCGAGAGCTTGCGAAGTTTGCTCGAAACCTTCACGGAAGCTCGATATCTCAGGCGTGCGTAGAACAGTGAGCGCTACTTCGTCCAAAGACACCTCGCCTGGCAGGATGAGGCGACCATGCAACGACACCCAGCCTGGCAGCGGCCGCGACGATTATCAATGGTCGCGCACGCCAACTTCGCGAACCGCAGTGGCAGTAGGTCGGGCTGCAGCGTTTGAGTGGCGAAGAATATCCGCTGCCTGGGCCAGTGTCAGATCATCTGGGACCTGTCTGAAATCGCTGCGGGAGTAGTTCTGCTGCACACCGATAGTTTTGAAGAAAAGAGCTTTCCCTTTCATCTGAACCTTCAGAAGGGTTAGCTCCCAGTATCCTGGGGCAACTTCTGCTTGCTTGACGTCAAACGTACCGCTTTATTCAGGTGCCCGAGCAAGCCTCCGCCAAATTTCACTTCATGGAGGAGGTGACCGGAGATTTCTTCTACCCTCGCCTCCTTGCTGTTTACCCAGACATTTCCTTCCATGGCATGAAAGACTTCGGCTTCGCGCGTGGGTGGGTGAAAGCTTGGACTGGGTGCGAAGTTCAGCTGTATGAGGTCACCTCGGCGCTCGCCGTAGTTGAAATGAAATGCGTCAGGCAGCATTTTGAGCAGGCGCTGGCTGCGCATTGCATCCTGAGCCTTCTCGTTGAGTGATTTTCGGAGTGCGTCCGGATTGCGTACGAGCTGATCTATTTGTCTATCTGTTTTCTGCTGCTGTTCAGCTGTAAGCTCGCGGCCGTTAATCAGGAGCGGGCGTTTTAAGCCTCCGTTTTTTGTTTCCACCACTTCGTCAACTTCTCGTCGGCCATTTGGCTGCTGTGTGGCTAGCCGGAAACTCCAGCGGCTTTGATCCTGTTGTTCGGCCTTCAGTTCATTCGCTACAACATGGCGAACAAGTTCGTTGGCCGGCACCTTCGAACCCTGTCCACCTGTGCTTTGTGTGGAGGCAAAACAGCTCGGAAGAATGAAAAGCTGTACGATAATCACCGTCTGGTAGAGGCTTTCACGACATGCTTCGCTTCCATGCATGACGCTCTTCCTTGCTGCCTCCGGGCCAGGAAATCGTGATCAAGAAAGCGCTCTCTTCCTGCGCCTCGATACCGTGAGGGATCGCATAGTCTAGCGCGATTAGCTCACCAGTCGGGATTTCGATGACTTGGTCCGGCAAGCGAACACGGAGCTTGCCTTCTAGGACGTGAATCGAGATGCGCGCATCCACATGATGCTTGTTCATGCGCGTGTTCGCTTTCATCAAGACGAGCACGATATGGAAGTCTGGGTATTTCGCCAAGGTCTTCGAACTCCGGCCAGTACCACGCTGCCACGACTGCTCGCTTCGAAGCTGCCGCAACTCCTCGGGTAAATTGAATCGCATGAGCGGGCTGGCAAGGTACGGCATTCTGGTTAATTCCTTGCCGCTCGGGAATCTATAAGCCGGTGTGCTCATTCCTAAAACCTCGGTAGATCTATGATGCATATACGTGACTAAGGGGTGGAGGTCTCAAGCTGCACGTTTGGCTTGCCGATAGCGAATCTTGCGCGCTGCTTGTGCGACCTGAGTTGCGACTAGTCGTCGTGGCATCAGGGGCTGCATTTTCATCAGCCAGCGATAATTCCGGCCGGGAAAAATTGCGGGCGAACCTCTCTCGAATTCCCGATCAGGACCGCTATTTCCTGGACGTGCTCTGGGAATCCGCCCCCTTCCGATCTTGCATCGGACAGATGGTGGTATTTGTGATGCGCCTTGCTCGTCGGAGAACCCCGCCACCGCCGCCCGTTCCCGGCCGTGAACCCAGTCGCAGGCCAGATCCAGAGCCACAGCCCGGCTCTGAACCGGACGTAATTCCTCCCGTGAATCCGGAACCCGAGCCAGATACTACTCCGGACGTAGTACCGCCAGAACCCGAACCGGCACCAATGTAGCTCGATGTAAGACATCAATTCCTCGGGGCAGAATTAGCTGACCTTCTAAATTGGCTGGGATCTTTCGTAATTTTAGGGGCCTGCGACTGACTGCCATCAC
>Ga0193751_1001855_pt1 | contig 13180 bp, 12 predicted proteins | sample L1c2metaG_FD_143050 | JGI IMG/M metagenome (GOLD analysis project Ga0193751, IMG submission 143050) | Soil microbial communities from a riparian zone of the East river system, Colorado, United States - L1c2 | ecosystem: Environmental > Terrestrial > Soil > Riparian zone | place: USA: East River... | reverse complement strand
CCGCATCATCGAGCCGAAACGAATAGAAAAACTCTTCCTGCTCGTGATTCAGCCGCCCCATCATGCTCCGCTCCCGTCGCGAATCGCTCCACCGCAACGGAATCACCGACCTCAGTCCTCTTCAACAGACTTCTGCAACAAAATCTGCACCTTTCGGACATGCCGCGATGTCCGAGTTGAGTCTGCTTTCGGGGGTAAACCGGACCTCACGATTGCGACCGCCGACTTCCGAGTTTGACCCATCTGCGACATCCGGCCTAATCAGTTTCAGAGGGGAATGTGTGGCATTTCTCGCTCGCAGCCGGGTTACAAAGTGCTAGGGTTCCGGCATTGCAACGCGTCTTCTGCGGAGCCCAGATGCAACGGCGCGAGTTCATTGCGCTTGTCGGCGGTATGGCGGTGGCATTGCCGCGAGGCGCGCGTGCGCAGCGGCCGGCGCTGCCGGTAATCGGATTCATGAATCTCAGCCCGGCCAGATCGTTCATGGAGGCCGCGCTTCGGCAAGGCCTAAGTGAAACTGGCTACACTGACGGCCAGAACGTCTCGATCGAATACCATTGGGCGGAGGGTCATCACGATCGGCTTTCGGCAACAGCGGCCGATCTGGCGCGGCGGCGCGTAAGCGTGATCGCGGCAACCGGTACGCCCGCAGCTCTTGCCGCCAAAAGTGCGACCGCGACCATTCCGATTGTCTTCGAGACGGCCGGCGATCCGGTTAAGCTTGGTCTGGTAGCCAGCTTGAACCGGCCGGGTGGCAACATCACCGGCGTATCGCAGTTGAGTTCCGAGTTGGTTTCGAAACGACTGGGGTTGCTGCACGATTTGATCCCCTCTGCCAGCACTGTCGGTTTCCTTGTGAACCCGGTCGATCCGAGAACTGAAACTCAAACAGCAGAAATGCGGGAGGCCGGGCGGACGCTCGGACTGCAACTCCATATAATGAATGCCAGCACCGAAGCTGAAATCGATACAGCGGTTGCAAGTTTGTCCGTACTGCGACTGGGCGCGCTAGTGGTTGGCACAGGCGATTTGTTCAGTAGGCATTCAGAACGACTCGCAGCGTCGATTGCACGACAGGAGGTGCCTGCGATCTATCAATATCGCGAATACGCGGCGGCCGGGGGCCTGATCAGCTATGGAGCAAGCCTTACGGATTCCTATCGCCAAGTCGGCATCTACACGGGCCGCGTTCTCAAGGGCGAAAAACCCGCCGATCTGCCGATCATGAGGCCGACAAGGTTCGAGCTGGTTATCAATCTCAAGACCGCCAAGGCGCTCGGATTGACTATTCCACCCGGCGTGCTGGCGATTGCGGACGAAGTGATCGAATGAAGCGGCGCGAGTTCATGACGTTGTTTGGCGGCGTGGCGACCTGGCCTATTGTGGCGCGCGCGCAGCAACCAGTGATGCCGGTTATCGGGTGCCTCAACAGCGCGGCGGCGGCGCCCGTTGCGCATCTGCTTGCTGCGTTCCGACAGGGTCTTGGCGAAGCGGGCTATTTCGAGGGCCGAAATGTTGCGATTGAATACCGCCTTGCTGAGGGTCAGTATGATCGACTGCCTGCATTAGCGGCCGATCTGGTCAATCGGCAGGTCTCAGTGATCGCCGTCGGCGGCGGCACGGTTTCAGCACTCGCAGCCAAGGCCGCGACCGCGACAATTCCAATCGTCTTTATTTCGGACAGCGATCCTGTGAAAATCGGTCTCGTCGCCAGCATCAACCGTCCGGGCGGCAACGTTACAGGCATCCACCAGTTAACGGCCGGCTTGGAGGCAAAGCGGGTCGGGTTGCTGCACGAACTGGTACCCAGCACGACCACGATCGCCGTGATGGTGAATCCAAATTATCCAGATGCCGAGGCCCAGATAAGCGAAGTGCAGGGCGCTGCGCGCACACTCGGGCTGCAGTTGCATATCTTAAAGGCCAGCAGTGTAAGTGATTTCGACGCGGCCTTCGCAAAGATCATCGAGCAGCGCGCCGGCGCACTTTTGATAGCCTCCGATCCATTTTTATTCAGCCGACGCAATCAGCTCGTCGCGCTGGCGGCGCGTCACGCCGTGCCTGCGATTTACCAGTTTCGGGAAGCCGCCGCCGTTGGCGGTCTGATCAGTTATGGAACACGTATTACAGATTCGTATCATCAAGTCGGTGTCTACACGGGACGGATTCTCAAAGGCACAAAGCCGGCAGATCTGCCGGTCGTTCAATCCACCAAGTTCGAGTTCGTGATCAATCTGAAGACAGCAAAATCTCTCGGCATGACAATTTCGCCGACGCTCCTCGCGCAAGCCGATGAGGTGATCGAATAAGGCCCGCGACTTCCGGGTTTGGCACATAACGTCATTTCGCTGCGATGCAGAATTTGGTCGCTACCGGGGCATAGCGGACATGGCCGGGCTTGCGGCGGCCCGACCCCCGTCGCGAATGACCCCAAACTCGACATTGCCGCCGCGGACATCAAGCTGCCACGCGCGGCGGCCGTGGAAGATTTCAAGGCCAGCAATTCGAGCCTGATCATTTTGATTCGGAAGATTGTTCCAAGGCGACGACGTCGGATAAGATCGCTGCCGGGTCGGGCGAACTCGGCCCTCGCAAAAACGGACCCGGGAGGAGCGTCATGTGTAGGTGGAAAATACTGGCGACGACAGCGATGGCCGCGATGCTGGTCGCTGCAACAGCGGTGCTGCCAGTCTCGGCGCGCGAACTCCAGCCCCTCGCCACGGTAACGCCTGAACAGGTCGGCATGTCGGTGGAGCGCCTCGGGCGCATCACCACAATGCTCAAAAAGGAGATTGCCGACGGCAAGCTGCCGGGTGCGGTGGTCATGGTCGCCCGCAAGGGGAAGATCGCCTATTCGGACGCCATCGGCTTCCAAGATAAGGGCGCGGAAACGCCCATGAAGCTCGATTCGATCTTCCGCATCTATTCAATGACGAAGCCGCTTGTCTCGGTAGCGGCTATGATGCTGGTCGAAGATGGCGTCATCCAGCTCACCGATCCCGTCTCCAAATTCCTGCCAGCCTTCAAAGACATGCAAGTGAGCGTGGCAAGCACAGGCGCCGATGGCAAGACCACCTACACGAACGTACCGGCGGCCAAGCCGATCACCGTGCAGGACCTTCTGCGACATAGCGCGGGTCTCGCCTATGCCGAGATCACCAAAAACGAACTGGTGAAGGCAGCCTACGTCGAGGCCAAGTTCTCCCAGCCGGGCGTGCACGAGTACGATTCCCGGGATATGACTCCAGCCGAGCAAGTCGCGCGTATGGCAAAGATACCCCTCATCCACCAGCCAGCCACGATGTGGGAGTACAGCATGGCCGTCGATATTCTCGGCCGCGTGATTGAGGCGGCGTCGGGCAAGCGGCTTGCCGTCTTCTTGGACGAACGACTGTTCAAGCCGCTCAAAATGGTGGACTCGGGGTTCTGGGTGCCGTCGTCGAAGATCTCGCGTCTCGCGCAGCCGCTGTCGGTCGACCCGGCTTCAGGCCTGAAGACGAGCGTGCTCGATGTGTCGGCAGAGCCGAAGAATGATTCCGGCGGCGCTGGCGCAGTTTCGACCGCCACGGACTATTTGCGGTTCGGCCAGATGCTCCTGAATGGCGGCGAGCTCGACGGCGTACGCGTATTGAGCCGCTCCACCATCAAGCTGATGGCGTCAGACCATCTCGGCACGCGCGTCGCGGCGCTGCTCCAGCCGGGTGAGCTTCTGCTGGGCACTCCCGGCTACACGTTCGGCCTTGGCTTTGCAGTGCGTCAGGGCGACGGCGTAGCTGGTGTGCCCGGCTCGGCGGGCGAGTTCATGTGGGCGGGTTACGCTGGCACTTTTTTCTGGGTCGATCCCCATGAAGAGATCGTAGGTGTCTACATGACACAGGCCCCGAGCCCAATACGCGCCTATTACCGCAAGATGTTCAAGGCCCTCGTCTATCAGGCGCTAGCGGACTGAGATGGGCTTACCGTGCCGCCCTCGTTACTCGTCCGCGCTTACGAGGTGATCGAATAGGGCCTGCGACTTCCGGTGTTGGCACCTTTGAGACATGCCGACCGGCGCTGAGAATGTCCGGAGTTGAGGGCAGACCGGAAGTCATCGGCCGACGTTCAAAACGGCGCGTTTGACCCACGACGAAAGTAGTGGGGCAGCGTTGCCGCAGCCTAGCCGGACAGCGATGAGTTGGGCTGAATCTCCAATTTTAGGGTCTTTTTTTGACTGGCGCCCGTTTCGAATGGTGCCGAGCTTCCGCTTCGCAATGATAGGGTCTTCAAGATCAATGTTATTGAGCCTTCGTCTTGGGGGCCGAGCCAAACGCACTCTTTAATGTTGCAGAAAATTTGGACCAGCTGCACGATAGCGAGCCGTCATCACAACGCACTGCTCTCGACCGATCAGAAGGCTCTTTGGCGCCGGTTGCTGGTAAATTTTTTGGGGTAATTACCATTGGTGGCCCGACGCTCGGGGTAGTTCCCGTAGGCTGCTGCAGCGCTCTTTCTAAATCCGCTTGAATCTGGTCACTTTGTTTTTTCGCTAATGCCGCCGCTATGGCCTGTCGCCGTTGGCCGTCTAGATAGCCGGTATACTCTTGGTCGATCTTCTTAAGCTCTTCCGGCGATGGATTAGGACCAGCAATATCGAAGTGTCGATTCTGCATGAAGTCGTGGTAGGTATAACCGCCACCGGGCTTTCGGCGGCCCGCAAATTGGGCGCCGCACTGTAAGATCAACGTGGCACGCTCCTCCTTTGAAAAGACTTTGGTTTCAGCATTCTCCGCGCATTCCTCATAGTCTCGCGGGTCATGAACAGGCCACCACCGCGCACCCAGCCATATCGAGACGGCGGCAAAGCAGCACAAGCCTGCGAGTGCCGAATACCGTATTTTGAATTTGCGGGTCACCTATATCCGGTCCCCAATATTCTTTGCTCAACGAGACTTTACTGAAACATCGAGTGTATAGCTCGACGAGTTTGATCTCTTTTTTCTAACTACCTTCCTTGACTCGAAACCGGCAATTTAGCATTGCCGGTGCGTGTCGCCTTTGTTGGTGTAGCAGCGAGGCCACAGCCGTTGCTTATTGTTTCTAACATCCGATTTTGATCTTTACTTTCGGACAGCACGAATAAGAATCATGTCGCATTAGAATTTTTAATTGCGGCTTTGTCATGCAACCCATCAGAGCATTCGCAACTTTGGCTTCACTAACCGCGATCGCCTGCTCAATACTGGCGCTAAGTTGGGTTGGTCTGGCTCTTCTCGGATTTTGAGACGCCGAGATTGAAAGGGCTGCCGCGCGTGCCATAGCCCGCCAGTGCGTTTTGGCGTCCGGCCTGTCTCTGCCCAGCCCAAGCGCCCCCATGAATCCTCTACCCCCGTGCGGAGCCCACGCATTTTTTGCGTACCCGCCCGCGCGGATGTCAGCACCTTTTACTGCACTTCGCGCGACAGCCCAGTGGAACCATAGTGACACGCTACCTGAGGTTAAGTGAACTCAGTTGCTCTACGGAGAACGTTTCGAGATCGGTGTGTTCAATTAACAGAGCACTAATGTACCTCCGTAGACCTTAGGGAGTTGGAAATCTCTTATTTAAAAAAATGTCGTAGGTTCTGGTGCGCGTGGCAGGGGAGGTTAAACGTGGCATCGATTCTGCCGTTTGTCCGAAAGGCGGGAGCCGTCTTTGACGACCGCCTTACCCAGATCATGGGCGAGGCATTCGATGACGCCTGCAAAGAGCTTCACGACACCGGACAACCCCCAATCGTTTACGAAGTGATTGCGAAACGCATCATTAATGCCGCCAAGGATGGTGAGCGCGATCTGGTCCGACTACGCAATGCCGGATTGGCGGCACTCGGTATCGACAAAGACGATAAACAAGCACGCTAAGGCCGCCTCAGTTGGCGGCCCCTTTCATAGCCGGCCTCACCGTGCCGCCCTCGCTGCTCGCCGTCGCCCCTCAATGCGCTGCTGTGGCGGGAGGGCGGCGAGGTGCGCAGAGCTCCGGCGTTCGCGCTGGTTGAGCTGCCAAAAATGTTGTTGCCGGTCGCGCTGCGGCATCAGCATGTGGACTATCTGAATGCCCGGCGTGTGCAGACCCTGATTCACATTCATGGCAGCGAAGGGTTCCACAGCGAGCCCCGTCCCGACGATCCGCTGCTCGTTGATCTCGATGCGCTTGCCGCAGAGGAGAAGGAGAGCGTCCGAGCTAACGTTGCATGAGCGCGTCGCTGGCATCCAACCTAGCACCGTTCGCTGGCATTCAAAAACGGAGGCATCGCCTATGACTGCGCGGTCCGCGCGTTGCAAAGCCAAAAGGGACGATTTGGTCCCACGCCTGTCGCGCGCTACAACTCACCAACGCCGTGAGGCACAGTTTGGATTTCTCGGGGCTCGTTCTGAGTTAAGTCGTGATCAACATAGCCTCGGCTGTCGATCCACTCATGCGGGCAGAATTTAAGGGTTAGGGGATCAGTGCAGTAGCCGTCTCGCCGGATCGCCTCGCGAGTGCCGGTTAGGCCGGTCCAAACGTTCTCTCCTTTCGCGACGTCGAAAGACATTGCATCAAAAACAGCAGTGTCGTTCGTCATGAAATTCCTTTGTTTGCCGGAACAACAACGGGACTCAAATTCTCACGACGAACTGGGCGCGACAAAGTCATTTCTTCGGCCTCCAAGAGGCAGAAGTTTGCGTCCTTTGTGTAAAGCGCTGCGCCTTTTCGAATACCCGCTTCTGGCAGATATTGTTGCAAAAGTCCTTTTGCGGGATGGGACTCAAATTCTCCGACCCGTAGGCGCGACGATTGAATGATGATGTGGGGGACCACGTCGCCAAGCGCCAAACTCACAGGGCGATTCTGGTACCGCTTTTGAAACCCTATTGATCGGCGATTGTCGCTTTTTTCGCTTCGCGAGTCGTTCTTACAACTCGCCGATGAGGTGATCGAATAGCGACGCTGTTTTGTTGCGGTGCATGAGTCCGGTTATGGCACGTTTGAGACATGCCGACCGACCCTGAGAATGTCTGTTAATAGGGGTGGACCGGAAGTCATCGGTGCACCGTCAAAATGACGCGAATGATCCCAAGCGGACATCCGACCTCGTCCCGCTTGGCCTGATTGCGAGTCACTTATCGATTGTCGCCTCTTCGCAATTCGCTATGCTTTGAGCTTGCGACGCATCATACCCTTGTGTGGGGGGTTCTATGGAACGACGCACGTTCATCACACTCATCGGCGGCGCGGCTGCATCACCGTTCGTGGCGCGGGCGCAGCACGTGGTCAAAGTCTGGCGCATTGGTATTCTCGACACTGCAACCCGTGAACTCAACAAGGACATCGCCGCTTTATTCAGGGGATTGCGTGGCTTCGGTTATATCGAGGGTCAAAATCTTGTCGTTGAATACCGGACAGCCGATGGACGCAATGAGCGTTTGCCGGACTTGGTCTCTGAGCTGCTTCGCCTCAATCTCGACTTGATCGTCGTCAGGGGAACACCGGAAATAATCGCGATCAAAAATACCAATACCAAGATTCCAATCGTGATGTCTGCCGTTGTCGATCCGGTCGGATTGGGTCTCGCAGCCTCACTCAACCACCCCGGGGGGAATATCACGGGGATGAGTTCAATAGTTACAGAGCTGGAGGCGAAACGTCTGGAAATACTGAAGGAGATCGTGCCGGGGGTGAAACGCGTGGCAATCTTGGGAGACTTCAGAAACTCCGCAGTCGTAATGCAATGGGGCGAGGTTCAGACAGCGGCGCGATCACTGGCACTTGAGGTGGAGCGTTTTGATGTGCGAAGTGCCGACGATATACGTCGCGCCTTCGAGGCGGCTACCGGAAATCATGTCGATGCCATCCGTATAGGAGTTGACGGTACTACGCGACCCAATAGAGGGCTCATTATCGAATTGGCGTCTAAATACAAATTACCCGCGATATATTCTGCGAGAGAGTTTGCAATTGAAGGAGGATTGATTGCCTTCGCCGCAGACTACGCTGACCTTTATCTGCGGGCGGCGGCAGTAGTGGACAAGATCCTAAGAGGTGCCAACCCGGCTGAAATTCCAGTCGAGCAACCCACGAAATTCGACTTGGTAGTGAACTTAAGAACCGCCAAGTCCCTTGGCCTCACTATTCCCTACGTTTTGGTCGCTCGCGCCGACGAGGTGATCGAATAGACCGCTCCACTTCCGTTCTTGGCACCTTTCGGACCTCCAGCAATGTCCGCAGTTCGGTCGCTATCGGGGGGAAAGCGGACGTGGACCGAAAGAGTCAGTTCGGTCGAGAATGAACCCATCTCGGACATCGGGGCTGTTCCGCGTTTGGGGTCGATTGTGTTCGATTTCTCACCCGCAGGTCGGTCGCAAAGTGGTAGGCTTTAGGAATTGCATAAAAGCCTGTTTTCAGGAGGCAAATGCAGCGCCGCGAGTTCATCACACTTATCGCCGGCGCGGCAGCGGCGTGGCCGCTTAATACGCGCGCGCAGCAGCCGGTGAAGCTGGCGAGCATCGGGTATATGGGCCCCAACACACCCTCAGTCGACAGTTACCGGCTCCCCGCCTTTATCCAACGACTGCGCGAACTTGGTTGGATCGAGGGGCGTACTGTCGCGATCGAGTATCGCTGGGCCGAGGGACGCAGCGAGCGCCTAGCCGAGATCGCGGCCGAGTTCGTCAAGCGAAGGGTGGACGTCATTGTTACGGCGGGAACCCTGCCTACCGCTGCGGCAAAGCAGGCGACGTCAACTATCCCGATCGTGTTCGCCGCCGTGGGGGATCCGGTCGGCACCGGCCTGGTTGCTTCGCTGGCTCGTCCGGGCGGCAATGTCACTGGTATGTCGTTGCAGCAAACCGATAGCGCCGGCAAGCGACTGGAACTGTTGCGAGAGGTCATTCCCGGTCTGCGGCATTTGGCGATCATGGTCAACGGCAGCAATCCCACTGCCGTACTGGAAATGCGCGAGGTTCAGGCAATTGCCCACACAGTCGGCCTAGAAGCAGTCACGTCAGAAATCCGACGCCCCGAAGATATCGTGCCTGCATTCGACCTGTTCAAAGACCGCGTGGAAGCACTTTATGTCTGTAACGACCCGCTTGCAGCCACCAATCGGGTTCGCATCAACACCTCGGCACTGGACGCTAGGCTTCCCACGATGTTTGGCGGGCGGGAATACATCGAAATGGGAGGACTGATGTCCTATAGCGCAAGTTTCCCGGACCTATTCCGGCGCGCCGCCGACTTTGTCGACGAGATTTTTCGTGGCGCGAAGCCGGCCGACCTCCCCGTCCAGCAGCCAACCAAGTTCGAGTTGGTGGTCAACCTCAAGACTGCGAAGGCGCTCGGTTTGGAGATTTCGCCGACGCTGCTCGCCCGCGTCGACGAGGTGATCGAATGAGGCGACGCGAGTTCATTACACTGATCGGCGGCGCGTTCGCTTGGCCGCTTTGCATGCCCAGATTTTCAATGTCCATTCCCGGACCTTAGGAGAATGAAATGGATGAAATTTTTAGAGCTACACGGCTTCTAGTTGCTATCGTTGGGTTCGCTCTGCCCTATGTGACACCAGTAGCAGCTGAAAACGAACAAGTTCACTTCTACAACTCGTCGGCGGCAGCCGCTGCAAAGTTGCCATTCAGTCAAGCGGTACGGGTCGGAGACATATTGTATATGTCAGGTGCCATCGGCGTATTGCCGGGCAAAATGGAGTTAGCTCCAGGCGGAATTGAACCCGAGGTGAAGCAGATGATGGAGAACATCGGCGATATCTTGAGGGCGAACGGCTTAACTTTCGATGATGTGTTCAAATGCACTGCGATGCTTGCAGACATGTCCAAATGGGGCGCTTTCAACAAGATTTACGTAACGTATTTTAAGCCGGAGCATTTGCCTGCTCGATCCGCGCTTGGCGCTAACGGATTGGCTCTGGGTGCCCAAGTGGAGTTGGAATGCTGGGCCTTTGCCCACAAATAAAAACACGACGCGAGATTTGACGCCGGCCCTCGACGGTCGGCATTTATACCGGCAAGATTCTCAAAGGCGCCAAGCCCGCCAACTCGCCGGTGATGCAACCGACTAAAGTCGAGCTGGTCATCCATCTCAAGACCCCCAAAAGGCGCTCGACCACGACATTCCGCCAACGCTGCTCTCCATCGCTGACGAGGTGATCGAATGAAGCGGCGACTTCCGGTTTTGGCACCAAACGGACCAACCGAACCGGTCTGATGATGTCCGTTCCTCGGGGCAGACCGGAAGTGGCTGGCAATGGGTCAAGCCGGCGCTTTTGACCCCATTAACGGACGTCGAGCTTGGCCAGCATTTGAGACCGGTTGTGCCATTTCTCACTCGCCGCGCGCTCGAAAAGTGCTAGCGTTTCGTGATTGTACAAGGCGCGGTCCTTACTGGGGCGCATGCAACGACGGGATTTCATCACGCTTTTCGTTGGCGCTGCGGCAGCATGGCCGCTCGTTGCGCGCGCCCAGCATCCGGCGCTGCCGGTGATCGGTTATCTGAGCAGCAGGTCGCCGGCCGATTCGGCCGCTCTCGTCGCCGCGTTCCGCAAGGGCCTCGGCGAAGCCGGGTTCGTCGAGGGACAGAACGTCGCGATCGAATACCGTTGGGCGGAGGGTCAGTACGATCGCTTGCCGGAAATGGCCGCCGATCTCGCCCGGCAAGGCGTCGCCGTTCTAGTAACGACCGGCGGCGAGCCCTCAGCGCTTGCCGCCAAAGCGGCAACATCCACGATCCCGATCGTATTCACCGCCGGCGGCGACCCGGTGAAAATTGGCTTGGTTGAAAGCCTCAACCGGCCGGGCGGCAACGCCACCGGCGTCAGCGTGTTGACGACCGCGCCGGAATCGAAGCGGCTCGGACTGCTTCACGAACTGGTGCCAGGCGCCAAGGCCGTCGGCGTACTGATCGATCCGTATTATGCGGAGGCCGAAGCCCAGGAGCGAGAATTGCGGGAGGCGGCCGGCACGATCGGTCAACCCATCCATATTGCGCATGCCAAGAGCGACGCGGAACTGGAACTGGCCTTTGAAACGCTCGTTCGGGAAGGAGCCGATGCGCTACTGGTGGGTGCCGATCCTTTTTTCGATACCAGGCGCGATCGGATCATCGCATTCGCGGCCAAGCGTCGATTGCCGGCCGTCTATCAGTTCCGTGAGTACGTGGTGCGAGGCGGCCTCATGAGTTACGGTGTCGACCTTCCGGCCGGATATCGCCAGGTCGGTAATTATGCCGGACAAATTCTAAAGGGTACCAAACCGGCCGACCTGCCGATTGTCCAATCGATCAGGTTCGAATTCGTCATCAATCTGAAAACCGCGAAGAGCCTTGGCCTTGAGGTGCCCGCAATGCTCTTGGCCCGCGCAGACGAAGTGATTGAATGACCTGCTTTTGCTGCGCTGCATGAGTCCGTTCATGGCACGAAACGGACCTCCAGCGATGTCCGCTCAGTGGTCGCTAACGGGGGAAAGCGGACATGGCGCGGACTGCCCATTTCGGTAGCGATTGACCCGAAGCGGCCATCGGCAGACTTAATTGCCACCCACAGCCGCGCATAGTGTTAGGCTGCAATCCCACGCTACGGTGCGTGGTTCTTGGAGAGGCCATATGCGGCGGCGGGAGTTCATTGCAGGGCTCGGCAGTGCCACGCTATGGCCGGTGGTAGCGCAGGCCCAGCAGCCCGTTATCCCTGTCGTCGGATTTCTGAACTCTCAATCGGCCCAAAATTACCAACGCCAGCTGGCGGCCTTTCTCGACGGGCTCGCCGAAGCCGGCTACGTCGATGGCCGCAATGTGAAGATCGAATACCGTTGGGCGGAGAACCATTCTGATCGGCTGCCGACCTTGATGGCCGATCTTCTAGAGAAGAAGGTGACCGTGATCGCCGCGACCAGCACACCGGCCGCGCTCGCAGCGAGGGCCGCGAAAACAACCATTGCCATCGTCTTCGAGACCGGTTTCGATCCGATCCAACTCGGCCTCGTCACAAACCTCAACAAACCAAGCGGGAACATCACGGGCGTTACGCAACTCAATGCACTCGTCTCTCCGAAGAGGTTGGAATTGCTGCATGAGCTCGTGCCGAAGGCCAATGTCGTGGGCCTCCTCGTCAATCCGGCCAATCCCACCCTGATGGAAGCCGAAACCAACGGAGCCATGGCCGCGGCTCACAGCTTTTCCATCACGCTTCATGTGCTGAATGCCAGCAACGAGGGTGATTTCGAGGGGGTCTTTGCCAAGCTCATTGAGCTGGGCGCGGGCGGGCTCGTCGTTGGTGCCGATCCCCTGTTCACCAGCCGAAGCGCACGGCTCGGCGAACTCGCGGCGCGCTACGCGATGCCCGCCGTCTATGAGAACCGCTCGTTCGCCGCAGCCGGCGGGCTTGCGAGCTATGGCAGCAACGCTCTCGATTCGTACCGGTTGACTGGTGTTTACGTCGCTCGCATCCTCAAGGGTGAAAAGCCCGCGGATCTGCCGGTCCAGCAAGGCACCAAGCTCGAACTGTTCATCAACGCAAAGGCCGCCCAGGCGCTTGGCATCACCGTTCCGCTGCCCTTGTCAGGCCGCGCCGACGAATTGATCGAATAGAGAAGCTGTTTGCTGCGGTGCATGAGTCTCTTGTTGGCCACGAACCGGACCAAGTGGGCCGGTCTGACGATGTCCGTTGATCGGGGGTAGACCGGAAGTGACGGGCGGAGCGTCAAACCGACGCGAATGACCCCAAGCGGACTTCGATATTTGTCTTGAACGTTGCCTATGTCGTAGGCACCCTTTGCTGATGCAACTAGGGGCTGCCCCAATGGCGGATGCGCAATTCGATATTGACGCTTGGCTTTCTCGCATAGGCTACAATGGCTCGCGCGAGCCGACGTTGGAAAATCTGAGGGCGGTGGTGACCGCGCACGCGACGGCTATCGCTTATGAGAGCATCGACGTTCTTTTAGATAAGCCGCCCTCCCTCGATCCCGCATCGCTGCAATCAAAAATGATCCTTGGTGGACGAGGCGGTTACTGCTTTGAACAGAACATGCTGTTACGCATCGGCTTACTTTCGCTCGGATACAAGGTGACAAGCCTTCAGGCTCGCGTAGTGCGCGGATTGGAGATCGACGCACCTCGACCCATGCTGCACATGGTTCTAAAGGTTGACTTACCCGATGGGCCATTCCTCGCAGATGT
>Ga0193751_1001854_pt1 | contig 13181 bp, 10 predicted proteins | sample L1c2metaG_FD_143050 | JGI IMG/M metagenome (GOLD analysis project Ga0193751, IMG submission 143050) | Soil microbial communities from a riparian zone of the East river system, Colorado, United States - L1c2 | ecosystem: Environmental > Terrestrial > Soil > Riparian zone | place: USA: East River... | reverse complement strand
CGCCCCGTGCTGTTCCGGCAGTTCGTGGACGACGACCTCGGATGCGCCTCGTACCTCGTCGGCGACGAGCACGCGGGCGTGGCGGTCGTGGTCGACCCGGCGTACCGGATCGAGCCTTACCTCGAAGAGGCGGAACGGCGCGGCGTCCGGCTGACGGCCGTGCTCGAGACGCACACGCATGCCGACCACGTCTCCGGACACGGCCGGCTGGCTCTCGAGCTCGGCCTGCCTGTCTATGTGCACGAGGCGGCCGGCGCCGAGTACGCGCACGAACCGCTCGCCGACGGCACGGAGATCGAGCTCGGGGAGGTCGTCGTGCGGACGCTGCACACGCCCGGGCACCGTCCGGAGCACTGCGCCTTCGCCGTGATCGACCGGACGCGCGGCGACGAGCCGTGGCTCGTCCTCACCGGCGACTCGCTCTTCGTCGGCGACGCAGCGCGTCCCGACCTCGCGATCGATGCGCGCGACGGCGCGGAGGATCTCTTCCAGTCGCTGCACAGGCTCGTCGACCTCGGGGACGGCGTCGAGGTGTTTCCCGGCCACGTGGCCGGTTCGCTGTGCGGCGCCGCGATGAGCTCGAAGGCGTCGACGACGATCGGATTCGAGCGCCGGTACAACCACGCGCTCCTCGAGGATCAGGACGAGTTCCTCGGACTCGCGCTCGGGCCGCAACCACCGCGGCCGCCGAACATGGAGCGGATCGTCGAGCTGAACCGCGGCCCGTTCGTCGCAGCGCAACCGCCCTTGCAGGAGATCGCGGACGCCGGCGACGCAGTCGTCCTCGACGCGCGTCCCGCGCGCGATTTCGCGGGCGGCCATCGCCCCGGCGCCGTCAACGTCCCCGTGTCCGGATCGAGCTTCGCGACGAAGACGGCGTTCGTGTTGCCCGACCTGCCGGTCGTCGTGCACGCGCGCGACGAGGAGGAGGCCGTGCGCGCGGCGCGCTCGCTGTACGCGGTCGGCATCTTCGACGTCGCCGGCTGGCAGCCGGGCGGCGGCGCGGAGCAGGTCGAGCCGGTGACGATCGAGGAGCTGGAGCGGTTGCTCGCGTCCGGTGAGAGCGAGGTGCTCGACGTGCGTGAGGCGGACGAGCGCGACGCCGGGTTCATCCCCGGCACCGACCACATGCCGTATCGCAACGTGCGGCAGGCGGCCGAGAACGGCCTCTGCGGCGGCCGGCCGATCGTCACCATCTGCGAGACTGGCGCGCGGGCGGCGGTGGCCGCCAGCGTGCTGAGCGCCGCGGGCGTGTCGGCGCGCCCGGTCGTCGGCGGCATCTCGGAGTGGCGCGCCCGCGGAGGCGAACTCGCCTCGTTCCGCCGCTGCGGCGGCTAGGGAAGAAACCACGCCGCCGGCGCGTCTTGTCGGCATGGCCTTCTCGTACGCACAACAGCAGGTCGACGCGTTCCGCGACGCGTGGCGCAACCCGCCGCAGAAGAAGACGGCTCAGCCGGCGGCGGCGAGCAGCGTCTCCGCACGGCGCACGATGCGCGACGCGCCGACGGCGCGGTAGAACGCGAGCGAACGCTGGAGTTGGACGTCCGCCTCGGCGCGACGGCCCGCAGCCACGAACTGCTCGGCCGCAAGCATGCGAACAGGGGCCTCGTCGGCGGCTCCTGAGACGTGGACGTAGGCATCAGCCGCCTCGACTGTGCGGCCGGCGAGCAGGAGGTGCGCAGCACGCATCCGAGGCGTGTCGGCGGTTCTCGAGAACCTCTGGATCCACTCCTCTGCCCGCCCGAGCCGCACGATCGTCACAAGCACCGTGCCGTCTACGCCGGGTGTGCTCGGGACGAACGTGATCTCGCGCACACGGTCGAGGAGCGCGTTCGCTTCGGCGTCCTCTCCGAGGATGCTCCACACGTTTGCGCTGAGCAGGAGTCGCGGCATGAGGGACTGCCGGTCTTGCGAGTCGTCGAGCCGCGCGAGCACCCAGTCCAGATCTGCATGCGCCTCGATGCCGCGCGAGGCATCGATCTGGGCCCGGGTGATGCGAGCGGCGTCCTCCATGTAGTGGCCGCCGAGCGGCGCGACCTTGGCGATGAAAGCGTCCGCACGCGCGAGCGATTCATCCCACCGGCCGTCCGACTGCGCAAACCAGATCTCGTTGACGTCGAGCCAAAGCGTCATGCGCGTGTCTCCGATGCGCGTCGCGTACTCGGACGCGACGCGGTGGCGTCGACGGGTCTCGGCGAAATCGCCCTTGAACGTGGCGTTGACGACATGGTTCACGAGGGCCCGCGCGACCTCGGACGCAGCAGCCGGCGCCTCGATGGCCGCGACCTGCGCGTACAGCTCGTCCGAGCCGGCGAGGTCGCCGGCGAACGTTCGGGCCACTCCCATCGTGGTGAGCACGCTCGCGCGGAGCTCGTCTAGCCCCAGGTCCTCGGCTAGCCGGAGCGCCTCTGCGCTGATCTCCGCGGCGTCCGCATTCCCGCCTGCGAAGACCTCGAGCCGCGCCTGTTCGGCGAGAACGGCGGCGAGCGCCTTTGAGGCCGGTCGGCCGGCGAGCCAGGCCAGAACTGTGCCGATCCGCTCACGCGCTTGGACCTCGTGCCCGGCCCGCCAGAGAGCGTGGGCCGCGAGAACGGCAGCCTCCGCGGCAGCCTCGATGTCGCCCGCCGTCCGCAAGGCCTCAACCGCCTCGTCCAACTCGGTGCCCGCGCCGCCCTCGGCGAGGAAGCGTGCCCGGGCGTGCGCGGCCAGGACGTACGCCCGCTCGGGCTCGTCCGGCCAGAGCTCCAGCGCCCCGGCGTAGAAGCGCTCGGCACTCGCGAACGCGTTGAGCCGCAGCGCGCGTTCGCCTGCGCGACGGAAGGCGATCCGCGCGCCGGCGGCGACGTCCGCGCCGAGCTCGAGCGCGGCGCTGTAGTGATGGGCGACGAGCTCGGCCTGATCGGTCCGCGGGCCGAGGCCCTCGATCCAACCGGCCGCGCGCACGTGCCGGTCGGCTCGCGCCGCGCGTGGGATCTGCCCGTATGCGACGTCGCGCACCAGCACGTGCCGGAACGCGTACTCGTCCTCGCCGCCGAAGGACGAGCGCCGTTCGCGCCGCACCATCCCGCGCCGTTCCAGTGCGTGCAGCGCGCTCGTGGCCTCGTCGCGATCGAGGCCCGCGAGCTCGGCCGCCGCGCTCGCCCAGAAGACCTTGCCGACCACGGCAGCGTCCTGGAGCAACCGTTTCTCGACCGGCTCGAGCACGTCGAGCCTTGCGGCGATGATCCCTTGCACCGTCTCGGGTAGCGGCATGTCCTCGGCAGTGCCGCGCTCGACGAAGAGACGTGCGAACTGCTCCGCGTACAGCGGGTTGCCGCCGGCGCGCTCGAGTAGCGCCTGCTGCGTGTCGGCCGGGAGGAGCGCCTGCTCGAGCACCGCCTGGATGATCTGCGCCGCTTCCTCGTCCGCGAGCGGCGTCAGTGCGAGCGTCGTCGCGTTCAGCTTGCCGCCGCCCCAGCCGGGACGCCGCTCGAGCAGCTCCGGACGCGCGGTGCCGAGCACGAGCAGCGGGACGCTGCCCGCCCAGTCGGCGAGTTGGTCGACGAAGTCGAGCAGGCCGTCGTCGGCCCAGTGCAGGTCCTCGAACACGAGGATGAGCGGCCGCTGCTCGGCGAGCCCCTCGAGGTACCTGCGCCAGGCGGCGAAGCGCTCGTCGCTGCGGTCGCCGGCGTCGTCCAGCTGCTCCACGCCTACGAGCGGCAGGAGGTGCTGCGCAACCCGGGCGCGATCGTCGGCGTCCACGGTCGCGTCGACGCTCGCGCGCAGCTTCTCCTCGGCGGCATCCGCGTCGTCGTTGTCCTGGATGCCGGCTTGCGCCTTCACCATCTCGGCGAGCGCCCAGAAGCTCACGCCCTCGCCGTACGGCAGCGCGCGGCCCTGCCGCCACCAGACGAGGTCGGGCTGGGCGTCGAGCGTCGCGAACAGCTCGGCCACGAGTCGCGACTTGCCGATGCCGGGAACGCCGACGAGCGTCACGAACTGCGTCTCGCGTTCGGTGCGGGCGCGGTCGAACGCGCCGAGGATCGTCTCCAACTCACGCGCACGCCCGACGAGCGGGAGCAGCGCGCGCTGCTCGAGGTCGGCGCCGAAGCGCGAGCGAGCCTGCAGCGCCTCCCACACCGGGATCGGCTCCGACTTGCCCTTCGCCGATACCGCTTCCCGCTCCGCGTAGTCGATCGCCTCGCGCGTCGCGCGGTAGGTCGTCTCGCCGACGAGGACGCCGTTCACCGGCGCTGCCGACTGCAGCCGCGCCGCCGTGTTCACGACGTCGCCGGCCGCCATCCCTTCCCCCTCCGCGGGCCGCGAGCCGAGGAGCACGAGCGCCTCGCCCGTGTTCACGGCGATGCGCACCTGCAGGTCGTCCTCCTCGCGCGCCCAGTCGCGAATGGCGAGCGCGGCGCGTACCGCGCGCTCCGGATCGTCCTCGTGCGAGACCGGCGCGCCGAAGAGCGCCATCACCGCATCGCCGATGAACTTCTCCACCGTGCCGCCGAACCGCTCCAGCTCCGAGCGCAGCCGCTCCCAGTACGGCGCGAGCACCGCCCGCACGTCCTCCGGGTCGAGCGTCTCCGCGCGTGAGGTGAAGCCGACGAGATCCGCGAACAGCACGGTGACGACCTTGCGCTCCTCGCGGCGCTCGGACGCGGCCACGAGCGCAGCGCCGCACTCCGAGCAGAACTTCGCGCGGGACGGGTTGTCGTGTCCGCAGACAGGGCAGTGAGTCACGCGAAAGAGTCTAGGACAGTCGATGCGCGGGGTAACCCCAGCGCCCGAGATTCGCGACGATCTCGTCGCAGTGCGAGGGATCGCGCGTGAGCAGCGTCAGCTCGACGCCGGTCTCGCCCACGGGGTTGCCAGTCTCGCGCTGGTGCTCGACCTCGACGACGTTGACGCGGTCGTTCGCGAGCAGCGTCAGCAGCTTCGCCAGCTCGCCGGGCCGGTCGGGCACGCGTGTGCGCAGAACGAGGTAGCGGCCCGCGGCGGCGAGGCCGTGCCGCATGACGGAGATGAGGAGACTTGCGTCGATGTTCCCGCCGGAGAGGATCGGGACGACGGTGCCCCGCGCCTCCGTCCTCCCGCTCAACAGCGCGGCGACGCTGACCGCGCCCGCACCTTCCACGACGAGCTTCGTCCGCTCGAGCAGGAGGACGATGGCCTCGCTGATCTCCTCGTCGGTGACGGAGACGATCTCGTCGAGCGTCTTCTCGAGGATCGACATCGTCAGCTCACCCGGTTTCTTCACCGCGATGCCGTCCGCGATCGTGTAACCCGGGCCGCCCGGAAGCGTTCCTGCCGCCTGCACACCGACGATGCGGAGGTCGGGACGCACGGCACGCAGCGCGAGCGAGATACCGGACGCGAGGCCTCCACCACCGATCGGGATGAGCACCGTCCCGAGGCCCTCGACCTGGTCGACGAGCTCGAGCCCGATCGTCCCCTGGCCCGCGATGATCGCGGGATCCTCGAACGGGTGGACGAACGTCGCGCCCGTCTCGGCGGCGTACGCCTGCGCCGCCTCGAGTGCCTCCTCGAACGCAGGCCCCGTCAGCTCGACCTCCGCGCCGTAGTGGCGCGTCGCATCGACCTTCGCCATCACCGCGTCCTGCGGCATGAAGATGCGCGCCTTCGCGCCGACCTCGCGCGCCGCCCACGCCACCGCCTGGCCGTGGTTTCCGGCACTCGCAGCGACGACGCCTGCCGCGCGCTGCTTCGCGTCCAGCAGCGATATGCGGTTGTACGCGCCGCGGATCTTGAACGAGCCCGTTCGCTGGAGGTTCTCCGCCTTGAGATGCACGTCAAGGCCGCACGTCTGCGAGAGCGTCTCCGAGCGGTAGACAGGCGTGACGCGCGCCATGCCGTCGAGGCGAGCGCGGGCCGCTTCGATGTCAGTTATCCCGGGTACCGTCAATGTGAAAGACCTTGTCGAGGATCTCACGGACGGCGGTGAGCGGGTCGAGCTCCCGGCGCTGCACCTCGTCGAGCAGGCGGCGCAGCTCGGGATCGTCCGAGACGGCGGTCTCGAGATGGGTCTTCGCGCGCGCGGAGGCGACGGCGAACACCTCGCCGGCGAGGTTGTTGCGCCTGCGCTCGTCGAGCTGCCCCGACTCCTCGAGATGCGCGCGGTGCGCCGCGATCTTCTCCCACAGCTCGGGCACGCCCTCGCCGCGCGTCGCCTCGGTGAGGATGATCGGCGGCCGCCAATCACTGTCGCGGTCGAGCGCGAGGATCGAGCGCACCTCGTTCAACATTGTCTTCGCTGCCGGGTGGTCCATCTTGTTGACGGCGATCACGTCCGGAATCTCCATGATCCCGGCCTTCAGCGCCTGGATCGAGTCGCCCGAGCCCGGCATGAGGACGAGCAGCACCGTGTCCGCGATGCCGATCACCTCGACCTCGCTCTGACCGGCGCCGACGGTCTCGAGGAAGACGACGTCCTTGCCCGCCGCGTCGAGGACGAGCAGCGCCTGGAGCGTCGCCTCGGCGAGGCCGCCGAGATGCCCGCGCGTCCCCATCGAGCGGATGAACACGCCCGGGTCGAGGAAATGGTCGGAGAGCCGGATGCGATCGCCGAGCAGCGCGCCCTTCGTGAACGGGCTGGACGGGTCGACGGAGACGACGCCGACGGTCGTCTCCTGCGCGCGGACCTGGCGGACGAGGGCGGAAATGAGGCTCGACTTGCCAACCCCGGGCGGCCCGGTGATGCCGACCGCGTACGCGTTGCCCGTGGACGGATAGAGGTCGGCGACGACGCCGTAGGCGAGCGGGTCGCCGTTCTCGACCAGCGTGATTGCCCGCGCGAGCGCGCGCCGGTCGCCCTCGCGGACGCCGGCCGCGAGCGTTTCCCTCGTCCAGTCGCGACGCCCCGCCACGGAGCGTGACTCTAGTTAGTGCGCCGGTTCGACCGTTGCGCCCGAGCGCGCCGGCTCGCGCGCGAGGATGTAGCCCACGACGGCGGCGAGCACGTACGCCATGGCGGCGCCGCCCCAGATCCAGCGCGGGCTCACCGTATGGAGCAGAGCACCGGCGGCGACGTTGGCCGCCGCGGTGGCGAGGAACGTCGCGCTCATCACGAGCGTAAGCGCGCGGCCGCGCATCGCGTCTGCGGAGCCGCGCTGTACGAGCACTGCGTTGCAGACAATCGCAGCGCCATCCCCGGCTCCTCCGACGACGGCGCAGGCGGCGGCGACCCAGATGTCGGGGCTCGCCGCCGCGCCGCCGAAGCCGAGCGCCATGACCGCGAGCGCGCCGGCGTACGTCCGCGCAGGGCCGATCCGCTCGAGCAGCATGCTGCCGGCGAAGCTCCCGACCACGAGCCCGCCCCCGATCGCGCCGTACAGGAGCCCGTAGCCGAAGTCGCCGGCGTGGAATGTGTTCTTCGCAAGGAAGATCTCGGCGACGTTCGCGGCGCCGATGCCGAGGCACGCGATGCCCCAAGCGACGAGGACCGCGAGGAGCGCGCGCGAGCGCATGACGGCGACGAAGCCGTCGGCGAGGTCGCGCCAGTGGCCGCGGGTGAGCGCGGTCTCGCTCTGGAGCATGCGCGACGGGATGCGCGAGATGATCACGGCCGAGACGAGGAAGGACGCGCCGTTGATCCAGTACGCCGTGTGCGGGCCTGCCGCGGCGGTGAGAATGCCGCCGAGCACCGGGCCGATCGCCCAACTAACGTTCTCCATCGTCTGGAGGAGCGCATTCGCGGCAGGTAGGTCCTCGTCGGAGACGAGGTTGGGGACGCCGGCGTAGACCGCGGGGCGAAAGAAGCCGGTGGCGAGGCCCGCGACGGCCGCGAGCGCGACGATCGCTGCAGGGCTGCTCGTGAACGGGAGTGTGAAGAAGACCGCGGCGCGGACGAGGTCGGCGCCGATCATGAGGTCGCGGCGGCGCAGCCGGTCGAGCAGCGGCCCCAGCGTCAGGCCGACGACGACGGTCGGGAGATAGGCGACGACGAGGACGGCGCCCACCCAGAGTCCCGAATTGGTCCGGTCCTTGATGTCGATCGCGAGCGCGATCGCGGCGAGCAGGGTGCCGACGCTCGACCCGAGTGTGGCGATCGCCAGGAGGCGAAAACCCGGGTTTCGGAGAGGCAGCAGCTGACGGCTGACAGCTGTCAGGGCGCCTGCGAACCTAGCACCCTTTTGTCCGGGTTACGAGACTCCCGAGAGGACCTGTCCGAGGCAGACAGCGAAGAACGCGTTCTCCTCGGGCGTGCCGACGGTGACGCGAATCGCCTCCGGCGCGCCGAAGCTCGCGAGCGGCCGCACGATCACGCCCTGGCGCAGCAGCCGGTCGAAGAGTGCAGCGCCGTCGCCGACGTCGGCGAAGAGGAAGTTGCCGAGCGCCGGCCCGGCCGGCTCGAGGCCGTGTGCCCGGAGCGTCTCCCCGAGCTCCTCCCGCCCGGCCGCGTTCAACGCTCGCCGTCGGGCCAGCTCGGCCTCGTCGCCGAGGCTCGCGAGCGCGGCCGCCTGGGCGGTCGCGGCCACGTCGAACGCGCGCCGCACCTTGCTCGTTGCCGTCACCACGTCCTTCGGCGCGATGCCGTAGCCGACGCGCAGGCCCGCGAGCCCGTAGATCTTCGAGAACGTCCGCAGGACGACGACGCGCCGGCCCTGCTTGAAGAGCTCCGCGACGCCGTCGGCGTAGTCGGGATCGTCGACGTACTCGAAGTACGCCTGGTCGACGACCGCGAGGACGTGCTCGGGCAGGCGCTCGACGAACGCGACCAGCTCGTCGCGGCCGTTCGCCGTCCCCGTCGGGTTGTTCGGATGGCAGACGTACACGAGCTTCATACGCGGTCCGACCTCCGCGAGCATCGCGTCCAGGTCGTAGACGTGGTCGCGCAGCGGCACCTTGCGCGGCACGGCGCCGAGCTTCAGCGCATCGAGCACGTAGCTCGGAAACGACGGCCAGCCGCACACGATCTCGTCACCGACGTCGAGCGTCGCCTGCGAGAGCAGGTCGATGACGCCGTCGGCGCCGGCGCCGACGATCACTTCCTCGAGCTCGACGCCGTGAAGCTCGGCGAGCGCGGTCCGCAGCGCGTACACGCCCCCGTCCGGGTACCGGTTCAGGTCGGGCGTCGCGCGCTCGAGCGCCTCGACCGCGGCCGGAAACGGGGGAAACGGCCCCTCGTTCGATGCGAGCTTGACGACGCGGTCGAGGCCGAGCTCACGCTGGACTTCCTCGATCGGCTTGCCCGGCTCGTACGGGATCAGATCTGCGATGGAGCGGCGGAAGAGCCCGCCGCTCACTCAGGGGTGTCCGAGCGCTTTTTTCGCTTCAGCATCAGCAGCCCGGCGAGGGCCGCGATCGCGCCCGCGACTGCGCCGCCCTTGCGCTTGGCCGCCGGAACGGCTTCTTGCGCTTTCTTCTTTGCCGCGCGCTTTCCCAGCTTGACAACTAACCAGCCGATCACCGCGTTGCGCCTGTTGACGATGCCCATTCTCGACCTCCCTTTTCACGGCCGAGGCTATCCGATCGCGGCGGTCAAGCATCCCCCGGAGCCCGCGGGCGGCGTAGCCCCGGAGGATGGGGACGAGGGCACGTCCTGATGACTGAGACGCACTTGGCGGCGAAAACTTGCGCGAAGCTCCTGCGGCCGGGTGTGAATTTACGGTCGAAGCGGCGCGTTTGTGCGAAAAACCTGCGCTCAGGCAGGAGCTTTGGCGCGGGGCTTGCGATTCGGGATGTGGATGGCCCGGCCGAGGGCGGCCAGGCCGGCCTCCTTGAGCGCCTCCGACAGCGTCGGATGCGCGGCCATGCCGTCCGCGACCGTCTCCACCGTCGACTCCGCGTCGATCGCTACCACGGCCGCCTCGATGAGGTCGGTGACGTGCGGCCCGATCATGACGACGCCGAGCAGCTCGCCGTAGCGGGTCTCGTGGATCGACTTCACCCAGCCAACGGTCTCGTCCTGCATCACAGCGCGCGCGTTGGCGACCCAGGGGAACTGGCCGACTGCGACGTCGTCGCCGTACTGCTCGCGCGCCTGCGCCTCGGTGAGGCCGACGCCGGCGATCTCGGGATCGGTGTAGATCGGCCGCGGGATCGCCCGGTTGTCGACGACGGCGTCGTGCCCGCACGCGTTCTCCGCTGCGACCTCGCCCTCGCGGAACGCCGTGTGCGCAAGCTGCCAGTAGCCGGCGCAGTCGCCGACGGCGTAGATGTGCGACACGCTCGTGCGCCGGTGCTCGTCGGCGGCGATGCCCTTGCGCTTGTCGAACTGCACGCCCGCGGCTTCGAGCCCGATGCCCTCGACGAGCGGCCCGCGCCCGACCGAGACGAGCATGAGATCGGCCTCGATCGTCTCGCCGTCGCCGAAGTGGACGACGAGCCAGGAGCCGGTGTCCTCAACGCGCGTGCATTGCTTGCCGAGGTGGAGCGTGATCCCGCGCTTGCCGAACTGCTTCGCGAGCTCCTTGCTCGCGTCCTCGTCCTCCTGCGGGATGAGCGTCAGCATCTCGATGATCGTCACCTCGGAGCCGAAGCGGCGGAAAATGGACGCGAACTCGCAGCCGATGATGCCGCCGCCGAGCACGACGAGGCGCTTCGGTACCTGCTCCTGTGCGAGCAGGCCGGTCGAGTCGACGCAGCGTGGCGAGTCGAGACCCGGGATCGGCGGCCGGAGCGGGAACGAGCCCGTCGCGACGACCGCCTGCTTGAAGGTGACGTCCTCGCCACCCTCGACGGCGATCGTGTTCGCGTCCTTGAAGCGCCCGGTTCCCTTCACCCACTCGACACCGTTCGCCTTGAAGAGCGAGGCGACGCCGGATGTCATCTGGTTGACGACGCCGGCCTTCCACGCGTTCGAGGCGCCGAAGTCGAGCTTCGCCTCGCCGACGTTCACGCCGAACTTCGCAAAGTGCTCGTCAGCCTCCTTGAGCGCGAACGCTGTCTGCACCCACGCCTTCGTCGGGATGCAGCCGACGCGCAGGCACGTGCCGCCGAGCTCGGGCTCCTTCTCGATGCAGGCGACCTTCGCGCCGAGCTGCGCGGCGCGGATGGCGGCGGTGTACCCGCCTGGGCCACCACCGAGAACTGCGACGTCGACGTCCATAGGTCCAGCGTAACTACAAGCGGTTGATCATTGTCACGGCATGCGGCGACTCGGACACGACCTCGAACCCGAAGCGCTCGTACCAGCCGACCTGCTGCTCGTCGGTGCTCAAACTGACCGCTTCGAAGCCGTCCGCCCGCGCGCGCTCGAGCAGTGCCTCGAGCAGCTCCTTTCCCGCGCCCTTGCCGCGCCGGCTCGGGACGACGGCGATTGTCAGCTCCGGCGTCTTCTCGTCGACGAAGCCGAAGCCCGGCTCGTCGGCGGTGAACACGCGGTACCACGCGGCGCCGTACGCATTCGGGCCTTCCATGGCGACCACTCCGGCGTCGCCGGTGCGGCCCCAGTTGCGGACGTAGCGGTAGACGGGCCGCTCGGCGTCTTCGCTCAGGCGCCAGTGGTACGCGTGACGGAGCATGTCGCGGAGGAAGCGCGCGTCCTGCCTGTCCGCCGGCCGCAACATCAGAGCTCCTGGGCCAGCTGCACCCGGTTGCCGTCCGGGTCGTACACGTCGAGCAGCCGCATCTGGCCGGTGAGCTCGAGCACGATCCCGACCTCGACCCCCGCCGAGCGCAATCGCTCGGACTCGACCTTTATGTCGGGGACGTCGACGTGCGCGACCGCGCCGTCCGGCTCCGGCTCACCCTCGGCCAGCCCGATGTCCATCCCACCCCGCTCGAGCCGCGCCCATCGCTTCGAGAAGTCGACCGCGGTCTCCTCGAACAGCAGCGTCTCGCGGTAGAAGCGCCGCGCGGCGTCGAGATCGCGAACGTGGTACCAGACGGTCGGCCCCGCGCTCACTTACAGCGCGAGGCCGGGAAACTCGAGGAAAGCCTTGATCGTCTTCAGGAACTCGGCGCCGGTGGCGCCGTCGACGGCGCGGTGGTCGCACGTGAGCGTCATCGTCATCAGCGGGACGACGAAGAGCTCGCCGTCGCGCGGCACGACCTGCTCGCGCGTCGCGCCGACGGCCAGGATCGACGCCTGCGGCGGATTGAGCACAGCGACGAACTGGTCGACCTCGAACATGCCGAGGTTGGAGATCGTGAACGTCCCGCCGTCGATGTCCTCGGCGCGGAGCTTCGAGTCGCGCGCGCGGGCGACGAGGTCGCCGCGCACCTGGGCGATCTGTGTGAGCGTGAGCTGCTCGGCGTTGTGCACGACGGGGACGACGAGCCCCTGCGGAGCGGCGACGGCGATGCCCACGTTCGCGTTCGGGAACGACAGCAGCGCGTCCTCCGTGTACTGCACGTTCATCTCCGGGTGGCGGGCGAGCGCCTGTGCGCACACCCGCGTCAGGAGGTCGGTGACTGTGACGCGCACGTCGGGCTCGATCTCGCGGCGGCGCGCGACGAGCTCGTTCGCCCGTGTCATGTCGGCGGAGACGGTGAGGGTGAACACGGGCACCGTCCACGCCTCCGTGAGTCGGCGCGCGATCGTCTTGCGGATATTCGTCAGCGGCTGCGATGTCACCTCTGAGCTACGCGCCTGAGTTACAGGGGCAGCTGCGGCCACCGCCGCGGCCGCAGGCGTCTCGACGTCCTGCGCGACGATGCGCCCGTCGGGCCCGCTTCCCTGAATGGACGAAAGCTCGATCCCGCGCTCGCGCGCGAGGCGCCGCGCGAGCGGCGATGCCTTGATCCGCCCGTTCGTCGTCGGCTCGGAGACGCGCTGCTCTTCCTTCGGCTCAGGCGCAGACTCCGGCGCTGCCTCCTTGGGCTTCGGCGCGAGCGCCTCGACTGCCGCGACGCTTTCACCCTCCTTCCCGATGAAGGCGATCGTCCGCCCCACTTCCACCTCGCCCTCGGGGATCGCGATCTTCAACAGCACGCCGCTCGCCTCGGCCTCGACCTCCTGCGTCACCTTGTCGGTGTCGAGCTCGTACAGCGGCTCGCCCTTCGCCACCTGCTCGCCCTCGGACTTGAGCCAGCGGACGATCGTCCCCGACTCCATGCCCTGTCCGAGGCGGGGAAGCTTTACCTCAGTCGCCACTAGCCTACGGCTCCGAGTTTCATCCTCACGGCTGCCTTCCGACGGTTCGCATCACGGCTGCCAGGACGTCGGCGGCGTGCGGGACGACGAACTGCTCCATCACCGGCGCGAACGGGAGCGGCGAGAACTTCGCTCCCAC
>Ga0193751_1001853_pt1 | contig 13183 bp, 18 predicted proteins | sample L1c2metaG_FD_143050 | JGI IMG/M metagenome (GOLD analysis project Ga0193751, IMG submission 143050) | Soil microbial communities from a riparian zone of the East river system, Colorado, United States - L1c2 | ecosystem: Environmental > Terrestrial > Soil > Riparian zone | place: USA: East River... | reverse complement strand
CGTGAAGAAGGACGCAACCGCGTTCGTCCACCGCGATGCGCTGTTCTCGATGCAGTACCTCGCGTACTGGGAGCCGTCGGCTCCGGCGGATCCGAACCTCCGCTGGCTGCGGACCTTCTATGCGGCGATGCGCCCCTACGTTTCGCCGTACGCGTACCAGAACTACATCGATCCCGAGCTCCCCAAGTGGGGACGCGCGTACTACGGCACGAACCTCCCCCGCCTCGTCGCGGTCAAGCGGCGCTACGACCCGAAAAACGTCTTTCGCTCGAGCCAGAGCATCCCCGTCAGGCTTGGCTGAGCCCGATCTGCGCCGCCACGCAGGCCGTGGTCTGGAGGACGTGCAAGCGTGCGAACACGCCGTCGTTTTACACTGTCGCCATGTCCTTCGCCCCACGTCTGGCGATCGCCTGGGCGATCAACCTCGTTGCCCTCTGGGCCGCGAACACGATCTGGGACGGCGTCCACATCCATGGCTGGGCGGCCTATCTGATCGGCTCGGCCGTCCTCGGGATCGCGAACGCGGTACTGAAGCCGGTGCTCACGATCCTGACGCTGCCGCTGATCATCATCACGCTCGGCTTTTTCTACCTGCTGATCAACATCGCGATGATCGCGCTGGCGGAGTGGATCGCGCCGAACTTCTCCATCAACGGCTTCTGGACGTACGTCGGCACCGTTCTGGTCGTGTGGGCGGTCAACTGGATCGGCGACCATGTGCTCGGCGATCTGGAACGCCGTGCCCGGCCGCGCCTGATCTGACGCCGGAGCCCGTCGCTCAGCGGCGGCGAAGATACCGCCGCAGGAGGGAGGGGCGTCGAGGCTGGGCCGCGCGCCAGTCGTCGTAGGTCTTGAAGGTTCCGCGCTTCCGTGCGGCCAGCACGCATTCTGCGTGCGCGTGCCGCCGGCGCTCGGCGTCGCCCTCGGGCGCGATTAGGACGTGCTCGCTCATCGCGTGCAACTGGCGCCCGCACAGCGGACACGTGTACGTCGCCGGCTTCCGGCTGTGCGCCCGGCGCACGGCCCACCATTCCGTCACGACTGCAGCGTACGAAACGTCAGTCGAGTTGCGGCGGCAGCGGGCAGGACACGAACGGCCGCCCGAGCAGGAAGGAGCCCACCTTGTACGCCTCGCAGCCGGTGCAGAAGCCTGTTGCCGCCGCGAGCAGCGCCAGGGCCGCGACGAGCCCGCCGAGGACTGCACCGAGGCCGGTGAGGCCGGCCTGCGTAGGCGACGGTCGCCGAGGTGAGGAACACGGCTCCGACGAAATTCGCGAAGCGCGGCGGGCGGGCGTCTTCCAGCGTCCCTTCGCCGAAACGCGGCTGGACCAGCTCGAAGTACGCGAGGCACGGCAGGCAGAAGCGCCGCCCGAGCGTCAACCCGACGACCAGCTGCAGTCCGAGGATGCCGAGCAGCCACCACCAGCCGGTCGCGACTGCGAGGACGGCCAGCAGCCCGATCGTCGCCTGGTTGAACCGCGGGGCGCGGGAATCGATCACGTCGAGATCGCGATAGGGGTCTGCGAGACGCTTCACTTCCGAAAGTATTGCGAACGACCGGCAGTCGAGGCGTCCTCTAGGCTGCAGCCGTGTTCGTGCCGGAGGACTTCGTCGTGCCGCTCCACCTCGAGGCTCCGCAGTTCCGGCTCGAGCCTCTCGGCCCCGACCACAACCGCTCGGACTACGACGCCTGGTCGTCGTCGTTGGAGCACATTCAGGCTACGCCGGGCTGGGCGGGAAGCTCGTGGCCGCACGAAATGACCTTGGAGGAGAACCGCGCAGACCTCCAACGGCATGCGGATGACTTCGAGAACCGCTCCGGTTTCACGTACACCGTCCTCGATCAGAGCGGCGACGTTGTCGGCTGCGTCTACATCTACCCGGCACCCGACGAGTCCCACGATGCGCACGTGAGCTCATGGGTCAGAGCGAGCCGCGGGGAGCTCGACGAGCCTCTCTGGCACGCAGTGAGCGACTGGCTTGCGGCCGAGTGGCCGTTCGAGCACGTCGATTACGCAGTGCGCCACCGGAACATCGATCGGGAGGATCCCCGCTAGTCGAAGTCGATCACGCTGCGGATGCCGTCCTGCGACTCCATCAGCGCGAAGCCGCGATTCACGTCGTCGAGCGTGAGCTTGTGCGAGACGAACGCGTCGACGTCGATGTCGCCGGCGAGGTACATGTCGACGAATTGCGGAACCTGGTCGCGTCCCTTCACGCCGCCGAACGACGAGCCTGCGACGCGGCGGCCGGTGATCAGGAAGCGGGGGACGACGTTCAGGGTCTCGCCCTTTCCCGCCACTCCGCACATCGTCGCCAGGCCCCAGCCCATGCGTGCCGACTCGACGGCCTGACGCATCACGTCGACGTTGCCGGTCGCTTCGAACGTGTAGTCGGCGCCGAAGCCGCCGGTCATGTCGACGATCTGCTGCACGGCATCCGGGCCGCCGACGAAAGTGTCGGTCGCACCCTGGCCACGCGCGAGCGCGAGTCGATCTTCCGACAGGTCGACGCAGACGATTCGCTCGGCGCCCTGCAGGCGGCAGCCCGCGACGGCGCCCAGCCCGACCATGCCAGCACCGAACACGACGCACGTCGATCCGCTCGCGACCTTGGCGGTGTTGATGGCGGCACCCAGGCCTGTCGAGAGCCCGCAGGCAAACAGGCACGCGCGGTCGAGCGGCGCCTGGGGGTCGATCTTCGCGAGCGCGATCTCGGGCATGACGGTGTACTCGGCGAACGTCGACGTCCCCATGAAGTGACGGATCGGCTCGCCGTCGCGCGAGAGCCGGGTCGTCCCGTCCGGGAGATAGCCCTGGTTCTGCTGCTCGCGAATGGCCAGGCACAGATTGGTGCGGTGATCGCGGCAGTGTTCGCACTCGCGACATTGCGGCGAGAAGAGCGTGACGACGTGGTCGCCGGGCTCGACATCGGTCACGGTGTCGCCCACACGCTCGACCACGCCTGCGCCCTCGTGACCCAGCACTGTTGGCGAGTAACCGGACGGGTCGGCCCCGGAAGCGGTGTACAGATCTGTGTGGCAGACGCCACAGGCCACGAGCCGGACCAGCACCTCACCGGGGTTCGGCTCCGCGAGCTCGAGCTCCTGAACCGCGAGCGGAACGCCGAATTCCTCGAGAACCGCGGCCCGGATCTTCACCTAGGCGGCCTCGATCGGAACATGGCCCGGCTCGGACGCGACCCGTTCGAGCCAGCGGCGCACGGCGGGATACGGCTCGAGCTCGAAGCTGCCCTCTTCCGCGACGTGCGTGTACGCGTACAACGCGATGTCCGCGAGCGTCAGTCGGTCGCTGACGAGGAACCGTCTGCCGTCGAGGTGGCGCTCCATCGCTGAGAGCGCTCTCTGACCGGCGGCGATCTTTTCCGGCAGACGATCCGCGAACTCGTCAGGACGGCCGGAGTACGCGAGCCAGAAGCGCGCGACTGCAATCGCGGGCTCATGGTCGTATTGCTCGAAGAACATCCACTGCAGTACCTGCGCCCGTTCGTAACGGTCCTCCGGCACGAAACGCGTGCCCTCGCCGAGGTACCAGAGGATCGCCCCAGACTCTCCGAGCGCCCTGCCGTCGTCGAGCACGAGCGTCGGCACCCGAAGCGCGGGGTTGAGGTCGCCCAGCACCTCGCGCCGATTCGACCGGTCGACGACGTCCAGTTCGCGTTGCTCGTACGGAATGCCGAGGTGCGCAAGCAGGAGCCGCACCTTGTAACAGTTGCCGGAGACCGGGCTGTTGTACAGCAGCACCGTCAACCCCAGGGAAGCCCGTCCCAGGTCTTCGGCTGTCCGTCCTCCCACTTCGGAAACGGGGCGTACGCCTCGCGCGGGGAGCGCGTCTCCGTCTCCACGCCTGCGCCGTGTCGGATCGCCAGTTCGGAGCGCGGATAGACGATCTCTTTGTCCTCGCTGCGACCTCCAGTCATGAAGATGACGCACGGCACGTCGCCGGTTCCGACGAAGGAGTGTGTGGTGCCGGCCGGACAGTGAACGAAGTCCCACGCCTTGAGCGGGCGCTCCTCTTCCTCGATCAGCAGCAGGCACTCCCCCGAGAGGACGAGGAAGTCTTCCTGGTCGGACTCGTGGTGGTACCTGCCGCCTGTCTGGCCTGGTTGCAGGACGCCCAGCGTGAACCCGACGTGAGGGAAGGAGACGTCCTCGCCCTCGATGACGAAGGCGTCTCCGAGCACCTCGTTCGTCATCCAGCGCCCAGCGCGGACGTTCACGACGAACCAACCGTCGCCAGCCGGAGCGAGGCCGCCTGCGGTCTCCTCGAGTTGTGCCTCTGGGACCTTGTCGGGGTTCAACGCGACCGCTCGAGGATCACGGCGAGTACCGCCGAGTAGTCCTGATCGCCGCGGCCGTCCCGTTCTGCATCCGCCAGCCACGTCTGCGCAGCCCGCATCAGCCGCAGATCCGCATTCGGCGCAGCCTCGAGAACGAGATCGGCGTCCTTCTTCGCGAGCGAGAGCGCAAAACGCGGCGGATACTCGCCGGACTCGACCGAGTCGCGCCGGCGTTCGGCCTGCGCTCCCAAGGCTGTCGTGGCGAGCACGTCGAAGGCGACCTCGTCAGGGAGGCCGACGGTGCGCGCCAGAGCCAGGGCTTCGCCCAGCACGCCGATGAGGCCGACGAGCGTCGAGTTCGCGACGAGCTTTGCCGCGCTGCCGGCTCCGACCGGCCCGACATGGTGAACGTGCCCGAGCGTCGAGAGCAACGGGCTCCAGCGCTCCACGAGCTCGTCGCCGCCGCCGACGAAGATGTGGAGGCTCCCGGCCTCGGCCTCGGCGGTGCTGCCTAGGACCGGCGCATCGAGGAGACCGATCTCGGGCGGGAGCGCCGAAGCCAACTGCAGCACCGGCGCAGGTCCTACCGTGGACATCTGAACGATGACGGTGCTTTCATCAGCACCGGCGATGACACCATCCTGGCCCTCGGTCACTGCGCGGAGCGCGGCCGGATTCGAGACCATCGTGATCACGACGTCGGCCCGCCCTGCGGCTGCCGCGGGGGTCTCTGCCGCAGTAGCGCCTGCCTGCGTCAGCGGCTCGGTCTTCGTGTGATCGCGGTTCCAGACGACCACCTCGTGGCCGGCAGCGATGAGCCGGCCGGCGATCCGGCTGCCCATCGCACCGAGGCCGACGACGGCGACCTTCGTCACCACAACCTCAGGCCGCTGCGAACCGCTTGGCCGCACGGGCGCGAGCCCGTTCGGCTTCGACCTCGCGGTCCTTCGGCGGCGCGGACGTCACGAGCTGCTCGAGCAACCGCTTCGAGGCCGCAGCGACCTCGTCGACTGCGCGGGCGAAGGCTTCCGCGTTCGCCTGCGACGGCTTGTTGAAACCGCTGATCTTCCGGACGTACTGGAGCGAAGCGTCGCGGATCTCCTCGTTCGTTACGGGTGGCTCGAAGTTGTAGAGCGTGTGGATGTTTCTGCACATGCCGACAACTTATCCCAAGGCGAACGTCACGCTCACAGTCGCCTCGATCTGCTGGGTCCCGGGCTCGATCGGCGCGCTCGAGTCCTTGGCGCCGGCCGCGAGAGGCATCGGAATCGCACCGCCTCCCTCGACGATCGCTGTGATCTTGCCGAGCGTCGAGCTCGACGCATTCGCCAGGGTCTCCGCCTTCGCGCGGGCGTCTGCGACAGCTCCCTTGAGAGCACTGCGATAGGCGGCGTCCTGATCCGAGGCGAGGAGGTTCGGGCCCGAGACCTGGTTCGCACCGGCCTCGACAGCCGCGTCGACGATGCCGCCTGCGTCGCCGATCCGCTTGATCGTCGCGGTGACGGTATTGGACGCCACGTAGCCGACGATCGCGTCTCCCTTGTCGTTCAGCTGCGGCGAGAGCGAAACGTCGGCCGTCTGGAGGTCGGACTGGGCCACGCCCGCCTTCTCGAGGGCAGCGATGACCCGGGACACCGACTGGGAGCTCGCTGCGAGGGCAGCCTTCGCCGTCGCCGCCTGGCTCACGGTGCCGAAGGCGAAGGACGCGCGATCCGGGGTGAGATTCACCGAGCCGGTGCCGAGGACGGTGATGCCGCCGGACGTCGTGTCGGCCGCGGCGCTTTGCGCGCCCGACGGCTGGAACACGCCGGCAAAGGCGGCGATTGCGACGCCGGCAGCGGCGAGCAGCGCGAGACGGGCAAGCTTCATCTGGACACTCCTTCGGTTGTCTGTGACGTGATACGTCACAGGCCGCCGCGATCGTCACGGACTCTCGATCGCCGTCGCCCGGACAAGTGTGGCGAACAATCCACAGGCGCATATGATCGAATTTCCTTCGTGGCGATCTTCGAGGACTTGCTCGAGCGCTGGGACGGCGAGCAGGCCGTCATCCACCGCGATCGCGAGAGCGGCGGCTGGATCTTCATCTGCATGCATTCGACCCAGCTCGGACCGGCGGCCGGTGGGACGCGGCTGAAGGTCTACGACACTCCGGCCGACGGGCTCCGTGACGCGATGCGCCTCTCTGCCGGAATGACGGCGAAGCTCGCCGTCGCGGATCTGGGACTCGGCGGTGGCAAGGCCGTGCTGGCGGTGCCGAAGATCCCCGAGGGCGATGAGCGGCGCGCGTTGCTGCACCGGTACGGCGACGCCGTGGAATCGCTGAGAGGCGCTTTCATCACGAGCTCCGACGTCGGTACGGGAGAGACCGACATGGACGCGATCGCCGAGCGAACGGAGCACGTCTTCGGCCGCAGCAAGGCGAAGGGCGGCGCCGGTGACCCGGGCCCCTTCACCGCCGTCGGTGTCTTCCACGGAATCAAGGCAAGCCTCGCCCACGTGTACGGAACCGACGATCTCTCCGGACGGACGGTGCTCGTGCAGGGCGCGGGCAGCGTCGGCGGTGCGTTGGCGGAGCTCCTCGGCCGCGATGGTGCAGCCGTTCTCGTCGCGGACGTCGACACGGCTCGCGCAGCATTGGTTGCCGCTGCAGCGGATGGATCGACTCTGGAACCGGAGTCGGCGCTCGGCGCCGAGTGCGATGTGTACGCCCCGTGCGCGCTCGGAGCGACGTTGAGCTCCACGAGCATCCCGGAGCTGCGCTGCCGGATCGTCGCCGGCTCGGCGAACAATCAGCTCGCACGAGCGGAGGACGCCGACCTTCTGCAGTCCGCCGGCATCCTCTATGCGCCGGATTACGTGATCAACGCCGGCGGCGCGATCGCGATCAACTACCTCGAGCTCCACGATCGCAGCCAAGCCGAGGTGGACACGGCACTGGCGAAGATCGGCGACACCTTGACCGAGATCTACGCACGGGCCGAGGCGACCGGAATGACGACCGCAGCGGCCGCGGATGCGCTGGCCGCTTCACGTCTTCAAACGTGATCCGGACGGCGTTCACCGAACTGATGGGGATCGATCATCCAGTGGTCGCCGCCGGGATGGGTGGTGGTCATACGAACGGCGAGCTCGTGGGGCACGTGTCCGAGGCAGGGGGTCTCGGCGTGATCGGAGCGTCGTTCGTCCCGCAGGAGGAGCTCGAGCAGATGATCGCCCAGGCCCGCGAGATCACGTCGAAGCCGATCGGCATCAACCTGCTGCTTCACGCGACCGACGACCGGTTGGACGACGTCCTTCAGGCCGAGCCGGCTGTCTTGTCGACCGCCTGGCCGCGCGACGATCAGGATCTGGGCTCGATCTTCGCGAAGGCGCACGAGCGCGGCATGCGCGTGATGCACATGGTCCCGAGAGTCGAGGACGCAGTGCGAGCCGCAGAAGCTGGTGCCGATGTGATCGTCGCGCAGGGGAACGAAGGGGGCGGACACGTCGGGGAGATCGGTACGACCGTGATCGTTCGGCAGGTCGTGAAAGCCGTTGCCCCGGTCCCCGTTTTGGCTGCGGGTGGCTTCGTCGACGGTGCCGGGCTTGCCGCCGCTCTTGCGCTCGGGGCGGACGGTGTCTTGCTCGGGACACGGTTTCTCGCCACGGACGAAGCCCCCGTTGAGACCGCCTACAAGGAAGCGATCGTCGCGAGCAACGGCGACGACACGATCGTGACGACCGTCGCCGACACGCTCAGCGGTCGTGACTGGCCTGGCGCGTGGGGACGCCTGAAGCGCACACGCTTCATCGAGGAGTGGCTCGGGCGCGAGCCTGAATTGCAAAGGCGTCGCGAAGCGGTCTGGCTCCAACTCGAGGCGGCAGAAGAAACCGATCCTGACAACGGCCTGAGGTGGTTCGGGCAGTCGGCCGGGCTGATCGACTCGATCATTCCCGCAGGCGACGTCGTACTCCAGATCGCGGCCCAGGCGGAAGAGATCCTACGATCGCGGTTCCCCGCCATGCTGAGTCAGGATTCTCACTGAGGTTCAGCGTTTCCGTAGCGATCCGGTCGTACCGATCGCGATCTCGGGGAGAGCGCCTGGCTCGAGCCAGCGGAGCACGTGCACGAGCACCGCGCGCTGCAGGCTGATGCAGCCGCTCGTCGCCTTGCCGATCTGAACGTGGAGGAAGATGCCGGAGCCGCGCCCCGGCACGACGGGATGCATGTTGTACTCGACCACGGCGAGGTACGCGTAAGCGCGCGGCGAGGTCGACATGTCAGGCGTTGTCACCTTGAAGGGCGGCCGGCGTCCGCAGCCGACCCGCTGGAAGGTGTTGTAGACGGGCGACTTCGAGTCTTCGACCCACCAGTCACCGCAGCGCAGCCGGACGTAGGGGAACGAGACGCCTGGACTCGGCGAATTGCCGTACATCCTGGGGCCGATCCGAAACGTGCCCGCCGGTGTCGCGCCGTCGCCCTCGCGTTTGTCCTTGCGGATGCCGTTCCGGCCGACGCGAGCCGTGTACGGCCCGTCCGTCGGCGCCCAGCAGCCGGCGACCCGGGTCCAGGTCCGCGCTGTCGCATAGGTGGCGCTGGCGTTCTTGGCCGCGATGGTGATCAGCTGGTTCGCGGCCGGCGGAGGCGGCGATGCGAGGCCGTTCCCCAGGTTCGACGGACACGACGCGGTACCGCCAAGTGCCAGCGCGGCGAGTTGGATCGCGAGGAGCATGGCGGCACGGTAACCGCGCGCGAGATCGCGTAGTGTCGATGCGTGTTGACGCCGGCTGAGCTCAGAGAGAGGCATCGCGGGCCGGTCATCGCCCCTGGCGACCGTAACTTCGACGTCGCGCGAGCCACGTTCAACGGGATGATCGAACGGCATCCGGAGCTGATCGTGCGACCTCTCGATGTCGACGACGTCGTGTCAGCGGTCCGGTTCGCGCGCCAAGCTGAGCTACCGGTGTCCGTTCGCGGAGGAGGCCACGGCGTCGCCGGTCACTGCATCGGCGACGGAAGTCTCGTCGTCGACTTGCGCCTGATGCGCCAGGTCGTCGTCGATCCGGAGTCGCGGACGGCGACGTGCGGTGGAGGAGCGCTCTGGGAGGACCTGGACACGCCCGCCCAGCGTCACGGCCTCGCGACGCCGGGCGGCACCTTCGGAGACACCGGCATTGCCGGTCTGACGCTGGGCGGAGGCATCGGGCATCTGACGCCGTCTTACGGGCTCACGCTCGACAACCTCCTCGCTGCGACTGTCGTGACGGCCGACGGCGACGTGCTCACGGCGAGCGAGAGTGAGAACGCCGAGCTTTTCTGGGCGCTCCGCGGCGGCGGCGGCAACTTCGGCGTCGTCGTCGAGTTCACATTCCGCCTCTTTCCGGTCGGCCTCCTTCTCGGCGGTTCGCTCAATTACCGCCTGGAGGACGCATCCGTCGTGCTCCCGGTGTGGCGTGACCTGATGACGAACGCACCCGACACCCTTGCGAGCTTCGCGCAGGTCTACCGCGACCGCATCACCGGCGAGGGGCTCGTCAACGCCTCGGTCGCCTGGTTCGGCGATCTGGATGAAGGGCGTGAAGCGATCCGCGAGCTCACAGACGGCTTGTCGCCCGTCAAGAACGCCGTCAGGCCGATGTACTACTCGGAGCTCCAGGACATCTACGGACGCATGCCGTTCGGGCTGCGGAACTACTGGTCGGGTCGCTTTCTCCAGGAGTTACCTGATGAACTGCTCGCCCAGACGAGCGAGCAGTTCATCGAACTGGGAACCTTCGGCGGCGTTCTGTTCGAGCCGCTGCACGGCGCGCCCAAGCGCATCCCTTCCGCTGCAACGGCTTTCGCCGGCAGAGAGGCGAGCTGGAATGTGACCTTCATCAACGTCTGGTTCGACGCGGACGAGGACGAGCGTCAGATCGAGACCGCCCGCACGTATTCGAGGTCGCTCGATCCCTGGAAGATCGGCGGTGGGTACCTCAACTACGCGTCGGAAACTTCGGCGGGCGGTCTCGAAACGGAATACGGCGCTGAACGGTTCGCCCGACTACAGGCTGTGAAGCGTCAACACGACCCGTCGAACGTGTTCAGGTTCAACCACAACATCGCTCCCGATTAGCGCAGTTACATCCCCTTCGCGAGCCCGACGACGTGGCCCTCGGGATCGGCGAAGAGCGCGATCGTGACCTGCGGCAGCTCCGTCACCGGCAGGATCGTCTTGCCGCCGAGCTGCTCGGCCTTGTCGAGCGTCGCTTGCGGATCATCGGTGTCGACGTAGAACGTGACGTGGCCGTTGCCGTTCGGTGACTGGCCGATGCCGCCGCCGATGCCGCCGTCCTCCTTCTCGACCATTGCGTACGGCATGTCGCCGGGGACTTTCTGCGTCTTCCACCCGAAGAGCTCGGCGTAGAAACTGTTCAGCTTGTCGAGGTCCTTGCCGGTGACCTCGAAGTGCACGACTGCATGTGCCATCTTGATGTCTCCTCTCTAGCCGGCTTGCATGTCCTGGGTCAGCCAGGGGTCCTCGCCGGGGTCGCCTCCGGCCGCGACGACCTCGAGACGCGGCAGGTAGTGATCCCAGCCGTGTGCGTGCGACTCGACCGACTCGGCGTTCGGTAGATCGCGATGGATGAAGCGGAGGCTGGTCCCGTCGCCCTCGGGCGTCAGGTCGACCTCGATGGTGGACGAGCCGGGCGGCACGCCTTCCTGGTTCTCCCAGCCCCAGGTGAAGACGAGCCGGTGTGGTGGGTCGAGCTCGACGTACTCGCCGCGCGCCGTGTGTCCGGGGATGACCTCGCAGAGGTACGCGCCGCCCGGGCGCGGGTCGAGGTCAGCCTTCATGCCCTTCCAGCGAACAAGCTTCTCCGGGTCGACGAAGAACTCCCAGACGGTCTCCGGGCTGGCCGCGATCGTCAGCGTGCGTTCGTACACGGTGGTCTCAGTCGTTGCGTCCATGCTTCTTTCGCTCCTCCTTTTCCGCTTCGCGTTTCAGAGTCTCGAGCCGGACGTCCCAGAACTCCTCGAGGAAATCCTTGAGCTCGGCGAGCCCTTCGGGACGTGCCAGGTACAGGCGCCTCGTGCCGTTGCGTCGCTCGCTCACGAGCCCCGCCTCCTTCAGGACGTTCAGGTGCTGGGAGATCGCGGGCCGCGTCACGTCGAAGTGGGATGCGATCTCGCCGGCGCTCAGCTCGTCGTCGCGGACGAGCGTGAGGATCTGCCGCCGCCGTGGTGCAGCGATGGCTTTGAGCGCGGCCTCCATTGGGTCTATGTAAGCAGATCCTTTCGTAAGAGTCAGCTTAAATTCAGGAACGTCAGTCCGAGCGCCGTGCCCTGAGCAGTCGGGCGGCGACCAGGGTGCCGATCACGGTGGCGGTCACCTTGACGGCCTTCCGGCCGCGAAGCTTCGAGACCCCGCCCGCCCGTGGTTCCATCCGCACAGGCACTTCCACGACCCGCAAGCCGGCGTCGCTGAGCCTGAGGAGTGCTTCGACCTCGGGCGCCTCCGTCCGGAACGGCTCGGCCAGTAGCGGGAGCGCCTTTGCATTGACCGCGTAGAGACCGCTCGTCGCGTCCCCGAAGGGTCGACGCAAAGCAAGCTTCATCCCACGCCGAAGCGCGGCAGTGCCCAACCGTCGCGCCGGGCTCGGCAGGTAGCGGTAGGGCTCGTAACCGTCACCCGACACGAAGCGCGAGCCGACTGCGACGTCGCAGCCGCCTGCGTGGACGAGTGCGAGCAGCCGTGCCAGTTCGGACGGTGGGTGCTGCCCGTCGGCATCGACCCGGCCGCAGTAGGCGTAGCCATGATCGAGTGCCCAGCGGTAACCGGCGGCGATCCCGATCGGCAAGCCTCGGTTGGTACCCAGCGAAAGGACTTCTGCTCCGCGTTCGCGTGCGATCTCGGCGGTGCGATCGGTCGAGCCGTCGTCGACCACGAGCACGTCCGCGCCGGGCAGCTCACGCTCGAGGTCGTCGAGGACGGCCGGGAGGTTCTCCTCTTCGTTCCAGGCCGGAATGAAGACGATGGTGTCACTCATCGCTGCCGCTGTTCTCGTTCCAGTTCCTCCTCGGCGGCGCGCAGCTGGCCCGACCGCACTGTCATTGCGCCGAGCTCCCAGATGACCGCCGACGGCGTGGGGACGACTCTCGGGGTTGCGAACGTCGTCCGAATCCCGCGTGCCGCGTACAGCCGGCGGAAGAACCAGCGGGCGCGGTAGACGTGAAGTGGTGAGCAGACCACGATGGCCTGCTCGATCTGACGCTCCACCAGGAGCGGTAGCGTCCGCGCCGCATTCTCAGCCGTCGTCGATGCGGTCGGCTCCAATACGAGCTCGACTTCCGAACCGGGCCAGAGCTTCTGCATCTGCTCCGCCTCGGAGACACCACCGCTCGGCGCCCAACCGCTGAATACCACGACCCGTGGCCCGAGCTTCTCGGCCAGCTGCGCGGCTTCAGCTACGACTCGCCGGCAGGCGCGGCTGATGCGGTACAGGCCGTCGCGGTCGCGGCGGCTGCTCCCGAGCACGACGAGTGCCGGCGGCGTCATACGAGAAGCGTACGCCGCCGGCCTCGATTTCCGTGGCTTCTCCGCGCTACGGGACCGTCGGGAATTGCCCCGCGTTTTCTTGCGCCTCTCGTGCTGCGCTTTCGCCGGCTTCGTGGCTGGCGTTCTCGTTCGGTTTGAACGTGCCGTTCGGCGTGCTGCCCGAGCTGTTGGTCGTCGTCGTGTTGTTCGATGCGGCGTTGCCGGTCGTCGCGTTGAGCACGATGCCGCCGAGGGCTCCACCGACGATGGAGCCGGCGGCGATGATGATCAGGACCCACTTTCGCGCGACATTCATGGACTCACCTCCTTTGCTTGTCGGTGACGATGCGTGCACACCGTCGCGTCCGCACCTGAGAGGAGGC
>Ga0193751_1001852_pt1 | contig 13186 bp, 12 predicted proteins | sample L1c2metaG_FD_143050 | JGI IMG/M metagenome (GOLD analysis project Ga0193751, IMG submission 143050) | Soil microbial communities from a riparian zone of the East river system, Colorado, United States - L1c2 | ecosystem: Environmental > Terrestrial > Soil > Riparian zone | place: USA: East River... | reverse complement strand
GAAAATGCTCGTCAGGCAGCCGAGCGCCAGCGTTACGACCCAGGCCCCGAGTACGAGCGCCCCGGTGCTGTATCTGCGCCAGATCGACCGCCTGACGAGGAGGGCGATGAAGGCGACGGGCAGCAGGAGGAGAAGCGGAGGGTCGAGGTGGGAAAGGTACCCTCCGGGAAAGTCGATACGCGGGAAGACAACATCGCTCCAGGCCACCGACCGCAGACCCAGCCGGCCCAGCACGGTATTGACGTAGATGGAGGCATCGTAGGCCGAATACGGCAGGCCGGCCAACAGGGCTAGTGCAGTCAGGAGGCCCAGGCGGCGGAGAAGAGCGCGGCTGAGCAGATCGCGGCGGACTATTGTCAAGCCGAGGAGGAAGAGGATGCTGGCCGCCAGAGCCATGCTCGTATCGAGGGCGTGGTAGCGAATGATGGTGCCGGCAAGCAGACCGCCGAGGATCGGCCACCGATATTGCGTCCGCCCGACCGTCGCGCTCAGCGCCCAGAGATAGAGCGGGGTGATGGTGCTGCCGGTCAGCAGGTCGATATCCGTAGCCGCAAAGAAGTTCGCGCGCGGCTCGTAGGAAAGAGCGGCGAAGGAAAGAAGCGCCAGGGCGGCTACGCGACGGCTGAACATGCCGCGAGCCGCCACGTAGACAGCCACGGCCGAGGTCATGACGGACAGGACCGGCAGGACCTTGAGGACATCGAGTGTCCCCAGTCCGCTCAGCCTGGCCAGGGATGCCGCCAGGTATCCGTAGCTGTTGGGATACTGCTCGGGCGGTGTACCCAGCGGGGGAAGCGGCCAGCCCGCCTGGAGCAGGTGCTGGACGTTGAGCGCGTGCTGGATATCGCCCCCGAAGGGAAAGTACGAGTGCAGGGCCAGGTAGGGCAGCATGGTCAGGAGCAGGGTTAGGAAGACACCAGAGAAGAGGATAAGCCGTTCGTTCCAGGCCCCGAGCGCGGCCTCGTCAGGTCGCTTGGAGCTCTCAGCCCCTGTCGCCGCCAGTGCAACCGTCGGGGACACGGCCTCCCACGATGTGGCCGTCGGCGCGGTCGGTGCCGGGGCGAGCTTCATCACCGCGCCTCCTGTAGGCACTCTCGGTAGAGGCTCTCCAGGCGGGCGACGACCCCCTTCCAGCTATAGCATGTCTCGACGGCAGCCCGACCCGCCAAGCCTTGTTCCATGGCCTGTTCTGAATTCTGTAGGGCTGCGTTCACGGCCGCGGCTAGCGCAGCCGGATCGCCCGTAGGGACGACAGTGCCTAAATTATCCTTCTCCAGCAGGCGGGCCATTCCAGCGGCCCGCGAGACCACAACCGGCACGCCGCAGGCCATGGCCTCTAGGGCTACGAGCCCGAACCCCTCTCGCAGGCGATCGGTCGAGGGCAGCACGAAGAGGCTGCAGCGGTTGAAGAAGTCGCGGAGCTCATCCTCTGGAACGAAGCCAAGGAACTGGACGCTCCCGGCCAACCCTAAGTGCGCCGCGAGCCGGCGATAGTCGGCGAGTCGGGAGCCGCTGCCGCCAACCAGGAGCTGGGCCTCCGGATAGGCGCTGACCACCTGCCTCATGGCGGCCAAGAGAATGGGTAGACCTTTGTAGGCATGGAAATCGTCGAGGGCGCTCATGAAACCGATGCGCGCCGTCGACCGCTGCTCAAGACTCGGATAGAGAGCCTCCGTGTCCACTCCATTTGGCACAATCGCCACCTTGCGACGATGGGCGCGGAGCGGTGAGCCGCGACGGGTCGCGACGGAGGGGGAATTCACGACAATTCTATGCGACAGGGCGAGGCTCAGCCTAAGGAGACTCGCGTTATAGGCAGCCGCGATAGTGCCCCCTGCGCCTTGCCCGACGATGTCGTTATGGTACGTCATCACGACGCCCGAACCTCTCAGGCGGCCCAGTACCACGGACAAGTCCGCGCTCCACGGGGTTGGCAAATGTGTATGAATGATGTCAAATCGCTCGCCAAGGAGGCGCCGAGGTAGTCCGGGAGTAATATTTGTGTTCGCTACCTTGCCGATATATGGGAGGCGAACGACCCTGATGCCGTCGATCTCCCCCGGTCCGTTCTCCGGCTCAGCGGCGCAAAGGACCGTGACGTCGTGCCCATTGCGGACTAACTCGCGGCTCACTGCCCAGACAACACGTTCGACGCCGCCCACGAAGGGATAAAAGCGGGCGGGCGTCTGGAGGATTCTCATCCTTGCTACTGGCGGACCAGCGGCGTTCCGACTCTGCACCGGATCGAATGAGACCTGTTTTGCCATGCGACCGCGAGCCCGAGCCCGAGGACGAGAAGACCGAGCGAGATCAGAACGGCACCGACGGAGAATGGGTAACCAAAGCCGTTGATGACTTCGAGCGGGACAGGAATGAGGCCGGCCGACAAGGCCCAAGCTACCAGTACGCGCGTCAAAATACTTGTCTCGCCCGGCAGAACCAGCAGAGAGAGCAGATAGCCAGGCACAAGCAATACGATTCCGGCGAGTACCACGCGCAGGGCACCGCCCACGCCTAGCATCGGAGCGAGGGCCGCAACGAAGACCAGCGAAATTGCGACATAGGGAAATATTCTCTTCGCCGGACTCCGCGGTCGCGGACGTGCCTCCTCGGCGCTGGCCTGACCACGTTCCTTCTCTCTGAAGAGCAATTGGACGATCGCTGCCACCGCCAGGCCAACGAGCAGCGCGAGGGCACCACGTAGCCAGGTAGGTGCGGCGCTGTGCAGGCCCCAGAACAGAAGCGCTGCGACTGCCGCCGCGGGAATTGTTGGTGGTAGGTTCCGCAGAATCGAGGTGGCCCTCCCCGCGTGCCCCGAAATCGAGCGGTGCTGAAGCAACCGCACGAGTCCTTTTGTGCGCCGAGCATCCCGACCATCGACGGCTCTGCCCACATCCACCGCCTCACTCCGTCGCGAACCTCGGCGCTTCAGGACGGATTCGCGCCTCTACGAACATCGCGCCGTCCCGTCGCTGCCCCGACAAGGTCCTCCAACTGCTCGACCTGGGCTTCCCAGGTGAGCTCGCGTGCACGGGAAAGGGCCCGCGTACCCATTGCGGCCCTCGAGAGCGGGTTACCGTGCAGGGCGTTTATCGCATTGGCGAGCGCCGCGGGATCCTCTGGAGGTACAAGTAAACCTGTCTCGTTCGCCACGACTACCTCATCCTGGCCGCCGCCGCTGGACGCAACAACCGGGAGACCGCTGGCAAACGCCTCGAGAAGCACGAGCCCGAAGCCCTCGCCCGTCCGTGTCGGCAAGGCAAATATGTCGGCTGCCTGGTAGTAACGTGGCAGAAGCTCATCACCGATGGGCCCGACCAGGTGACAGTGATCGAGCCGCCGTTCTCGGATGGTCCGCTCCAAGAGCTGGCGCTCAGGGCCACGTCCGCCGATGACGAAATGGATGTCTTTACATCCCTGGAGTTGGGAGGCAGCATTGAGCAGAACGTCGAGACCGTTGCGGTAGACTAAGCGCCGGATGGTGAGCACCAAGAATCCCGCAACGGGCAGCCCCAAGCATCTCCGGAGAGACTGGCGATCTTCGCCCTCGGGCAGAGGACAGAACCTCTTCGTATCCACCCCATTGGCGAGAATAGCAATCGTGCGGTTGGGAACCAGTTCGTGCACATGGCTTGTCGTGAAACGACTCTGGGTCAGAAGTCGCTTCGCCGATCGTAAGCTGAACGCACCAACCGTTCTATCAGCCACCCGCTCGACCAGATTCCAAGGCGGCCGAAAGCGGACAAAAGGATTGTGCTGGAAAAGTATGAGCGGCCTGCCGTGCCGGCGACAAAGAAATGCGGAGATAATCGATGGCAGGTAGACGTGCCCATGCGCCAACACCACGTCGTGCGATCCGATGAGTCGATCTAGGAGAGCCACCAATCTGGGATGGAAGACTGGGTAGGGTATGCCCCACCGCTCGGCGAATCCATTCCAGACAGGCACCCGATGGACCAAGATGCCCTCGGTCGTCTCCAACGGGGAGTCTCCTGGCAGTTGCGACGTCACGACCGTCACGTGATGGCCCGACTTGGCGAACCGCAGAGCCTGCTCGTAGGCTACCGTCTCGATACCGCCCCTGTGCGGGTGCCAGTAGTGGCTCGTGATGAGGATCCGCACGCCTAGACGCGTAGCCGGGCAACGTCTCGCGGCAGGCTCCCGCCGCGAAGCGTGACCTGGGTCGACAGCAGGCTCAGGAAGAACGAACTAAAGACGATCTGGGTGCCCGCAGCTACAAGCGTCATCCCGAGCAGTGCAGGTCGGATAAGGATGCCGTCCCGGAGGCCGAAACCCTGGACGAGCCAAGCCATGAGAATCCCAATGAATAGCAGAACACCTAGTCCCATCACTGCGAGCCCGAGGAGCAGACCGCGCTCAAGGCTGAAGTGGGTACCAAGCCCGCCTATCAGTCGATCCTCGCGGATCAGACCTTGAGAGAGCGCGTAGCTCCGGGCGTAGACGCCCAGGCCACCCACCTGCAGGCCAACAAGGACGAGGAGGCTGCCCAGAACCATATAGTGGTAATCGAAGAAAAGCCGGCCGAGGCGAACCGGTCCCCAGACGAGGCTGAGCATGGTCAAGAGTCCGGTTGCCAGCATCACCAGGCCTGGGAAGAGGAATAGGTGAGTCGGGCTGTACAGAAGCATGAACCGAAGATGCCGCCAGCCATCGGGAAAGCTGCGCAGCTTTGATTCGCCAATGCGCGGGTGGTAGTCGATGGGGACCTCGCCGATCTTGAGCTGGCAGCGCGCCGCCTTGACAATCATCTCCGAGGCGAACTCCATACCGCCCGTCCTTAGCTCCATTGTGTCCAGGGCTTCGCGCGTAACCGCTCGGAGGCCACAATGCGCGTCGGCTACTCGAGTACCCGAGACGACGTTCAGCAGCCACGTCAGGGCCGGCACGCCCAGGTAGCGATGAAGCAGCGGAATAGCCTCTGCACTTGCTTTGCCGGCAGTCCGGTCGCCGGTTACAAGGTCGTAACCCTCCGCTAACAGTGCAAGGAACTGTGGGAGTTGGGTAAAATCGTATGTGCCGTCGCAGTCAGCCATGATTATATATTTGCCGCGGGCGCTCGCGAAGCCTCTGAGGTAAGCGTTGCCGTAGCCACGCTCGGGCTCATGCACGACAACAGCGCCCAACGAGCGCGCTATCTCGGCCGAGCCATCAGTCGATCCGTTGTCTGCGACGACGATTTCGCCCCTTAGACCGTGCTCCTCGAGGACCGCACGGGCATGCTCGATGCAATGGGCGATACTGTCGCGCTCGTTAAGGCACGGCATGACCACGGATACATAGAGGTCTATGCCATCCTCGCTCGGAGCCTCCACCGGGCCGCCGCGCAACGCCGTGGTCATCGTTTATGCCTCCGCATCGTCACCATGCAGTGGGCGGCGCCAGTCATTGTGACTATCGGCGCCTGTAGTCCAGTACATTAGTTCAGGGAACTGGGGTGACAAGAATTTGAGGCTGGTAAGAACACTGTTAGAATTTGGACGCGCGCGCACCCTGGTTTGACCACGGCTTCTGCATGGGCAGTCTTCGCAGCCTTGGCTGTCGAGTCGGTGGGATGCCGGACCCAATTACCCATGACGATTCCGATCTGGCCGCGACCTCGCATCAATGCGGCCTTGCCCTCTTAGCTCGTATCCGACGGGTTCCCCGGCGCCGGGCCAGCCGATGAGCGCGAGAGGTGCTAAGACCCGGCAGATCGACTCGCTCGTCGGCAGCCTCCTGATATCGATCGCCAGCTATCTGCTTGCGCGATGGTGCTCCTCAAGGGTGTCTGGGAGCGGCGCCGGAGCGACCCGCGGCTTTCACCGCCGCTCCCGCCGGGTTCGCGTTAGTGCGGGCGCCACGTGCATACAAAGCTCCTGTGCTTTTCCGCCGCCGGCCGGCGTAGACTCGACACGGGTATCGAAGGATCAGCAATGCGCGACGCGGTCAACACGCAGGCCCCGGCGGCGTCCCTGTGGCGTGCTCCGGGGCGCTGGGGCCTGCTGCTGCTCGGCGGCTTGGCTGCATTGGCACTCGCCGTCTACAACCTGGTCGAATTGCGGACGGCGATGAGCACCGGACAGCTCTACGATCTCGGCGCTTTCCTCGCATCGGGCCGGGCCGTTGCGCATGGGCTCGATCCCTACGCCGTTTACGTCTGGACCCCGGCGGGCCAGCCGCTCCCCAACCTCGACCCGCCCGCCGCGCTGCCGTTGTTCGAGATCTTGGGCCGGCTCAGTGATGCCCAGGCGCGGCTCGGCTGGACGCTGTTCTCGGGAGCCTGCTATGCGCTTGTCCTCTTTCTGCTTTGGCGCCGTGGCGGTGTCCCCAAGCGACGCGTTCTTTGGGCGCTCACTCTGGCCGGATTCTGGTACGAGCTACAACTCGGTCAGATCTATGCTCCGCTTGCGCTCGCGGCGACCGCGGCGTGGCTGCTGCTGGAGCGCCGCAGGCCCATCTTGTCGGGCCTGTTCATCGGGGCTGTAGCGGCGGTGAAACCGCAGCTCCTCGTCTGGCCGGCGCTTCTCATGCTGGCGGGCGCGCCGGCATGCGCGCTCGCCGCGCTTGTGAGCTTTGCCGGCCTGACGGCTCTTCCGCTGCTCCGCTACGGGCCGCATGTCGAGGGCGAGTGGCTCTCACTCATCGCACAGAGCCATGGCGCCCACCCGGGCGCGACCAACGCCTCGCTCTTGGCCATTGGCACGCGGGCGGGGCTGCCGTGGGCCGGCTGGGCCGCGGGCGCCTGCACGGCAGCCGTGCTGGTCCTTGTGAGGCTGTGCCGCCGTCCCTCGCGTATGCTGACCAGCTCCCTGGGCATTGCCGGTGCCCTGGTGCTGTCGCCCATCAGTTGGTTGGGCTACACAATGCTGCTTGTGCCCGTGCTGCTTGCACGCCCGTGGACCCGCAGCATGCGGCTGGGCTCGCTGATGCTGCTCGTTCCGCCGGGCTATCTCATCCTCGTCATGAACGCCGTGGGTCCGGGCGCCTGGTCCGTCCTGCTCGGCTCGCTCTACTCTTGGGCGCTCCTGCTCATCCTCCTGTCGCTCGTCCGCGAAGCCTGGGGCCTACGGTCCGAAGCGGGAGGGGAGCCGGCAGGCTCGCCTGTCAGTACGCGGGACGGGGCTGGTGTCCGTCAGGCGGCGACATCGGCGCAAGGTTAGCGGCCGAGGCTTGCGCCGCGCCGTACCCGATCGCTACGGAGTCCAATAGATGACGCCGTTCACCAAGAGGCGCTTGGGGTCAGGCCGCCCACTCAGTCCCAGCGTCCCATCTGAGCGTACGTACTGATGGACGCGAGCGATTTCTCCGCCCGCGCTCTCGTAATAAACGACGAGCTGGCTGTGGGTGCAGACCGGCTCATTCGCGATTGGGTTGGCCGGGTGCCCATCCCGCTTCATATAGCCCCGGAGTTCCCCGTCGAGCAGCCGCTGGTAATATTGACCTTGGTTGAACAGCTGCCGGAGTTGGACAGCCGTCACTTTGACGGCCCCGGGGGGATTGGTCATGCGATCGGCCCTGGAAAATCAAATTCGCGAGCATCTTCGCCGTTACCTGGGCAACCAGATCTCGCTCGAGGCCTTTGAGGAATGGCTCGTTCCTAATACTTGGAATCTTGAGCAGACCGGTGACACAGCGGCGGAGAATCTCGTGTATGATACCGAATTTCTTCTGGCTGAACATTCGAGCGGGCTATCGACCATCGAAGAGCTGCGCAGGTCCTTGCGCGGATTGAGTCAAGGCGTTCGACCGATCGGCCGGGGCGCGGGCCCGTAACCGGCTTGGCCGTGCAAAGCCAGCGAACTCGCGCGCTTGTCATCCTGAGGCTGAGAGGAACGACAAAGAGCTGGCAGAGCTCGAGGACGAACAATCCTAAAACCTCCGTTTCCCGCACGCTTCGGGCAGTATCGTGGCTATGTGCTCGCCGACCTCGTAGGAGTCTTCACAGGAATCGCGCTCTTCCCGCTCTTCCTGCTCGCGCCCGGCTACGCGATTGCCGGGGTGACGGGCCTGCTCGGCTTTCGCCGCCGCTCGCTCAACCAGAAGCTTGGCCTCAGCCTGCTGCTATCGATTGCCGTCTGCCCGATCGCCACCTATCTGCTGGCGCGATTCGGCTCGCAATAGCCCTGGCCTGGATTGTCCTCGCCGTCGCATCGCTGATCGATATTCAGGTCGGGCCGCCGGCTGGGCGGTCGTCGACGAACCACGCGCCGCGTGAAGGGTGAGCTGCCTGGGCGCTTGGATATACTTCGTATTCTTACTATAATTGCGTTATGGCGAAACAGGACTTCTCGGAGGTCCTGTCTGACCTGAGAGGCGGCAAACCCCATGACAGCAGAACAGGCAAAGCTGAAGCGCCGCGGCGAACGGCTGTACAAACGGCATGCGAAACCGCTGGAAGCCGCCCATGCTGGCAAGTTCATCGCCATCTCGCCCAAAGGCAAAACCATCGTCGGCGATACGATGCTTGAGGTCGCGAAACGTGCGGCCGACGAATTCGGAGGTGGAAACTTTGTCTTCAAGCTCGGTCCGCGCTCAGTCGGGAAGTGGAGACGGCAAAGAGAGGGGCCATGCCGCGGATTCTCGCCTTTCTGTTCGATGACGAGAACATTGAGAAGTTCGCAGCGCGCGGTCTGCTGTGGTGGCAGATCGAAGACATGCTCGACGACGCGCGGCGACTGGTCGTGCCAAACCGCCGACGGCGGCGTGCGGCCTTTCTCATTATCGGACGTGATCGCACGGGCCAGTGCATCGCCGTTCCCGTAGAATCGACGTGGGAGCCTACGCTCTGGCGACCCGTAACCGCTTGGCCGTGCAAAGCCAGCGAACTCGCGCGATTGCGAACCTGAGGCGGAGATGAACGACAAAGAGCTGGCAGAGCTCGAGGACGAATCGACCTGGGACTGGGATCACGCCGAGCGCCTGCCGCCGATCGAGAGCCGGCGGACCGTGCTTGCCGTTGCGTTCAACCGTGACGAGATGGCGCTGATCACACGCCGAGCGGAAAAGCTGGGCATCACGGTCGTCGAGTACCTCCGGCGCCGCGCGCTGAAGACGAGCTCCAGATAACCCTAAACCTCCGTTTCCCGCACGCCTCGGGCAGTATCGTGGCTATGTGCTCGCCGACCTCGTAGGAGTCTTCACAGGAATCGCGCTCTTTCCGCTCTTCCTGCTCGCACCCGGCTACGCGATTGCCGGGCTGACGGGCCTGCTCGGCTTTCGCCGCCGCTCGCTCAACCAGAAGCTTGGCCTCAGCCTGCTGCTATCGATTGCCGTCTGCCCGATCGCCACCTATCTGCTGGCGCGGTTCGGCTCGTTCGTCCTCGTCTGGATCGCATACGGAGCGGTGTGGGCCATCGTTGTGGCGCTGCTCGTCAAGCGTGTTTGGGAGCAGCGCCGGACCGGTCCGCGGCTGTCGCTGAGCGTCTCACACTCGACGTCCGTTGCCGGGGCAATAGCCCTGGCCTGGATTGTCCTCGCCGTCGCATCGCTGATCGATATTCAGGATTCAGGTCGGGCACCGCCTCTACTTCAGCGTCGTCGTCGCCGACCACGCCGCCAGAGCGGCCGTGACGTATGCCATCACCAGAACCGGCGTGCCACCCGCGAACCCAAGCTACTTTCCCGGCCATCCGGTACCGCTCTGCTACCTGGAGCGTGACTCGCTCGCTGGCGATGAGGGTGTTTCTGGTGGTGTTCGCAGTGGTATATACTAAGACCCAAGCATGGTCCGACCAACCGGGCGGTCCCCGGGGAGATAGCGATGAACGCGCCGGCTGAGCAGGCCGCCCACGGGCTGGCCACGCGGCTCGATGTCCCGTCGCTGGTCCGCTCACTCCAAAACGTGTTGGGCCAGCGACTGGTTGCCGTGATCGCCGGCGTCAGCGACACGAAGGCCATCGGCAAATGGGCCCGGGGCGAGCGCGCGCCCCACCCGGAGACCGAGCAGCGGCTCCGCCACGCCTTCCATATCAGCCAACTCCTGCTCCATGAGGAGTCGGCCGAGACGGTGCGCGCCTGGTTTGTCGGGATGAACCCCGACCTGGACGACCAGGCGCCCGCCATCCTGCTGGCCGAGCACCCGCACGAGGTGCTCGCGGCGGCCCGAAACTTCCTCGCCAACGGGTGAGCGCGGTCCGCAGAGCCCGCCCACCGCGCGGGGCGCTCTACCGAATCGGTCGCTTGCCCGATCCGATCGGCTGGCCGCCGTGGGAGGTTGCGGGCGGCGGCCGCTTCGACGACCCCGGTCGCGAGTTTCGCGTCCTGTACGCGGCGGTGCAACGGCGCGGCGCCTTCGTCGAGACGCTGGCGGCGTTCCGGCCCTCGGTCGAAAGTCTGGCACGGCTGCAAGATCTGGCCGGGCGCGAGCGACCGATCCTCATGAGCACTATCCCGGCCGATTGGTATCAGCGGCGCGCCGTGGCGCGGCTCCGCCTTTTGCCCGGCCAGGTCTGGCTTGACCTGCGCGTGCCGGAAACGCGCGAGACCTTGCGCGCGGAACTCGCCACGACGCTGCAGGCCCTGGGGCTCTGCGACCTGGACCTGAGCCGAGTGCTCGGCCACCGCAGGGCGCTCACGCAGGCCATCGCCCGCTGGGCCTACGAGAACGGCTATTCCGGGCTGACTTACCACAGTCGCTTGGACCATGCGCACACGCTCTGGGCAATCTTCGAAGGCTCGGCGTTCGAGCCGGTCGGGTTGCCGGACCCGATTACCTCCGATGACGCGGATCTGGCAGCGACGGCGCGGCTGTACGGACTGACGCTCTGAACCAAATCGCCGGGGGCTCTCCGGCGGCGGACCAGGCACTGAGCGCGAGGGACGCTAAGATCCCGGGAGGCGAATCGGAGACATCGTGGCTGTATGCTCGCCGACCTCGTAGGAATCTTCACAGGAATCGCGCTCTTCCCGCTCTTTCTGCTGGCGCCCGGCTACGCGATTGCGGGGTTGACGGACCTGCTCGGCTTTCGCCGCAGCTCGCTCAACCAGAAGCTTGGCCTCAGCCTGCTGATATCGATTGCCATCTGCCCGATCGCCACGTATCTGCTGTCGCGGTTCGGCTCGTTCGTCCTCGTCTGGATCGCATACGGAGCGGCGTGGGCCGTCGTTCTGACGCTGCTTGTCAAGAGTGTCTGGGAGCAGCGCCGGAGCAGCCTGCGGCTGTCGCTAAGTGTCTCACGCTCCACCGTGATCGCCGGCGCAATAGCTCTGGCCTGGGTCCTGTTCGCCGTTGCGTCGCTGATCGATATTCAGGTCGGGCACCGCCTCTACTTCAGCGTCGTCGACGCCGACCACGCCGCCAGAGCGGCCGTGACGGATGCCATCACCAGGACCGGTGTGCCGCCCGCGAACCCAAGCTACTTTCCCGGCCGTCCGGTTCCGCTCTACTACTACTACTTCTGGCCGCTCCTTTGCAGCCTCGCCGACCGGCTGGGCGGCCCGCTCGTCTCAGCACGCCAGGCCGTCATCGCCGGCGCCTGCTGGGCCGGCCTCGCGCTGATGGCGGTCATCGCCATCTACCTGCAGCAGACCCGCCGATTCGACCCTGGACGCGGCCGCCGTGCCATTCTCATCAGCCTCGGCCTCCTGCTCGTGAGCGGCCTTGACATCGTTCCGGCTGGGCTGATTGATCTTCTCCAGCTCCTGACAGTTCACAAGCTCGCCGAACCGGATATCGAGCGCTGGAACACGCAGGTCACGGCCTGGCTCGGCGCGATGCTCTGGGTCCCGCACCACGTCGCTGGGCTCGTCGCCTGCCTGACCGTCCTCCTGTTCGCGCGGCTGTACCGCACGGCGCGATCCCGGGGCGAGCGGATGGCTATTCTGGCGGTCTGCGCCGCCGGCCTCGCTTCTGCACTCGGCCTGTCGATCTGGATCGCCTTTGTCTTCGCGACCTTTATTGCCGTCTGGATGAGCGTTTGTCTCGTCGCGCGCTGGTACGACGAGGCGCTGCTCTGGATCGCGATCGGCGCTTTCGGCGCCCTGCTCGCGGCGCCGTTTCTGCTCGACCTGCGCCGCGCCAACCAGCTCGGCGGCCTGCCGCTTGCCTTCAGCGTTCGCTCGTTCACGATCGTCGATGCGATCGTCCGTGCCCTTGGCGTCAGCAACGGCTTCGCGGCCGGTGCGATCGACGCGATCGTTTTGCCACTCAACTATTTCCTCGAGCTGGGATTCTTCGCGCTCGCGGGCCTGGTCTGGTGGCGGCAAGTGCGCAGGAGCGGCTCCTTCGCTGAGCGGGCCGTGCCGGCCGAGGTTGCGCTGCTTGCGACGAGCATGGCACTCGCTACCTTCCTGCGATCGGACGTGACCGCCGTCGCCAACAACGACCTTGGCTGGCGCGGAATCATGCCGGCGCAGTTCGTGCTCCTTATCTGGGCCGCTGACGTCCTCTGCAGATTAGAGCCCAGACCGCCCGCGCTCGCCGGGGAGGCGCCGTTGGTCCTGGGGCGGGGGTTGATCGTCTGCCTCATCCTCGGTCTGGCGACCGTCGTCTATGACGTGGCGACGCTCCGGACCTACCCGATCCTGGTCGATGCCGGTATCGCAGCACCGGTTGGCTGGATCGCGCCACAGGCGCCGATCGGACCGCGGGCCTACGCCCTGCACGACGCCTATAGATGGATCGCGGGTCACAGCTCGGGGACGGCGGTCATCCAGCACAATCCCGCGGTCGCCGTCGACCTCTATCAGGGGCTGTACGGCGACCGACAGGCGGCCGCCTCAGATGAGTACAACGGTCCGCTCTACGGCATTCCGGTTGACCGCTACAGGGCGGTCGAGGACGGCGTCGCGCCGATCTTCAGTGACGCAGCCATCGACGTTGCTCGCGTGGGCGACATCTGCCATCGTTACGGGATCGACGTGCTGGTCGTTCAGGACATTGACCCAGTATGGAGCGCGGATGGAAGCTGGGTGGCCAAGCGCGAACCGCTCTATCAGAATGCCCGCGTAAAGGTCTTCAGCTGCGGCTGAATCAACCGCGGACGGCCGGGGCCAGACGATTCTGCACTGCCGGCGCCCCAAGACTGATGGGCTCGGCGGAACGGCGGAGGGTAACGACTATGGCCCGCGATTGGAACAAGAAGGTCGCTCCCGCGAGCAGGCCGTAGGTCCCCAATGCGCGCGACTCCGGCAGGGCTGGGTTGGCCAGGAGGACGGCGCCGGCTACGAGGAAGAGGCCGATAACGCT
>Ga0193751_1001851_pt1 | contig 13188 bp, 10 predicted proteins | sample L1c2metaG_FD_143050 | JGI IMG/M metagenome (GOLD analysis project Ga0193751, IMG submission 143050) | Soil microbial communities from a riparian zone of the East river system, Colorado, United States - L1c2 | ecosystem: Environmental > Terrestrial > Soil > Riparian zone | place: USA: East River... | reverse complement strand
GCCGGCCAGTCAGCTGGGGGCATGGGCGTCGAAGCAAAGTCAGGTGCTGGATGGTCGCCGCATCCTGGAAGCTCGCCTTGCCGAGATGACAGAACGCTTCGCCGGCGAAGAAATTCCATTGCCGCCGCATTGGGGCGGGTATCGCGTGCGCCCCGAAATGATGGAATTCTGGCAGGGGCGTCCTAATCGTTTACACGATCGATTTCGCTACAACCGACAGGCGGAGGGTGCCTGGATAATCGAGCGTCTTGCTCCCTGACGCAAAGGAACCCGGCTCTTACATTCCTGTTCGCACACCCCGATCCGGGTCGCGCGGGCCCACCACCCCACTCATCTTGTCCCAGGCCGCCTTTATCGCCGGCCGGGCCAGATCCCACGGCAGCGGGGATTCGGGCGCCGCTTTCTCGTAATTCAAGGCCAGATCAGTCTCAATTTCTTCGAACGGTTTGCCGGAATGCCGGGCATATCCCTCGTAACCGACGCGATAGGCCGGCGCGTAATGTTCGTAGGGCAAGGTCTGGTCGGCGTAGGATTGCTTCGCATGCTGTTCGCGCCAGTAGGCATCCTCCCGATTCACTGCCTCGGCGTTTCCTTGGTCTTCTTTCATATCGGGCCTTTCTCTTTCGTTGTTCGGTGTAACTGTTTCGCTAATCGCGCACGGTTCGGACGTGAAGAACCCATCTGGGAAACGCGGAGCAGGCGCGAGTTACGAACTCATTATATGACCAATCCCAGCGAAAACGATTTTGTGCAGAACGATCCTCTCTCCTACAGCCATCCTTCCAGTGCCGATGAGGAAACGGCGGCCTGGCGTGCGAAAGCATCAGACGTTGCCAGCGAGACGTGGCAACAAACCAAACAGAAGGCCAGCGTTGCGCGCGAGCGTACCGAGGTTTTCATGCGCGAAAATCCCGTGCCGGTAATCGTCGGCGCTCTCGCGATCGGAATTGCCGTGGGCTGGGCCTTGCGCCATGCCACGGCCGAAGACGAAAAAGAGTTGGAAATCGAATCGCCCCTGGGAAACATGAATTGGAGCTTTCTTTCGCTTCCTTTCCTGTGGCCGTTTCTGAAGTCGGCCCGCGAAAAGATCGGGGACTCCGCCGAAACCGTGAAAGATGGCGTCGATCGGTTGCGCGATATCGATGTAAAACGATATACGAAGCCACTCCGTAAACGCTGGAAATCCTGGACGAATTGATCGGAAGACGGGATGTCCCGGCCAATGCCGCCATCTTGTCTCCCTTTAGCGGTGGAAGTTTTTGCGCGGCAGATGTTAATCTCGCCGCGTGATTTGGCGTTTGCTCCTGATTTGTCTGGTGCTCGCTCGAGTTTCCAGCGGCGCGGCGGGAGAAGTGAGACAGAACCGCGAAGAAGCGGGCCTCTTTGTCGGCGCCGTCGGCTGTAAGTCCTCCAGCTGCCATGGCGGCGCGGGCGAAAAGCGCAGCCAATATATCACCTGGAGCCAGCAGGATTTTCACACGCGTGCCTACGCCATTCTTCTGGATGCTCGTTCCACGAGAATCGCAGAAGCCGTGGGAATCGGCGATGCGCCATCGAACGCCCGGTGCACCACTTGTCATTCCCCGGCACAGGCGGTTTCGCCCGACCGTTTTGTTTCGAACTCGCACCCTGATACCGGCGTTTCCTGTGAAGCCTGTCACGGCGCGGCCGGCGGATGGTTGCGCGGTCATACTCGTCCTGATTGGACCTATGGGATGCGCGTCAGCGCCGGCATGCACGATTTGCGGAATCTTTATATGCGGGCGAACGCCTGCGTGGCCTGTCATCAAAATGTCGATCACGACATTCTGAAAGCGGGGCATCCCGCGCTGCTTTTCGAGTTGGACAGCCAGTCAATCAATGAGCCGAGACACTGGACCGAGACCGATTCATGGAGCGGCGCTCGCGCCTGGCTGGCCGGCCAGGCAACGGCGCTGCGCGAGGCCGCGTGGCGTGCCCGCCGTGATACCGATCCCGCGCCCGACATGCAGGAAACATCGCTCGCGCTCGCGTGGCTGCTGGCCCGGGTCACCATCACGGAACCGTTGCTGCCACAGGTGATTGAACCGAGCACGGCCGATCTCGAGCCGTTGCAAAAAGAAGCGGACGACCTTGCTCGTCGCGCCTCTACATGGAATCCCACGATCGATTCGGCCAGTGCAATCATGCGAAACCTCGCCGAAACCGATTCCGAATTCGTTGTCGGCAAGAATCGCTCCATGGAGACTCTTTTTTACCGGGCGCGCCGGCTGGTTCTTGCTCTCGATCGGTTGACGACGGCGCTCAATCAAAATCGCGAACTGCCGCTCAAGCTCGAGCAGGAATTAAACATCCTGCGACAGGATGTGGCCATCGCACATGGCAATCTCGACACATCGAAGTTTGCAGAGCATCTGCGGGCTCTGCGCGCGAAATTGTAAGAATCCTCGGCCAGAACTCGAAACCGATTGGACATGATTAGGACTAGAGGAGCATCGGAGGACGGAGTTCCTGCGACGCCTCAAAGGTAAGATTCCGAAGACCTATCAGGATCAGGAGTATGAGCATGATGAGAGGAAGCGCGACCCCACGCCTCTGGCTTGGACCTTGAGCGTTGGACGTTGGGAGTTGAGCGTTTGCTTCCCTTCTCCATCTCGCGGAAAATAGCCCTCCCCGAATGGCTAGCGCTTCCTCCACCCGCCCCCCCTGGCAACGAAATGTATTTTTCCGCTTCTTTGCCTCCCTCAAACTTGCCGTCATTCTGCTGGCCGTTCTCATCCTGGGCGCCATCGCCGGGACGATCTACGAATCGAGTTTCGATGCCAAGGTGGCGCGCGCCTACATATACGGTGCATCCTGGTTCAACATCTGGCTCATCCTGCTCGCCACCAACCTGGCTGTGTCCGCCTTCTCGCGCTGGCCATGGCGGAAGCATCATGTCGCTTTCCTCATCACGCACCTCGGCATTATCACTCTGCTGTTCGGTTCTCTCATCGGACGAATCTTCGGGATTGAAGGAACCATGACTTTATTCAAGGGCGATCCGCCGAGTAATCGTCTCCTTGTGGACGAACATCAGCTCCGCGTTCGCGATGTCGACGGCGTCATGAAGGGTTATCCAGCCGAGTTTCTGCATCACCCGCCGACTCCCGAACGTCCTCGTGATTTGGGAATCCTCGCCAGCGGCGCGCGCTTGAGCGTGGTGAACTATGCGCCGGGCCTCGACGGAAAACTGAATCCGAAGCCGCGTTCTGATGGCGGTTCCCCTGCTCTGCATTTCACCATCAATACCGCGATGATGGATCAGCATCTGGAGAGTTGGGTCCTGGCCGACGATCCGCAGCACGGCACTTTTGCCATGGGCCTGGCCAACATCGAGCTGAAGCGCGGCAAAGCCGATAGCCCCGCCTCCAGTCCGAGCGCCGCCCCAGGTTTGCCTAACAAGCAGGAGATCGAGCTCGAAGAATCCATCTTCGCGTTCAGCAAGGCGCCGGAAGAACAAATCGGGCGTGTCCAGAAAGGCGGCAGCGTTGGTGCCAAGATTCGATTCTTCGCGCCGGAGAACGGGAACAGGGGCCGGGTCGCCGTCTCCCTCAATGGGCGGGATGAGATATTCGATGTCGCCGAAAATCTTGGCAAAGATGTTCCTATCGCCGGGACGTCGTTCACCCTGAAGATGGAAAGCTACTGGCCGGATTTTCGAATCCAGGATGGCAAGCCCGGCAGTCTCAGCGATCAACCGAATAATCCCGCCCTCCTTCTTACGATTCGCGGCAAAGGCGTGCCCGCCATCGCCGCTCCGAATCCGAATCCTCACGGAGCCGGCTCGGATTTCACCACCAACGGTGGGCCGCCCGCCATGCCGCCGGCAGGCAGCGAAGCTCTCAATCATCTTACTATTTTCGTCGATGACACCGGCGCCATGACCTACGAGCTGGCTTCGCGCAAGAACGGCAAATCCTCCGGCAAAATCGAGACAAACAAACCGCTCACCACCGGCTGGGCCGATTGGCAGCTGGTCGTCGACAAGTTCATGCCGCACGCCGAGCAATGGATGGACTTCACCCCCGGCGAAGCAGGCGCCGGTCCGACGACGCGCGACTTGCCGGATGGATTGCGCGTGCGCTTGCAACAAAACGGAGAAACGTTCGAGCAATGGGTGCCAGCTGGCTGGCAGATCACCGTTCCGACCTCTCCACAACCCACCGAGGTTGCGTATGGCTGGAAAGCGATCGCTCTTCCTATCGGTCTTGAGCTGACCGATTTCGAAGTGAAACGCAATGAAGGCAGTGATAGTCCAGCCGGATTCAAGAGCACCTTGCGCGTCGCTACGGCCGAAGGGAATAGCGCTACCGGCCAATGCTGGATGAACAATCCTTTCAGCTACCCAGGCGCATGGTGGCGGATCTGGACCGGCCTCACCTTTAAGATTTCACAGGCTTCGTGGAATCCGGAAAATCTTTCGCAAAGCACCGTCCAGATTCTGCGCGATCCGGGCTGGTTTTTTAAATGGACGGGATCGTTGCTGATCGTGAGCGGTGTTTTCATGATGTTTTATTTGCGGCCTTACCGCAAGCAGACGGTGGGGCAGCCGATTACGGGTGAAATGGCGAAACCGGCGAAGAAAAGACGCGCCGAAGAGGATATGCCGGCTCCCGTCGCCTGAGCCGCAACAGGCAGGGGGCGATTGACCCCAATCGCCCGCGTGCTGCGTGTCGCCATATGCGAGGCGGGCGATTCGGTGAATCGCTCCTGCCTACTTGAGTCCAACGTAATTCTGCTTACTGGTCTGCAGGTGAAAACAGGGAAACTCATGGCCCTCCTGGGCGCGCTGCTAACATTATCCGGCTGCGCTTCCGGCAAAAAACCAAACTGGACCAACTTCGCGCTCCAATCTCACAAGTGGGGATATTACAGCGGGTTTCCGGAAACGCGCTGGGATCCGGATGGGCGGTCGATGACTTTGTTGAATGAACTCCGTTACACCGACCCGAAAGGAACGGTCTGGGTCGCCCCTGCCGGATCGCATGTGGATGGGGCTTCCATTCCAAAATCTCTCTGGTCGATAATGGGCGGCCCGTTCGAAGGGAAATATCGCAATGCCTCGGTCCTGCATGACGTTTCCTACGACCAGCACAACCGGCCCTGGCAGGAGTGCGATCTCATGTTTTACAATGCGATGCGTTGCAGTGGTGTCAGTGCCGTAGAAGCAGGCACCATGTACTACGCGCTTTACAAGTTCGGGCGACATTGGAAGTACACAGTGAAAAAGGCAACGGCAGTGGAAGGCGACGAACAAGTCGCGAATAACGAACAATTCCCGCGCGCCATCCCCGTTAACGCGAGCGAGGTGAACGCGACCCGAACCTGGATTCAGAGTGATGCGCCCACGGTCGAACAAATCCAACAGCGCGCCGACGCGGCGAGATAGCGCTAATATTTAACACCCGTCTACGGGTAGGGATGGCTCTCCGAGCCGTCCCTACCTGCAAAACGCCGCAGCGCACCGTTCCTGCCAGGCAGATCAAAGCTTCCCCGGTCCCCACAGTGCGCGCCCCGATTTCTCGCCGGTGTGTTCGCCATCTTTCAGGACCTGTTTTCCGTTGACAAAGACCTGTTTCATTCCCACCGCATACTGGTGTGGTTTATCAAAGGTGGCGCGGTCCCCAATCGTTGCCGGATCAAACACAACCACGTCGGCAAACATGCCTTCCTTGATCAGGCCGCGGTGATCGAGCCCCAGATTTGTGGCCGGCAGTCCGCTCAGACGGCGCACGGCCTCGCCTAACGAGATCACCTTGTCTTCGCGAACATACTTGCCCAGAACGCGCGCGAAGTTGCCGTAGGCCCTGGGATGAGGATTCGATTTTAAGAAAGGACCTTCCGGGGCCTGTGATGCTTCATCCGATCCAAAGGAGACCCACGGCTTCCCCATTTCTTTCTTCACGTTTTCTTCCGACATTAAAAAATACACCGCCCCGATGCGTGACTCATCTTCGGCGAGCAGATCCATGATCGTTTCGATTGGATCCTTGCCGCGCATGCGGGCGACAGCCTCGAGAGATTTTCCGGTTAACGGTTTTAATTTCTCCGACTTGAAGCCAACCAGCAAAATCTTGTCCGGCGAACCGGCGGCGAGATAAAGATTCTCCCACGCGTCGCTCGGTGTCTTCACTTCTGCCGCGATTTTTGCGCGCGTCGCGGGATCGCGCAGTCTTTTGAACAAGACGGGATAACCGCCGTCCTCTGTCCAGGGTGGCAGGCAGGCATCGAGTCCGGTGCCGGCGGCCGTGTAGGTATACATATTGGCACGGATTTGCAGACCCTCTTTTTGCGCCGCTTCAATACGGGAGAGAAGCGGGTCGAGCTTCGACCAGTTGTTCTGCCCGGCGGCTTTGATGTGATAAACCTCGGCCGGCAAGCCCGCTTCCCGGCTGATTCGAACCAGTTCGTCGAACGCCTCGAGCAAACGATTTCCTTCGCTGCGCATGTGCGAGATGTATTTGCCTTTGTATTTGGCCGCGACCTTGCAGAGCTCGATCAATTCCTCCGTCTTCGCATAGAAAGCCGGCGGATAAATGAGGGACGTGCCGATGCCGAGCGCGCCCGCCTCCATTTCCTTGCGCACCAGCTCGCGCATTTGATCGAGCTGCGCTGGAGTCGGCGCCTTGTCTTCCAATCCGATTACGTTTTCACGAATGGTCGTCGCACCGATGAAGGAGGCCACGTTGCAGGAGACGCCTCGCGTCTCGAGATAACGCAGGTATTCCGCGAGGGTCGTCCAATGGATGTCGAATTTGATATCTGCCTGCTGCTTGATCCGGCGTTGCTTCATTTCCTCGGTCCATGGGCCCATCGATTCGCCTTCGCCCATGATCTCGGTCGTGACCCCCTGCCGGATCTCGCTTTCGGAACGGCCATCTTGAATAAGCGATTCCGTCGACCACGACAGCATGTTGATAAAGCCGGGCGCCACGGCCATTCCTTTGGCGTCCACCGTTTGCTTCGCCTCTGCGTTCGTTAGGTCGCCGACCGTGGCGACGCGATCATCGCGAATCCCGACATCCGTGCGTTTTCCTTCCGCGCCGGACCCATCGTAAACAATGCCATTTCTAATCACGACATCGTACCCGGCGGGAGATTGCGCAAAAAGCTGCGCGGCGGATAACAGCAGAGCCAGGCCAATGAAAAGCATCATAAGGCCAGTCTGATCGGACAGAACCGATGCGTCGAGCGCGGTATTATTCCCCGGCTGCTGTCTGTAGGGGAAGCAGGCTGCTTCCCATTCGGATCAGGATGTTTTTGCCGTGTCGTTTTTTTCCAGCGCAGCCTCCAGCACCTGATCGACATTTTCTACCGGAATGAATTTCAACTTCTGCTTCGCCTCTTCCGGAACGTCGATCAAATCCTTCTCATTCAATTTCGGAATGATGACGGTGGAAATTCCGGCGCGCATCGCAGCCAGGCTCTTTTCTTTTAGCCCGCCAATGGGAAGCACGAGTCCGCGCAGGGTGATCTCGCCCGTCATGGCGACATCTGCCCGGACCGGCGTATTGCTGAAGAGCGAAGCGAGAGCGGTGAACATGGCCACGCCGGCGGAAGGACCATCCTTCGGCACTGCGCCCGCGGGGACATGCACGTGGATATCGGAGTTTTGAAAATCCTCCGTGCGCGCCCCGATCTCTCCGTCGCGGCTGCGTACCAGGCTCAAGGCCGCCTGGACTGATTCTTTCATGACCGACCCGATCTGACCCGTTAGGGTAACGTTGCCCTTCCCGGGATAGCGGGCGGCCTCGATATGAAGCACTTCACCGCCCATGGGGGTGTAGGCCAGGCCGGTCACAACGCCCGGCTTGCTCGTTTGCAATTTGGTTTCGCGCACATAGCGCGGCGGTCCCAGCACGTCCTCGACCAGTTCGCGCGTAATCGTAACCTGGGTCCGCTCGCCCCGCGCGATCTGGGCGGCGACGCGACGGCAAACCGAGCCGATCTGGCGCTCGAGATCGCGCACGCCGGCTTCGCGCGTGTAGTCATTGATCACATAACGCAGAGCTTCTTCCTGCCATTCGCATTGCTCGGGCTTGAGTCCGTTCTCTTCCAACTGGCGTCGCAACAAATATCTGCGCGCGATCTTCTGTTTCGCCCGCTCGGTGTAACCGGGTAACGAAATGACCTCCATGCGATCGCGCATCGGTTCCGGAATGCCATCGATGTAGTTGGCCGTCGCAATGAAAATGATTTGCGAGAGATCGAACGGCAGGTCGAGATAGCGATCGACAAAGGTATTGTTCTGGCGCGGGTCCAGCACTTCGAGCAAGGCACTGGCCGGGTCGCCGCGAAAGTCGGTGCCGAGTTTGTCGATCTCATCGAGCATGAACACGGGATTGCGTGTCCCGGCGCGGCGCAGCTCCTGGATAATGCGTCCCGGCATGGAACCGATGTAGGTGCGGCGATGCCCCCGGACCTCCGCTTCGTCGCGAATTCCGCCCAGGCTGATGCGCGCGAACTTGCGGCCAAGCGCGTCGGCCACGGATTGGCCAAGGCTCGTCTTACCTACTCCGGGAGGCCCGAGAAAGCAGAGAATGGGGCCGTGTCCCGTCCGGTTAAGTTTGCGCACCGCCAAAAATTCGATCAAACGCCGTTTAATTTTCTCCAGATCGTAATGATCGCGATCCAGAATCTGCTGGGCCTGGTCAAGATCGAGATTGTCTTCGCTGACTTTTGACCAGGGCAGCTCCGCGATGGTCTCGATATAGGTGACAATGACGGAATACTCCGGACTGGCCGGTGGGATGAAATCGAGCCGCTTGAGTTCGCGATCTGCCTGAGCCATGACATCGGCCGGCGGTTTTGCGGCCTCAAGGCGCGTGCGGAGTTGCGCGATCTGTTCGTCTGCGCCGGTTTCGCCTTCGCCCAATTCGCGCTGAATGGCCTTGAGTTGCTCTCGCAGATAGGCGCGGCGTTGCGCATCTGAGAATTGCGATTGCACATCCTTCTGCAGCTTTTGTTGAATCTGCGCGATCTCGAGCTGCGAAGAGATGTGGGTCTGGACGGCGCGCAGACGCTTCTCCAGGTCGAGCTCTTCCAGGATGGCTTGCTTTTGCGCTACGTCGATATTGAGGTTTGGCGCAAGGAAATCGACCAGCTGTTCCGGATCGTCAATGCTGCGCAGGAGCACGCCCGATTGCTCCGGAGCATCCGGGGTAAGTTCGAGCAGGCGTGCCGCCGAATCGCGCAGGTTGCGAAAGGCCGCTTCCCATTCCTTGCTCGCTGGCGGTTTGATCGACTCGAGCAGGGCAATCTCGGCCCGTATGAAAGGCTCCGTGTCCACGACCTTTCTCAGCGCGAACCGGCGCAAACCCTGCACCAAAGCCACGACGTGATCGTCGTTTTGGCGAAGAAGTTTCAGGACGATCGCGGCCGTGCCAATCTCATAGAGATCCTGCGGGGCCGGCTCTTCCTTACTCTCGTCGCGTTGCGCGATGAGGCCGATGATCTTACTCTGCGGCAAGGTCTCATCGAGGAGCCTGATCGAAGAAGGGCGCCGCACATTGAGGGGTGCGACGGTTCCGGGAAAAATGACAAAGCCGCGAATCGGCAAAATTGGAATCGAGTCCGGAATGTCAGGCATCCGCACCGCTTCGGCTCCACTCGCGAGATCGGAACCGGCCTGAGACGGATCGCCCGACCCGCTCTCCTGCAAGGTCCTGAGTATTTCCGCGCTCATGACTTCTTCAGGGGCAGGGAAATCCAGAGAAAACCGTTTTTCTGTTTGGCGGTTACTTTATCCACGTCGACTTCCGCGGATAATTTTAGAATGCGCAGGAAAGGTCCGTAATCGATCTCCATCGCGATCGTTTGCAGAACGCGGCACGCCTTGTCGGTGGGCTCGGGCGTTTCCCGCTCTCCGCGCAGCACAAGGCGGCGCGGCTCGATCTGGAGATCAATCTCCGACTGGTCCACTCCGGCCAGGTCCACACAGACGCGGAAACTATTCTCGCAACGGTAAGCGTTTATCGCCGGCTGCCAGGTATGCGCGGCATGTCGCGAAAAGCGGAAACGCGTCAGCTGATACGTGACGTCGCTCATGGCGCCGTGCACCCAGCGCAATCTGACCGTGCGGATTGGATCCATTGGAAGATTAAGTTCGTCCCCTGCACTTCGTTTTCAACCGGGGACTCCTCCTTGCGAGGGGTACGCTTCCTGAGGTCATGCTAGCCGCCTGAAACCTCTCCGCGCGGCGCTCTGGAAGCTCTATTCGTAGCTAATACCGAGGATTTCCAAATCTTCTTCGCCGCAGGGATATTTGAACCGAACCCGTTCCCCTTTTTTCGCATTCATGAGCGCACGGGCCACGGGCGACAGCCAGCTGACCCACCCGCGTTCGTGATCGGTCTCATCGACTCCCACAATGCGAAAAGTTTCTTCGCCGTCTGGTCCGCGGACAGTGACAGTCGAGCCGAAGGTTACCGTCCCAGGTGGATCGGTCGGCGGTGAGATGACTTCCGCTGATTGTAAACTTTGCTCGAGCTGGAAGATGCGTTGATCGATCAGGCCCAACCGCCGTTTTACATCCGGATCGTCGGCTGCTTCTTGAGCGAGGCGAGGTCTTTCCCTTTCGATCAGGCGCGCCAGTTGTGCGCGCAACCGATCCGCGCCTGCTCGGGTCATATAATTTTTCGCGCCTGGCGGCAAGGCGGACGTCGTTGGAGGCAGGTCCGGAAGGTCCGGTCCCTCATTTTCCTCCCGGGTAAAAGCCTTGCTCATTAAGGAGAAAGGTAACCGCTTCCGTTCGAAACTGTAGGGGAAGCTGTCAGCTTCCCAGCTACTGGAGGGACACGCGCCGTCGTGTCCCAATATTTGGGCGCCGACGGCGCGGCGTCCTCCAGCCTCAGAACTACTTCTCCGATTCCTTCAGCAACCTAACGAGTTCATCCTTCCATAACGCCGCAATCGTGTGGCTCCCATGCCCGCGCGTTTTGTCGGTCAATGGAATAACGACCGCGCGCCCGCGCGGCACGCGCTTGATTTCCCGTTCCAGAATTCCGAGCTCGGGCGGGTTGATCAAATCGTCGGCCGAATTAATGGCGACCAACGGTGCCTGAATTTTTTCCAGGTTCGGGCCGGGATCGTAATCATGCGACGCTTCCAGCGCATAGAGAACATCGTTGGCGTCATCCTCCCTGATAATCCCGTCGACAAATTTATCCAGGACCTCGTCCGTTTTGGCCAGGCTCGGCGCTTCCTTCTGTCGCAGAATCGGATTGCTGCTCATGAACCAAAGCATTTCGGCCGCCGTGCGGAGAGAGGGAGGCTGTTGCGTGTACTCTCCGCCTTTCCAATCAGGGTCATGCCGAATGGCGTCGATGATGATGCGCCGCCACGCGCGATTACGTCCTGATATTTGCGTGGGCAAACTGGCTAACGGCATGAGTGCATCCATGAACACGGGATGCCCTTCGCCCCATAACCATGTGTGCATTCCGCCCATGGACGTGCCCATGACGAGACGCGCGTGATCCACCCCGAGCCCGGCGGTGAGGAGGCGAAACTGCGCCTCAACCATGTCGACATATCCATAGTGCGGAAACCTGGCGTGCAGCTCGTCACTCGGTTTACTTGATTTTCCGTGACCGATGCCGTCCGGCAGGATGATGAAATATTTGGTGGCGTCGAGCGGTTGATCTTTGCCGAAAAGTTCACCGGCGAACTCCGGCCGAATGAATTGCGCGCCACTGCCGGTGGTTCCGTGCGTGATCAGGATGGCGTTACCCGTATGGCCTTGAGCGTCCTTTTCCGGATGGCCGAGCGTGCGGTAATGCACGCGCAGCTCGGGAAGAATCTCGCCGGAAGCGAACTTGAAATCGCGGATCGCGTAGTCGCCTTCCGTCGGAGCCGGGTAATCCGCCGCGCGCGCAAGAGTGACGGAAACAAACAACAGAACGCAAAGCGCATGTTTCATCATCGTGAGCGAAATTAGCACGGCTCTCTTTGCTGTCATTTCGACCGGCTATCGATTGTGAACTCTTACCATTGTCATTCTGAGCGAAGCAGAGCGGAGTCGAAGAAGGAGAAATCTCTAACTGTTTGCTTGAATCCAATGCGCGGGACGGGAGAAAGTAGTTAGAGATGTCTCGACTTCGCTCGACATGACAAATGGAGGGACACGCGCCGTCGTGTCCCAAATTAAATGCCGGCCGCTGCCAGCGCCGATCGGGCGTTTCCAGCCTCCCAACAACCAGCTGGTGTACAGCTTGCTCGGTTCCTCGTCGTGCGCATCACTTTGGGAGCCCTTTTCTTCTGCCTGTTCGCCCTCGCCGCCGGCGCCATGGAACTCGGCCAGACCCGTGATTCGATCACGGCGCAGCACGGCGCTGCCACGGAGGAAAATCACAGCAAAAACACGGCCGTTTACCGCGCCGGACCCTGGAAGGTCGATCTCGAATATCGTGACGACACGGCCTGCAAACTGACCTTTACACGCATCGGCCAGCTCAGCGAAGAAGAGATACAATCGATTCTTAACCAAAACGCCGGCGGCGCGGAGTGGCGCGAACTCGAGGTAACCGGCACCAAACGAAACTGGCAGCGGACCGATTTTGCCACCGCGGAATGCGACCGCCTAAAGCCTCGCTCGATTACCTTTGCCCAAGCCGCTCCAGGTCATGAAACATCTTCGTCGACCGCCCTCGTGGAAGCCGAACCCTCGCCCACAGCAGAGCTCCAAAACTCTCCGTTCGCTTATGCTTTGGAATCGCAGGTGCCGGCACGGGCGCAGCCGGCTCCCATCTCCACACCGCCTGGTCTCGCCTCAAGGTTCGGCATTTTCGTCGACGGTCATCCGCTCGTGTTTATTGTTCCGTCCCTGCTTCTTGCCGTCGCGTGGTTGGTGCAACGCGCAAGAAAAAAGCCGGCTCCCCCTCCAACCGCCCCCCGCCGTGTGGTTACTCCGCGGGCCGCCAATGATGCGATGGCCACAGAGCCGGCCGACTCGACCCTGGATGGGCTCGAGCCGGAAGCATTTGAATTGCTCATCGGCGAGATCTTTCGCCGGCAAGGTTATGCTGTGGAAATGTCTGGAGGTGTGGGGACCGATGGTGGGACCGATCTGACTTTGCGGAAGGAGGAGCAACACGTTTTGGTCCAGTGCCGGCATTGGAGTTCATGGAAAGTGAGCGCTCCATCCATTCAGGAATTTTACGGCACGAT
>Ga0193751_1001850_pt1 | contig 13189 bp, 11 predicted proteins | sample L1c2metaG_FD_143050 | JGI IMG/M metagenome (GOLD analysis project Ga0193751, IMG submission 143050) | Soil microbial communities from a riparian zone of the East river system, Colorado, United States - L1c2 | ecosystem: Environmental > Terrestrial > Soil > Riparian zone | place: USA: East River... | reverse complement strand
AGCTGCTCCAACGCCTTTTCCTTCGCGTCTGCAGCTTGGCCGACACGGTCCTGAAAGGACGGATGCTTGAATGAGGTCATCGTTGCCAGGTCTCCTGTCGCCATCAAGAATGATTGTGAACGGGCGACTTGTTAGCAGATTCTTGGGTCAGCCGCGGCCGCGAAGCCGGACGGCAAGTTTGGGTGGAAAGCGGACACTACGGCCAGAACGCCATGTACCAGCCGACGAGCGCTCCGAAGGCGTTGGACGCTGCCATAATCCAGAAGCTGACCGGTTTCTCTTGGCGGTCGAAAGTGCCTTAGCGGAAAAGCGGCATCGCATCCGTGGCAAAGCCAAACACCAGCATGGCCGTGAAAATCAGCCCCAATATGCATCCGAGTACCCGTGCTTCGCTCATCATGACAGCATCGCTCTAGGGACTAAGGTCCACAATGGTTCGGTTGCGGCCGGAGTGGGTGGAAAGCGGACATTGGCCGCTACTCCCCGGCCAAACTCCACGGCTTCATGCCGAATTTCACTGATTCAAAGTCGACGCCGACCGTGGAAACGTCGCCGTAAGTGTAACCCTCAATGAGAGAAACGTAGCCGTTCTCAAGGAACACCAGAAAGCCCATTCCATGCTCAATGTCGCCGACGCTTCCCGAAGCCGCGTCGAGTGGCGATTTGTCCGTCAGCCGTGGAGCCTCTGGTGACACCCTCACTGTCGAGAAGAACCCCGCTCCCGTATTCTCAAAATCGGTGACCTGAGCGGCCACGATTTGTTCGCGCAGTCTGTCGGCTGACGCCTGATAATCATGTGCAGCCGCTTCCAGAACGGCTCGTTCGATTGGCCAGAGGTTACGCACGGCTGAAGGCTAACGCGCAGGAGCCAATGTCTGCAATGGGTCGCTTCCGACCGAAGTGGGTGGAAAGCGGACGCAAGCCTATCGTGAGCGGGAGCCCCGAGCGTGGACAATTAGCCTGCGGGTTGACTCGCGTCCGCCGCGCAGGGGCTATCTCCTGAGGGAACCACCCTTCAGATTCGCGATGAGTTTCATTGCGGTGGGTGGGGCATTCAAATCCGGCACCGTCACGCAGTTACCGTACAACGCGCGTGCATCCGCGAGCAGAGCGCGTTCGATTGGTAGCGGCACCTGCGCGCCGTTCGCTGCGATTCTCGTCAGCAGCAGCTGCGCCGAACTTTGAAAGCGGCGATTCAGCAGGCGCAGCTGGGCGGCGGTTCGGCGCAGCGACTGAAGCTCGGATGGAGACGAAATGCCCGCTGGCGGGAGTGTTTCGCGCAGGTCAATCACCAGCTGCCCCTCGCGCTGCGCTTGATCCGTTAGCATAGGCAGGATTCGGTAGGGCGCTGACCATGCGACTAGCCGATCTGGCCCCATGTGGCTGCCGGTGTCGGAAGCGACGACGACCTTCCAAGCCTCGCTGTCCCACGTCCGGAACGGCGGAGCATAGTCGGCCGCCCACTGTCGAAGCTGCTCGGACGGCACCCGGCCTGCGCCGTCGTGGATCCGCATTATCTGCTGATCGAGGCATGGTCCGATCAGGGCTCGGCCATAGGCCTGCGGGCCGTCATCTTCGGCAAGCTCCAGCCGCATGGCCGCTTCGGCGTGACCAACCTTTTGACGCCATTGCCATTCGTCCATCAGCTGCTCGGCCGCGAGCGCAATCAGAACGCCGGCCACGATAATGCCAACTTCGCCCACGAACGCGCGCCAGCCGTGGAGAGGCTTGGGTAGATGGACGTGCATGCAGCTGGCCCCCTGCGGTTACGCGAGCGTAACAGAAGGGCTAATGTCCGCAATGGGTCGGAGGCGGACCTGAGGCGTTACCTGCTGTGGCTGGAGTGTGGACATAACGAGGGTCGGCCGGCGCCGGCGAGGACAACCCCCAAACAAGAGGAGGAGCGGCAATGATAACCGCGATCCCGTTGACCCTGCATCTGCTGGTAGTGATAGGCCTCTATGAGCTCGCCGCCGGCATCGCGGGCCTCACTGACCGAATCAACTGGAGGACGATGCTCGACGAGTTCGACCGCTCGCCGGCGCTGACCTTCATGACCGGCTTTATGGTCTATGTGCTCGGTTCGGTGGTCGTGCTCGTCCACTGCATCTGGACGGACCCGCTCGCGATCATTGTCTCCGCGATCGGCTGGATCGCCGCCGTCGAGGGCCTTCTGATCATGACCGTCCCCGGCCCGCTGTTCGCTTTCTCGCGCCGGCTCGTCGCCAATCAGAAGCTGATTTCGATGTTCGCCGCTGTTTTCGGCCTGCTCCTCACCGGCCTCGGCCTCATTGGTCGCGCCGATCCCACGGGCTTGTAAAACGAAGGTCCTCGAATGGGACTTCAGCCTGATACGGATCGGGAGCGAGCCTCTTTTGTGCTGACTGCTAATGCCCGCTTTGGGTGGAAAGCGGACATAACCGGGGCCATGATGCGCGGCATGAGTGAACGGAGGACAAGTGGTGGCTAGTGGCCAACGCGCTTGGCGCGATTGTCTACCTGTGGCTCTCATCACGGACGTGGATTGAACCGGAACTCCGAGGCGAGAGCGTTGCGCGGTCCGGGGACGCGGTAGTTTGGTTCACGACTGCGCTCCCTGTGTTTATCGGCTTCATCATCGCCAATCTTGTTTGGTTCATCCGCCGCGCTCGACAGGACCGAGGCCGCCAGCCCATGTTGCTTGCCGCATTTATGTGGGTAGTTGCGCTCGGCGTAGACCGGCTCCTGTCTTAATGCCCGCAATGGGTCGGTTGCGGGCGAAACGGGTGGAAAGCGGACGTATGACGGCTGACAGGTAAAGCGTCCAAATCAAGCAAACCCACTGATCCGCAGGATCATTCCGATGGCGGCTGATGTGCCGAGCACGGCAAGCATGTTCCAGCGCAGCCGGAACACGGCAAATGCCGCGGCAATGGTGAGCAAGAGCGCGGCAACATCCACAGTCCGCCACACTGGCACGTCCAGCGTCGCGAGGAAGAGATGTTGCTGTTCAACGCTGCCGAACAATGCGTGGATTGAGAACCAGACGGCGAGGTTGAGGATCACGCCGACCACTGCCGCTGTGATGCCGGCAAGCGCAGCCGACAGAGCTGCGTTCCCGCGCAGTCGTTCGATGAACGGCGCTCCCAGGAAGATCCAGAGGAAGCAGGGGACGAATGTGACCCAAGTCGTCAGGACGGCACCGAATGTCGCTGCGACTAGCGGATTGAGCCCACCCGCGTCGCGATAGGCTCCAAGAAATCCCACGAACTGGGTCACCATGATCAGAGGCCCCGGCGTCGTTTCGGCCATGCCCAGACCGTCGAGCATCTCGCGCGCGGTCAGCCAGTGATAGGATTGGACCGCTTGCTGCGCGACATAGGCCAGCACGGCATAGGCACCGCCGAACGTCACAACCGCCATCTCGCTGAAGAACAAGCCAATGCGGCTGAAGACATCGTGAGGTCCAAGGAACGCGAGCAGCAGCGCAACGGGGCCGAGCCACAGCAGTAGAAGGGCGGCCGAGACCTGCAGCGACCAGCGCGCATTTGGCTTCGCGTGCTCGGGCAGCTCTTCGCCAAGCACTGTGTCCTGGTCATGCACCACGGATCCGGAGCTAGGCCCGTGCGGTCCGCCGCCGCTAAAGGCTGTAACTCCGGCGCGTCCGGCAACGAAGCCGATCAGGCCCGCGGCGAGCACGATGGCCGGGAAAGGAACGCGAAAAACGAAGATCGCAATGAAGGCCGCAGCGGCCAATCCCCGCAGCACATTATTCTTGAGCGCCCTTGAGCCGACCCGCACGACAGCTTGGATAACGATCGCGAGAACGGCAGCCTTCAATCCGAAGAAGAGCCCCTCGATCAGCGGCAGGCGCCCCAGCAACACGTAGATGTAGCTGAGGGCCATGATCGCGACGAAACCGGGCAGCACGAACAGTGTTCCCGCGACGAGGCCGCCCCTCGTCTTGTGCAGCAGCCACCCGATGTAGATCGCCAGCTGCTGCGCTTCCGGGCCGGGCAGAAGCATGCAGTAGTTGAGCGCATGCAGGAACCGCTCCTCGCCGATCCAGCGCTTCTCGTCGACGAGAATGCGGTGCATCACGGCGATCTGTCCGGCGGGGCCGCCGAAGGAGAGCGCGGCGACGCGCACCCATATTTTCACAGCCTCTGAAAATGGGATCTGGCGTGCGCGCACAACGGTCATTCAAAGGCACTAGCAACGGAAAGTCGGAATGTCCGCTTTGGGTCGCGTGCGACCGGAACGGGTGGAAAGCGGACATCGCAGCAGCGTCCGATCGCTCAAGATCAATATGATGGCGCCTTGCCGCCGCTCCCCTGGGCAGCCATGAATGCCAAATGAATTGCTAAGGCTTGGACGAGCCGGCGTAATTCCCGTCGGAATTGGCGACCCTCGAGACATCAAGGCCCATGTCGACGTCCGCAACATCGGGAACGCGGTCCGGTTCCGCGCTGAGCATCGCGCGATAGTCGGCGACCATCGCGCGGCACGCCTTCAAGCCTTGAGTCAACGTGCCACTCGCTTCCTCGAAGGCCGAGTCAGGGGGGAGTTGCTCGCCAGGCACCTAGAAATCCCTTGGTTTGCGTGATTGCCGTGCCGCTAGAACTCTCTCAGGCAGGCGAAGTTTCGCGCCTCGTCGCGACGGCAGGCCGAGTCAGTGCGCAGCGATGGCCGGCGCGCAGACACGCGCGACAATCTTTTCAAGCTTTCTGGCGGTGAACGGCTTCAACAAGATCTCAACGCCGTCGGGCCGATCGCTGATGGCGTCGGCCTCGGCATAGCCGGTGATAATCAGCGCGGGGACGTTGGGGCACAGCTCACGCGCCTCGCGCAGGAATTCAGTCCCCGAGAGGTGCGGCATGGCATAGTCGCTGATCATCAGGTCCCACGCGCAGTCGCCGCCGTTGAGCGCTTGCAGTGCTTCGCTGCCGTTCGCGGCCTCGACAACATCGTGGCCAAAGTCCGCAAGCATGGCCGCGGTTGTGCTTCGCGCCTCGGCATGGTCGTCGACCAGCAGGATCCGCATGGTCCGCGCCGTCTCAGCTTGCGGCTCTTCGGTCTCGTCCGCAGTTTCGGGCCTGCTGCGCGTTGGAGCGCGCGGCAGCCACAGCTCGGCGGTCGTGCCTTGGCCGAGTTCGCTGTCGATGACGAACGCGCCATTGGACTGACGTGCAAAACCGTAGACCATGCTCAGGCCCAGGCCGCTGCCCTTGCCGATATCCTTGGTCGTGAAGAAGGGCTCCGTCACCTTTTCGAGGTCGTCACGCGCGATTCCGGTCCCGGTGTCGGTAACGGAAAGAACGACGTAATCGCCGGCTGCGACTCCGGCTGTATTGTCGCTGCCGATTTCGCGATTTTCGGCGGTGACCGTCACCGTTCCGCCGGCGGGCATGGCGTCGCGCGCATTGATGATCAAATTGACCATCGCCAGCTCGAGCTGGGCCTGGTCGGCGAAAGCGTCCCAGACGTCATCCCTCGCCCGCCACTCGATGTTGACGAGTCCGCCGAGCGTATGGGTCAGAAGGTCGGACACTGCCTCCTGGAGCGAGGCGATGTCGATCGGATGCGGCTCGAGCTTCTGGCGGCGTGCGAAGGCCAGCAAGCGCCGGACCAGCTCGCTGCCCTGCTCGGCCGCGCGCTTGGTCATGCCGAGAATGCGCCGCTGCTCCTCCTCGAGCGTGGCGCGCTTCTCGAGCAGCCCGAGGCCGCCGATCACCGCGGCGAGCAAATTGTTGAAATCGTGCGCGATACCGCCGGTAAGCTTGCCGATCGCGTCCATCTTCTGGGCCTGGATGAGCTGGCTCTCGAGCGACCTCTGGTCGGTGACGTCGGTCAGCGTGCCCGCGAACTCGACCGGCTTGCCCTCGCCGTCTTTGAGCAGAACCGCCTGATCGAGGAAATGGCGGTAAGTGCCGTCGGCGCACCGCCAGCGATATTCGACCGCCGAACGGCCGGTCTTGCGGCGCGCCTCGAGGACGGCGAGCACCCGATTGCGGTCGTCCGGGTGAAGCCGCTCGGACCAGATGTTGGGCTGCTTGAGCACGTCCTCGTGCCTGAAGCCGGTGATCGCTTCGAGGTCGCCGCTGACGTAGGTAGGGGAACGCGGACTTGCGTCGCACGGCTCAAGATAGAGGACCATCGGCAGCGACTGGATGATCGCAGCCTCGCGCTGCTCGGCGCGGCGCAGCTCCTGCTCGGCGCGCAGCCGCTCGGCGTTGGCGCGAAGGTTGGCGTCGAGCAACGCCTGCTCCTGGCGCGCCTTGCGCTCGATCTCCTTAGTCTTGGCGAACAGGTCGACGAACACGGTGACCTTGGAGCGAAGGACGATCGGGTCGACCGGCTTGAACACATAATCGACCGCACCCATCGAATAGCCGCGAAGCAGATGCTCGGCCTCCTTGTTGACCGCCGACAGGAAGACAATCGGGATGCCCTTGCTCTGGTCGCGGCTGCGGATGATCTGGGCGGTCTCATAGCCGTCCATGCCGGGCATGTAGACGTCGAGCAGGATGACCGCGAACTCGCCCTTGAGAAGGTGCCGCAGCGCCTCCTCGCCCGACCGGGCGAGAACGACCTCGCCGAGATCCTCGAGCACCGTCGCGACCGCGAGCAGATTGCGTTCGTCGTCGTCGACCAGAAGGACCCGCGGCCGTTCGGCTTCGGGCACGGCGAGCGCCTCATCCGGCTCCTGCTGGAGCTTCATCGGAATTTCTCCGACCGGACCGCCCACGGTTACTCCGCCGCCTCCAGCGGCCGCGCCGCCGCGACCGCCGCTTCACGCGAACGGGCAACCCAGACGCGAACCAGGGCCAGCAGAAGCTCGATATCGACCGGCTTGGCGATATAGTCTGACGCGCCGGCATCGAGGCACTTCTGGCGATCGCCTTTCATCGCCTTGGCGGTGACGGCGATCAACGGCACGTCGGCCACCGCAGCGGTTTCTCGGATCTGCCGGATGGTCTCATAGCCATCCATGTCCGGCATCATGATGTCGATCAGCGCGACGTCGATGTCGGGCGTTTGTTCGAGGATCAAGATTCCGTCCTTGCCGCGCTCGGCATGCAGCACATCGACTCCGTGGCTTTCGAGAACGCTGGTCAGCGAGAAAATGTTGCGGATGTCGTCGTCGACGATCAGCACCTTCGCACCGGCGAGCTCGGGCACCGGCCGGGTGGGCCGAGCATCGGCGGACTTCGGCTTGCGCCGCCGCGGCTTCTGGGACATCGCATGCTCGCGCAGAGACGTGAACACCCGCACAAGCTCGCCGCGCTCGGCCGGCTTCTCGGTCACTCCGAACGCGCCCATGCCGATCACCGACTGGCTTCCGTCGACTCCGGAAATGACGTGGATCGGCAGGTGGCTGGTTTCCGGGTCGTGCTTGAGGAGGTCGAGCAGCACGAAGCCATCGATGTCGGCGAGGCCAAGGTCGAGCGTGATCGCGGTCGGCTGCAGCTTGCGCGCCATTCCCAGCGTTCCGGCGCCGGCGGTCGAGACCACGCCTTTCAGACCGGCCTCGTGCGCCGCATCGAGCAGGATCGACGCGAAGGTCGGATCGTCCTCGACGATCAGAACGAACGGGTTCTTGCCGAGCTCGTCGCGGTCGTCGTTGACCTCGAACCCGGTCGGAAGCGCCGTAGGCACAACCGCGCCGCTATTGTCGTAGCGCGCGTACATGCCTTCCACGGCCGAATTGTCGGCCGATTCCACCTCGAGCGGAATGAACAGGGTGAAGGTCGAGCCTTCGCCCGGCGTAGACCGGACCTGGAGCTCGCCGCCGAGCAGACGCGCGATCTCGCGGCTGATCGACAGGCCGAGGCCTGTGCCGCCATATTTGCGGCTAGTGGTACCGTCGGCCTGCAGGAACGGCTCGAAGATCAGTTTCTGCTTGTCTTCGGAAATGCCGATCCCGGTATCGGTCACGGCGATCTCGACAGCCCGGTCGGCATTGCGCAGCACCGGGTGAATCGAGCTCCAGCCCTTCTCGGCGCAGCGCACGGCCAAAGTGACGCTGCCCTTCGACGTGAACTTGAAGGCGTTCGACAAGAGGTTGAGTACGACCTGTTGCAGCCGTTTCTCGTCGGTCCGGATGGTCTGCGGCAGCTTGTTGTCGAATTTGACGTTGAAGTGCAGGCCCTTGTCGGTCGCGAGCTGACGGAAGGTCCGTTCCATATGCTGCTTCAAATGCTGCATCGGCATCTCGCCGACCTCGATCGTCACGGTCCCCGATTCCACCTTGGACAAGTCGAGGATGTCGTTGATGAGAGTGAGCAGGTCCGAGCCCGCGGAGTTGATCGTCCGCGCGAACTCGATCTGCTTCTCGCTGAGGTTACCCTGGGCATTGTCGGCCAGCAGCTTCGACAGGATTAGCAGCGAATTGAGCGGAGTCCTGAGCTCGTGGGACATGTTCGCGAGGAACTCGGATTTGTATTTGGAAGTCCGCGCGAGCTGCTCGGCTTTCTCCTCGAGCGCCCGGCGCGCCATTTCGATCTCGAGGTTTTTGGCTTCGACCTGCTTCTTCTCATTTTCGAGCAGCTGCGCCTTCTCCTGAAGCTCCTCGTTGGTCGCGTGAAGCTCCTGCTGCTTGCGGGTGAGCTCGGTCTGCCGCGCCTGCAGCTCCTGCGTGAGCAGCTGCGACTGCTTCAACAGCCCTTCGGTGCGCATCGTCGCCGCGATGGTGTTGAGCACGATGCCGACCGATTCCATTAGCTGGTCGAGGAAGCTCTGGTGGGTCTCGTTGAACTCGTTGAACGAGGCGAGCTCGATGACCGCCTTGACCTCATCCTCGAACAGCGCCGGAAGGATGTTGACGTTGGCCGGCTTGGCATGGCCGAGCCCCGAGCCGATGCGGATGAAGTCGGGCGGCGCATCCTTGAGCAGGATCGGCCGGCGGTCGGCGGCGGCCTGGCCGATCAGGCCTTCGCGTAAGGAGAACTCCTGCTTCAGCTGGTCGGCGCTTTCGGCGCCGTAGCTAGCGACCAGCTCGAGCTTGGTTTCCTCTTCCTCGCGCTTGGTGACGTAGAACACGCCATATTGCGCGTTCACCAGCGGCGCGAGCTCGGACATGATCAGGTTGGAGACGGTCGCAAGATCGCGCTCGCCCTGGAGCATGCGCGAGAAGCGGGCGAGGTTGGTCTTGAGCCAGTCCTGTTCGGCGTTCTTGAGCGTCTGTTCCTTCAGATTGCTGATCATCTCGTTGATCGTGTCCTTGAGTGCGGCCATCTCGCCCGACGCCTCGACGGCGATCGAGCGAGTCAAGTCGCCCTTGGTCACGGCGGTCGCCACCTCGGCGATAGAGCGAACCTGGTTGGTAAGGTTTGCCGCGAGCTGGTTCACGTTATCGGTGAGGTCGCGCCACAGGCCCGCGGCGCCAGGAACCCGCGCCTGGCCGCCGAGCTTACCTTCGATGCCGACCTCGCGCGCCATGTTCGTGACCTGGTCGCCGAAGGTCGACAGCGTATCGATCATGAAGTTGATGGTATCGGCTAGCGCGGCGATCTCGCCCTTCGCGTCGACCGACAGCTTGCGCTTCAGGTTGCCCTGGGCGACGGCGGTCACGACTTCGGCGATGCCGCGCACCTGGTTGGTGAGGTTGGTCGCCATTAGGTTGACGTTGTCGGTCAAGTCCTTCCACGTCCCGCCGACGCCCGGCACCTGCGCCTGGCCGCCCAATTTGCCCTCGGTGCCGACCTCGCGGGCGACGCGCGTCACCTCGCTCGCGAAAGCGTTCAGCTGATCGACCATCACGTTGATCGTGTCCTTCAGGGCCAGGATTTCGCCCTTCACGTCGACGGTGATCTTTTTGGATAGATCGCCGCGCGCCACGGCGGTGGTCACGTCGGCAATGTTGCGCACCTGGCCGGTCAAGTTCGCGGCCATCAGATTGACGTTGTCGGTCAAGTCCTTCCACGTGCCGGCCACTCCGCGCACCTGGGCCTGTCCGCCCAATTTGCCTTCGGTACCGACTTCGCGGGCGACGCGGGTCACTTCGCTGGCAAATCCATTGAGCTGATCGACCATCGTATTGATGGTGTTCTTCAGTTCGAGGATCTCGCCCTTCACGTCGACCGTGATCTTCTTCGACAGGTCGCCCAGCGCGACCGCCGTCGTGACCTCCGCGATGTTGCGAACCTGGCCGGTCAGGTTTGCGGCCATGGCGTTCACGTTGTCGGTCAGATCCTTCCATGTGCCGCCGACTCCGGGCACCTGCGCCTGACCGCCCAATTTGCCTTCGGTCCCGACCTCGCGCGCGACGCGAGTCACCTCGGAGGCGAAGCCGTTGAGCTGGTCCACCATCGTGTTGATGGTGTCCTTGAGTTCGAGGATCTCGCCCTTCACTTCCACCGTGATCTTCTTCGACAAGTCGCCGCGCGCGACGGCCGTCGTCACTTCGGCGATATTGCGCACCTGACCGGTCAGATTGCCGGCCATCAGGTTCACGCTGTCGGTCAAATCGGCCCAGGTGCCGGCAACGCCTTCGACCTGCGCCTGTCCGCCCAATTTGCCCTCGGTGCCGACCTCGCGGGCAACGCGCGTCACTTCCGAGGCGAAACCGTTCAATTGATCGACCATCGTGTTGATGGTGTCCTTCAATTCGAGGATTTCGCCGCGCACGTCGACGGTGATCTTCTTACTGAGGTCGCCGCGAGCCACGGCGGTGGTCACTTCGGCAATGTTGCGGACCTGGCCGGTCAAGTTCGCGGCCATCAGATTGACGTTGTCGGTCAAGTCGGCCCAGGTGCCGGCGACGCCTTCGACCTGCGCCTGACCGCCGAGCTTGCCTTCCGAGCCCACTTCGCGCGCCACGCGAGTCACTTCCGAGGCGAAGGAGTTCAGCTGGTCCACCATCGTGTTGATGGTGTCCTTCAATTCGAGGATTTCGCCCTTCACGTCGACGGTGATCTTCTTCGACAAATCGCCTGTCGCCACCGCGGTCGTGACCTCGGCGATGTTGCGCACCTGGCCAGTCAAGTTCGCTGCCATCAGGTTCACATTGTCGGTGAGCTCGGCCCAGGTTCCCGCGACCCCGGGCACCTGCGCCTGGCCGCCCAGCCGGCCGTCGGTGCCGACTTCCCGCGCGACGCGAGTCACCTCGGACGCAAAGCCGTTCAATTGATCGACCATCGTGTTGATGGTGTTCTTGAGTTCGAGGATCTCGCCCTTCACATCGACCGTGATCTTCTTACTAAGGTCGCCGCGGGCGACGGCGGTGGTGACCTCGGCGATGTTGCGCACCTGCCCGGTCAAATTCTCGGCCATCAAATTGACGTTGTCGGTCAGGTCCTTCCACGTGCCGGCGGCGCCCTCGACGCGGGCCTGGCCGCCAAGCTTGCCTTCAGTGCCGACTTCGCGGGCGACGCGGGTCACTTCGCTCGCGAACCCATTGAGCTGGTCGACCATCGTGTTGATGGTGTTCTTGAGCTCTAGGATTTCGCCCTTTACCTCGACGGTGATTTTCTTGGAGAGGTCGCCGCGGGCGACGGCGGTGGTCACTTCAGCGATGTTGCGGACCTGGCCGGTGAGATTGGTCGCCATCGCGTTCACATTGTCGGTCAAGTCCTTCCACGTGCCGGCGACGCCCTTCACCTTGGCTTGGCCGCCCAATTTGCCCTCGGTGCCGACCTCGCGCGCAACGCGCGTCACTTCCGACGCGAACGAGGCGAGCTGCTCGACCATCGTGTTCACGACCTTGCCGATGCGCAGGAATTCGCCGCGCAGCGCCCTGCCTTCGATCTCGACGGACATGGATTGGGAGAGGTCGCCCTTGGCGACCGCGCCGATGACGCGCGCGACCTCGGCGGTCGGCTGGACCATGTCTTCGATGAGTTCATTGACGGAGCGGACGGCGGTGTCCCAGCCGCCCCGGGCATTCTTCACCCGCCCGCGCTGGGTAATCTTGCCTTCCTTGCCGACGACCTTCGAGAGACGCTCGAATTCCTGAGTCATCTCGTGGTTCAGCGAGACGACCTCGTTGAACAGGCTGGCGATCTCGCCATCGACGCCGTCGACGTCCTCGGGAAGCCGAACACTAAAATCACCGCGCCTGAGCGCACGGAGGGCGCTGACGAGCTGGCGGCGATCGATAAAGTCCCGCGGGGCCTGGATGTTCACTTACGTCTCCGTCGTAACTCTTCCCCCACCCAGGTTGGTGCAGCCCCCCGGCTGCGGACTCACTACTTTATCAAACCATTCTCGATCTGTTTCCTAAAATTTTCTTTACCCGGACAGCAGGTTGTCCGGGGTTGCAGCGCGCGAAACGGCGGTTCTCACAGCTGAAGCATTGTTCAAAAAAAGGATTCCCACCCGCTCAGTGTCAGCGAAAACAACGACCTCCTAGGCGATTCGTTGCGCCTGAGGTTCGCCCTGGCGTTCGAGCCACCGCTCGATGATCGCCGCGATGCGCGGCGCGGCCCGGCCGTCGCCGTACGGGAATGAGCGGTGGGTCATGGCCGCCCGCTCGGTCGTGTCGCCAAGCCTTCCCCCTAGCTCGGCCGGAGGAATGTGCCTCCACTATGGATGGAGCGCAAGCCGCTGAATGCTAGCGAAAATTGTCGGCGTAGGCCTGGATTTTCATCCGCACTGGCGCGGCAGGAACCACATGATAACTGAGCCCATGCTTGTCGCAGTAGGCGATCGCGGCGTCCCTCGACGCGAACGTCATGCGGACTTGCGGCCCGGTGTCGCCCGAACCGTTCCAGCCGGTCAGCGGATCGGGCCGTAGCGGCTGAAGCCGCTCGAACTCGAGCAGCCAGCGGCCGGTATTGGCGTTGCCCGACTGGGTCGTCTTCCGGTCGAGCTCGGAAATGCGGGCGATTGTCATTCAGCGCGAACTGGCAAAGGCGGCCGATCAAATCAAGGCTGGAACCAGTTCATGTGTCTCCTTGGCTGAATTGTGCTAGGCGGCTCGTCCTTCTCGCAACGGGAGAGATTCCATGAGAAAATCCGCTGTACGCGTCCTGCTCATGACCGGCGCGGCGTTGGCGCTTGCTGGTTGCAACAAGGCCGGGACGACCAAGAATTCCAAAGACCCGATCGCCAGCGCTGAGTCTGCGGCGCCGGCGGCAATCGCCCACAGTGCGTCGATCGTGACGATGGGCGCCGACGGCAAGCCGAAAGTGCTTCGACAGGGGACTAACGGATGGACGTGCATTCCCGACGCCCCGGAAACGCCCGGACCCGATCCAATGTGCATGGA
>Ga0193751_1001849_pt1 | contig 13193 bp, 12 predicted proteins | sample L1c2metaG_FD_143050 | JGI IMG/M metagenome (GOLD analysis project Ga0193751, IMG submission 143050) | Soil microbial communities from a riparian zone of the East river system, Colorado, United States - L1c2 | ecosystem: Environmental > Terrestrial > Soil > Riparian zone | place: USA: East River... | reverse complement strand
GTGTAGCGGGTGCGGAGCGCCGCGCGCGCCTCTGCAGGTATGCGATGGAGCCGTACCCAGGGCGGATTCCCAATGACGAGGTCGAATCCGCCGCGCAGCGCGACGTCGGGAAAGTGAGTCGCCCACGCGAAGGGGAGGGCCCCACCGGAGCGCAGCGCGCGCCGCCGCGCCGCCAGCTCGCGCGCCCGCACGCGCTCGCGTGCGAGGCGCGCTACCTCGGCAGCAGTGGGTCGCACGCGCTCGCCGAAGAGATCGCGGCCGCGCATCGCGGCGAGCAGATCCCTTCGCCGGGCCGCGCAGCGCTGGATCTGTTCGCCCACGTGCGCGAGCGCAAACGCGCGCTCGCTTCGCTGCAGCGCGCGCTCGAGCGTCCGCTTGCGCGCTCCAGTCGCCCTCGCGTAGCGGTGACGCATGCGTGCGATGGCGCTGCCGCCCGCGCCGCGCAGCTCCTCGAATGCGTCGCCGGAGAGCGAGTCGCCAACGCGGATGTGCCGGTCGAGATTGGGGAGCGGTGTCACCCGCATCCCGCTCGACTCCTCGCTTTCGATCACCACGGAGAGCCAGAGGCGCAGTTCGCACAACCAGACGGCGGTCGGATTCACGTCGACGCCGAAGATCGAGCGCGTGAGCAGCTCGCGTCGCAGTACGGCGGCCGGCCGGGCGTCGCCCGCGCGAGCCTGCAGCGAGGCGAGCGTTTCCAGCGCGTGCACGAGGAACGCGCCGGACCCGCACGCCGGGTCGAGCACACGCACGTCGGCGATGCGCGCACGCAGAATCGGCGCATACTCGGCGGCAGTGGCCTCGCCCGCGAGCGCGCGCTCCACGATCTCGCGTGGCAGCGGTGCTTGCATCAGCGCGCTCGCGAGTGCGGACCGCGTCACCTCGCCGACCAGCGACTGCGGCGTGTAGAACGCGCCGCTCGATCTCCGCTCTCGCGATGACATGAGCGATTCGAACGACTTTCCCAGCATCTCCGGATCGATCGCGGCCTCGGACCAGGCGTCGCTATCCTCGCGCGCGGTGAATCGGTAGCGGGTGAACAGCTCGCCGAAGGCGCGGCCGAGCGACGCATCCGTGAGCTGTACCGCCGGCCATCGGCGCTCCAGCGGAGCCGGCGCGAACAGACCCCCGTTGAGGAACGGGATCGCGCCGAACGCGCGTGCAGCCGGCGCGCGCGACGACACGGGCGTGTTCAGCGTCCCGAAGAACAGCGGCCGCAGCACTCGCTTGTGGTAGCTCCCGCCGCGCTCCATGCAGGTCGTGAATCCATTCGACAGGAAGCGCCGGTCGCCATCGAGCCACCCTTTCGTCTCGAGAAACGACAGAAAGAGCAGCCGCGACAGATGGAGCAGCGCGAGCTCGTGCCGATCCTCCATGGGCGCATCTCCGCGCGCCTCGTCGGCCACCTCCGCGACCACGCTCTCGAGCGTGCGATAGAAGCGCCGCGTCAGCGCCTCGCGCCCGAGCACCTCGAGCCACGATGCGTGCGTGAGCACGTCCGCGGCGTCGCTCGTGGCCGCGAGCGACGCGAGCGCGAGCGCGTCGGTGGCGAGCACGTGCGCGCGATCGACCACGAGCGCCGACACCCTCGGCGTAGCGCGCTCCGCCGACCATGCCACGATCGCGAGCTCCGCGGAGTCGCGCCGCGCCGCAACGACGAGCCAGAGCAGATGCGGCGCCCGTGTGGCCAGGCGCGTAGCGATCGTCGCCACACTGTCGCGCAGCGGAATCCGAGCGGGACACTCGATGAGCAGTGCGCGCAGCGTACCGGCGCCCGGAACGATTCGCAGCTCGCACGCAATGTCGCGCACGCCGAGCGCGGTGCACGCGTCAGCGTCGAGGGGGAGCGGGGAAGCGGTGAAGCCCGCCGCGGCAGCCACGGTCGCGAGCGTGCCGACGCTCGAAGCGGCGGCGAGAAGTTGGGCGGCGGATCGGAGCGCGAGCACGCCGCACCGTAGCGCCCACTCGATGCGCGGCCGTCATCGCGCGGACGCGCGCGACGCTAAACGGACTCGCGCGGTTGGCTCGTCAGCCGGCCTGGTAGAGACGCCCCTTCCACTCCACGGCGCGGCCTCGCACCGTTGCCCGCGCGACGATGTAGAGTACCATGAGAGCGCCGAGCGGCAGCGCGAGCGCGTACAACGGCGACAGCCGAAATACGCGCACGTAGATGAATGCCCACCACGCAGCGAGCAGCAACGTGCACACGCGCGCCCACATCACCACCGGCGCCGAGAGCGGCACGAACGCGGAGGCGACCAACGTCGCCACCGGCGCGAGGTGCATTACCGGAACCACGAGCAGCAGCAGCGGCAACAGCAACCGCGGCGCGAGACCCGGCGGCAGCGTGTCGGCGCCCGCGGTCACGATGTTTTTCGTCCATCCATTCACCACCTCGGCCAGCGACGTGTACATTCGCGTCGACAGCTGGTTGGGACCCATCGAGAGCTCGCCGCGCAAGCCGCGCGCGTGCACGAGCTGGGCGAGCGCGAGATCCTCGGCCGCCTTGCCACGCACGGATTCGTGTCCGCCGAGCGAGTCGTAGGCGGCGCGCGTGAAGCAGAGATACTGGCCATTCGCGATCTTGTCGCGCGACCGCCGAGCGCGATTCACCGCGCCCGCCCCGCCGAAACGCGTTGTGAGCATGTAGAGCACCTGCGGCATGATCACGCGCTCCCAGAAGGAGCCGAGCTCCTGAAATCCACCCACGGTGGAAAAGTCGAGAGCGCGCGCGGTCATCGCGTGCATCGTCCGCGGGATGAGATCGCTCGCGTGCGCCGTGTCGGCATCGGTGAAGATGAGCGTCGAGCCGCGCGCCTCGCGGGCGCCCTGCGCGCACGCCCACTGCTTCCCGAACCATCCCTCGGGCACCGCCGAGCCGCTCACCACGCGCACGAGCGGATCGCGTTCGGCGACCGCGCGCACGATCGCACCGGTGCCATCTTCGGAACGGTCATCCACGACGATCAGCTCGAGCGAGGGCCAGCTCGAGGCAAGGATGGAGGTCACACAGCGTTCGATGTTGTGCGCCTCGTTTCGCGCGGGGACGATCACACTCACGAGGGGCGGAGAGGGCGGCGTGCTGGCCGGCTCGTCGTCGAGCGACGGTGATCCGCGCGCGCGAGCGAGCATGAGGAGCGGTCCGGCCAGCCACGGAAGGCACGCGAGGATCCAGAGCTCGTTCACGCGCGGAAGCTAGCGCGCGCCTTCACCACCGGCAAAAACAAACGGGCGCTCCCCCGAGCGCCCGTTTTGGCAGTGATCGTGACCGGGTCAGCGGCTGCGTTCACCGCTCGATCCGAATTCGATTCGCCAATCAAGTCTTTCCGTCTTCGGATTCCTCGCTTTTGTTCTTGTTCTTGATTCTCTCCTTGTCTCCGGCCGAATAGCCTCCGCCTTCGCTTCCCGTGCTTCCCGATTTGCCGGTCGAGCTGTCCGTGCCGCCGGAGCCGCTGGAGCTTCCCACGCCGCTACCGGTGCGTCCTCCGGTGGAACCCGTTCCCTCCTTGTCGGTGGGCTTTGTTTTGAAACTTTCGCTATTGCCGTCCGCCTGTTTCGAGTTCGGATTCCCGTTCCGATCCGCCATCTCATTAACCTCCGCTCATGAATCGTCCTTCGACTGCTCGGTCTTCGCTTCACGGGCACTCGGCCCGTGCACAAAGAAGGAGCACGCGCTGTGCCAATCGCGGCCGTAATTGGATGATCGATCACAGTCGCCAATTCCGGCCCGTGAGCGCACCTTGCAGGCACGGATGAGCGTGCCTTATACCACTCCACCATCTCTCGCGCCCGGCGCTCGCGTCGCGCTGCTCGCGCCCGCAGGCCCGCTCGCCGACGAGTCGCAGCTCGAACGCGCCGTGTCCAACGTGCGCTCGCTCGGCTGGGAGCCAGTTACGTATCCGCATGCATTGTCGCGCGATGGCTACCTCGCCGGCGACGACGCGTCGAGACTCACGGACCTCAACGCCGCCATCCACGATCCGCGCATCGATGGCATCTGGTGCCTGCGCGGCGGCTACGGCGTGATGCGAATCCTCGACGCGGTCGACTACGACGCGTTGCGTCGCTCGCCCAAGCCGATCATCGGCTTCTCGGACATCACGGCCCTGCATCTCGGCGTCCGCGCGCGCTGCCAGATCGTGAGCTACCACGGTCCAACCGCGCGCGCCGAGCTCACCCCCTTCTCGCGCGAATCGCTCGCGCGCGCGACGGGCGCAGCAGTCGCAGCGAACTCGACGACTGGCGCCCGCGATCCGTTTGCGGATGCGCCTCCCCTAACCTGGTTGCAGGAGGGTGGTGCCGCGGGCCCGCTCGAGGGCGGTAACCTCGCCCTTCTCTGCTCACTCCTCGGCACCCCGTACGCCGCCCGACTCGACGGCGCCATCCTCGTGCTCGAGGATGTGAACGAGCCGCTCTACCGCATCGACCGCATGCTCCGGCAGCTCATCCTCTCGGGTGCGCTCGGCCGCGTGGCCGGGCTCTGCTTCGGCGCGTTCACCGATCGCGGGGATGAGAGCGATGCCGAGCCGCGGTCGCTCGATGTACTTTTCAGCGAGGCAGCCGCGCACGTCCATGGGCCGGTGGTGAGCAACGCGCCGGTCGGACACGTTCCGGATCAGTGGACGCTGCCACTGGGCGTCCTCGCCGAGCTGTCGCCCGCACGCGGACTCGTGCTCGCAGCACAATGAGCGCCGTGATTCTCACCCTTCAACCGACGACGATGTCCGACGCGATACTCCACGAGATCTCCATCGGTGACCTTCGCGCTCGGCAGGACCGTGGCGAGCGAAGCGTTCTGCTCGACGTCCGCGAGCAGAACGAGTGGAATCTCTTTCGCCTTCCGAATGCGATCCATCTGCCTCTCGCGAAGGTGCTCGGCTCGGCGTCCGAGGCGCTCGCACTCTTTCCGGATGATGTAATCGTGGTCTACTGCGGTCGCGGCGCCCGGTCGGCGCAGGCAGTGGAGATGCTGCGGGCGCAGGGCTACCGGGCCAAGTCGCTCGCGGGCGGGATCGCCGCATGGATCGATTCGGGCGGCGAGGTCGAGGAGTAACGGCTCGGCCCTCATGCGCGCGAGTGGCATTCTCTCACGACTCGAAGGATCGCTCGCGAGCGTCGACTCCGTGGCGCCCGCAGCCGGCGCGGCCGGCGCGGCCGTGCGCGATGCCGCCGTCGCCGTGATCTTCCGCGTATCGAGCGAAGACTCGCTCGAGCTCCTGATGATCGAGCGCGCGAGCTACGAAGGCGATCCGTGGAGCGGCCACGTCGCGTTCCCGGGCGGGCGGCGCGAGCCCGACGACGCGACGCTCGTCGACACCGCGCTCCGCGAAACGCGCGAGGAGACCGGCATCGATCTCTCCGCCGACGGTCAGCTCCTCGGCGCGCTCGGACGGCTCGATCCCCTGTCCCCTTCGCTCCCGCCGCTGTCCATCGCGCCCTTTGTCGCGTTGCTCACGCGCGAGGCGCCGCTCGCGCTCAGCGACGAGGTGGCCGAGGCATTCTGGGTGCCGCTCGCCATCCTCCAGCATCCGGATGCGTCGAGCGATGTAGAGGTGCTGCTCTCCAACGGCACGCGTCGCACCGTGCGCGCCTTCGTGCACGGGCGCCACACGATTTGGGGTCTCACCGAGCGAATCATCCGCGATCTGCTGTCGCGTCTCTCGTAACGGTCGCACCCCCGCCGGCCATGCCGCGCGCTTGACACAGGTTAACCTCGCTTCTAATATGTATTAACCTTAGTTAACTCGATTACCCACGACATTCGAGCCATCGCCCGTGCCCTCTCCGTCCGTCGAAGACTACATCAAGGCCATCTACAAGGCCCACGCCGAGAAGGGCAGCGTCGCGACGCAGGAACTGGCGGAGCGCCTGCGTGTTAGCGCGCCCGCGGTCAGCAAGATGATGCGCAAGCTCTCGGCGCTGAAGCTCATCACCCACGCGCCATATCAGGGCGTGAAGCTCACGCGCGCCGGCGGCAAGCTCGCCCTCGAGATCATTCGCCACCACCGGCTCATCGAGCTCTATCTCGTGCAGGCGATGGGCTTCTCGTGGGACAGCGTGCACGAGGAGGCCGAGCGGCTCGAGCATCACATCAGCGAGGAGTTCGAGGACAAGATCGACGAGCTGCTCGGCCATCCCACCGCGTGTCCGCACGGCGACCCGATTCCTACTCGCGCCGGAACCATCGCCCCGATCCACGACCGCCCCCTCGCCCAGCAGCGCTCGCCCGCGCGGCTCATCGTGCGTCGCGTGAGTGACGAGGATGCCGGGTTGTTGCGACACTTTCAGGCGCTCGGCGTCACCCCAGGCACGGCGATCGAGCTCGTGACGCAGGAGCCGTTCGAAGGCCCGCTCGTGCTGAAGGTCGGCGGCAAGCGCGTGCGACTGACGCCGCAGGCGGCGAGAAAGGTCTTCGTCGACGCGCTCTCGACCGAGGAGGGCGGAGAATAATGGCGTTGCCGGAAACGCCTCTCGAACCTGATGGCTGTGTTGCTGCAGGGGCTCTCGTCGAAGCTCGGCATCGTCACGGGCCGCGATCTCGCGCAGGCGTGTCGCGATCACTACTCGCGACCCGTCGTGATCTTCCAGTGGATCATCTGCGAGACCGCGATTGCAGCGTGCGATCTCGCGGAGGTCATCGGCTCGGCGATCGCGCTCAATCTGCTGTTTCATATCCCGATCACCGTCGGCGTGGTGCTCACGGCGGCGGACGTACTCGTCGTCCTCTTTCTTCAGACGAAGGGATTCCGGTGGCTGGAAGCCCTCGTAATCGTGCTCATCGCGACCATCGGAATTTGCTTTCTCTTCGAGGTCGTGATCTCGAAGCCATCCCTCGCGGGAGTGGTCGCCGGCTTCGTCCCCTCGGCGGATATCGTGCGCGATCCGAAGATGCTCTACATCGCGATGGGGATCCTCGGCGCCACGGTGATGCCGCACAATCTGTATCTGCATTCGTCGATCGTGCAGACGAGGCGCTATGAGCTGACCACGGCCGGGAAGCGCGAGGCAGTGCATTTCGCCTTTCTCGACTCGACGATCGCGCTCTCGTTTGCGTTGTTCATCAACGCCGCGATACTCATCGTCGCGGCGGCGAGCTTTCACAGCAGCGGACACAGCGACGTAGCGGAGATTCAGCAGGCATACACGCTGCTCACGCCGCTGCTCGGTGTCGGTGGCGCGAGTGCGGTGTTCGCGCTCGCCCTGCTGGCCTCGGGGCAGAATTCGACGCTCACCGGCACGCTGGCGGGACAGATCGTGATGGAGGGATTCCTCCAGATCCGGCTCCGTCCGTGGGTTCGCCGGCTCATCACTCGTGGCGTCGCTATTGTGCCGGCGGTGGTGGTCGCCATCCTATATGGTCAGAAGGGAACGGCCAACCTGCTCATAATGAGCCAGGTCGTGCTGAGCCTCCAGTTGTCGTTTGCCGTGTTTCCGCTGGTGCGCTTCACGTCGGACCGCGCGAAGATGGGCGAGTTCGCGAACCCCGGCTGGCTGCGCGCGCTATCCTACTTCGTGGCGTTCCTCATCGCCGCGCTGAACGTGTGGCTGATCGCGCAGCTTCTGACCGGGGGACAGTGATCGTGTACAAGCGCATTCTCGTTCCCCTCGAACACACGGCGTATGACGAGGCGATTCTCGAGCACGTGCGCATGCTCGCGGGCTTCTTCAAGTCAGCCGTGATCCTCATCCACGTGGCCGATGGATGGGCGGCCAGAAACATCCATCAGCTCGCGCTCCGCGAGAGCGAGGAAATTCACGGCGACCGGGCGTATCTCGAAGGGATCGCCGCGCGGCTCGAGCGCGACGGCTTCGAGACGGATGCGATTCTCGCGAGCGGGGATCCGGCGCGCGAGATCGCGACGGTGGCAATGCGGGAGCGATGCGATCTGATTGCGATGTCGACGCATGGGCACCGCTTCTTCTCGGATCTCCTCTATGGGAGCGTGGCCGAGTCGCTGCGGCACCGGTGCACGATCCCGATACTGCTCGTACGCGGGTCGAAGACGGGGAAGACGGGGGAGCACGACGTGGTGAGCTGAGGGCGAGCGGTCTGGCCGGACCACAGCGATCCTGCCGCCCTGCCACGGACAGAAACTAGCTAGCGTTCGGGCCGCGACGGCTCTCCGCCGCGAGTAGGCATCGGGCGATCGGGTGCCGGGTGATTCGACTCCTTCGCGTCCGCCATCGGCGCCTCCGTCAGTCGCAGCCGCGCCGCCATCGTGACCAGATCCGCCAGAGACTCGGCCCTCATCTTTCGCATCACCTTGCCGCGGTGCGCCTTCACCGTGATTTCGGTGATCCCTAATTCGGCGCCCACCTGTTTGTTCAACAAGCCGCCCGACACCAGCGACATGACTTCCCGTTCACGGCTGCTGAGCGACGCGAGGCGGTCACGGAGCGACCGCAGCTCTGCCTCGCGACCGAACGCGTCCTGGCTGCGCTCGATGGCGTGGCCAATCGCGCTCAGGAGAACGTCGTCGCCGAACGGCATCGTCAGAAACTCCACTGCGCCCGCCTTCATCGCCTTCACCGTCGTCGGCACGTCGCCGTAGCCCGTGATGAAGATGATCGGCATGTCGACCCGATCGACGGCGACGCGATTCTGCAGATCGAGACCGTCGAGATCCGAAAGAGCGACGTCGAGGATCAGGCAGCTCGGTGAGAAGCCCCGTGGGTGAGAAAGAAATTCCGGCGCGGACGCGAAGATCGCCGTCTCCCATCCTGCGCCGCGGATCAGCAGCTCCAGCGACTCTCGCACCGAGATGTCGTCGTCGACGACGAACACGATCGGCGCTGTGCTCGTCCCGGGTGATACTGTCGTTGCTTGATCGGACTCGCGTGTTGAGCTCATATGTCATCCATGGCGCACGTGCGAAGCGAATCGCTCAGGCCACTCGAAGCGCGAGGGTCAGCGCGTCGAGCATCGCGTCCTCGCCGTACGATTTGAACGGACACTCGACTGCGCCCTGAGCGAGCACGAGCGGACGCACGTTCTCGTCGCCGTGAGCGGTGATGAATACTATCGGTATTTTCTGACGGCGCGGCTGAGCTCGTTCTCCTTTCCCTTCCTCTTGTAACGGCGCTCGTGACACCAGAATGGGCAGACATCGACACGCAGTTCGATGATACTTTGATGTCAGTTCAAGGGCGATACCATCGTCCAATGGAGTCGCGTCCGGACCTCTCGTATGATAATGCTGATCGTTGCATTCGAGCGAACCGGATTCGCGCAAAGAACCACCTCAGTTGAGGAGTCGACGAATGCTCGACGGCAGCAACGAAGACGTGAACCCGGATCGCCGCCGCTTCCTCGGAGTCGCTGCGATGACCATTGCGGCGTCGCGGCTCGGGCTGATTGGCGCTGCGAACACAGGGATCATGACTCGCGGACCTGAGTCTGAGACCACGAGTGATCGGAAGTCAAACCCGTCGTTCGGTCCGATCAAGCAGGTCGATGCCGGCCTGTTGAATGTTGGATATGCCGAAGAGGGTCCCCGCACTGGCCCCGCAGTGATTCTTCTCCACGGGTGGCCGTACGACATCCACAGCTATGTCGACGTCGCGCCGCTGCTCGCCGCGAAGGGCTATCGGGTGATCGTCCCCTATCTGCGCGGCTATGGTAGCACGCGCTTCCTTTCGAGCGACACGTTCCGAAATGCCCAGCAATCGGCCGTTGCCATGGATGTCATCGCTTTCATGGATGCGCTCAGGATCAACAAGGCGATCATCGGCGGCTTCGATTGGGGAGCACGCACGGCGGGCATCATGGCGGCACTCTGGCCCGAGCGCTGCAAAGCGATCGTTTCCGTGAGTGGTTATCTGATCACCAATCAGAAGGCGAACCTGCAGCCGCTGCCGCCGAAGGCTGAGCTGGGATGGTGGTATCAGTACTATTTTGCCACCGAGCGCGGCCAACGCGGCTACGAAGAGAATCGCCGCGAGTTCAACAAGCTCATATGGAAGATCGTATCACCGAAGTGGAATTTCGATGACGCGACGTTCAATCGCACCGCAGCGGCCTTCGACAACGCGGATCACGTCGGAATCGTCATCCACAATTATCGGTGGCGGCTCGACATCGCCAAGGGTGAGCCGCGGTACGATCCGCTGGAGCAGAAACTATTCACGGCTCCCGTCATCACGGTCCCCGCCATCACGATCGGCAGTGACTTCGATGGCGCCGCAGCAGACGGGCAACCCTACGCCAAGAAATTCGCGGGCAAATACTCGCACCGGGTTTTCGACGGCATCGGCCACAACGTGCCGCAGGAAGCTCCGGAAAAGTTTGCCCAGGCCGTCATCGATGCCGACCATCTCTGATCCGAGCTCGACCAGCGCCGAGCGGCGATTGAAGGCGCTTGGCATAGAGCTTCCGCCGCCGCCCGAGCCGTTCGGCACCTACGTCGAAGCGGTGCAGGTGGGCAACCTGCTCTACCTGAGCGGAATGCTTCCCACTGCGGGACACGGCGCGAAGTTCGTCGGGCGCGTGGGGGCGGAGCTCGATGTGAATTCGGGGCGCGAGGCGGCTCGGCTCGCGTCGCTCAATGCCCTCGCCGTCGCGCGGCAACACCTCGGATCGCTCGACAAAGTGTCGCGAGTCGTCAAGCTCAACGTGTCGGTGGCCACTTCGGGGGATGTGCGCGAACAGCCAAAGGTCGCCGACGCGGCGTCGGAGTTGCTCCGAGATGTCTTCGGAGAAGAGAGAAACCCCGCGCGCTCGGTATATGGCGTCGCAAGCCTTCCGCTCGGAGCTCCCGTGGAGCTGGAGATCATTTTCGAGGTCGCGGGGAAGGAGCAGCGAGGAGAAAGTCCGGTGCAGTACCCCACTTCGTATCGCACGACGCAGATCGATGGTCACTCGATCTTCTACCGGGAGGCCGGCCCGAGTGACGCGCCGGCGCTTTTGCTGTTGCACGGACTTCCGTCCTCATCGCGGATGTTCGAGCCGCTCTTCGCACGGCTCTCCGATCGCTATCATCTCATCGCGCCCGACTATCCGGGCTTCGGACACAGCGACTGGCCGAATCCAAAGGAATTCGCGTACACGTTCGATCACTACGCGGAGATCATCAATCACTTCACCGAATCGCTCGGGCTCTCGCGATTCACGCTGTACATGCAGGACTACGGCGGACCGGTGGGATTTCGGATGGCCCTCAAACATCCGGAGCGCATCGAGGCGCTCATCGTCCAGGATGCCGTGGCGCACAACGAAGGGCTGGGCGCGAATTGGAAAACGCGGCGCGCCTTCTGGGCCGATCGTGCCGCCAACGAGAGCGCGCTCCGCGCGAATCTCCTGTCGCTGGCGACGACGCAAACGCGCCATGTCGGGGATGATCCCAATGTCGAACGGTACGATCCGGATCTCTGGACCGATGAGTTTGCTTTTCTCAATTCGCCCGGTCAGGCCGACATTCAGAGCGATCTGTTCTACGATTATCGCACGAACGTCGAGTCCTATCCTTCGTGGCAGCGCTGGATGCGCGAAAAGCAGCCGCGCCTGCTTGTGATCTGGGGCAAATATGATAAATCCTTCGAGCTATCGGAGCCGGACGCCTATCGCCGAGATGTGCCGGATGCCGAAGTGCACTTGCTCGACGCGGGTCACTTCGCACTCGACACCGCCGCGGATCAGATCGCGGAGCTCGTAGGGGATTTCATGAGCTAGCGGTGTGCAAGGGTCCGACACCATCATCAAATGCCTGACTCGTGGTGGGCTCTGCATCTGAATGACTCGGCGCGACCAACTCGAAGGGATCGATCATGAAAGCAATCCAGCTTCTGCTCGTCGCGATTCTCGTCGGCGCGACGGCGAGCGCGACGCATACCTCAGCCGTGAGCACGTTCGTGGCGCACTCGATCAGCTCCCCGTCCGCCGCACTTCCGGACGAAGGCGAGCTCCCCTCGCTCGCAGGAGCGACGCTGTGGCTCAATTCGCAGCCGCTGACGCCCGCCGCCTTGCGCGGCAAGGTCGTTCTGATCGACTTCTCGACGTACACCTGCATCAACTGGCTTCGCACGCTCTCCCACGTGCGTGCGTGGGCCGAGAAGTACAAGGCTCAGGGGTTGGTGGTGATCAACGTGCAGACGCCAGAGTTCGAGTTCGAAAAGAACATCGACAATGTGCGACTGGCCTCGAAGCAGATGGGAGTCGTGTATCCGACCGCGATCGACAACGACTATGCGATCTGGAAGGCCTTCGATAATCACTATTGGCCGGCGCTCTACATCGTCGACGCGAAGGGGCGCATCCGCCACCACCAGTTCGGTGAGGGCGACTACGAGCAATCGGAAAAAATCATCAAGCAGCTCCTCACCGAAGCGGGACAGAAGGGCATCGGTCCCGATCTCGCGCAGGTCCACGAGAGCGGCGCCGAAGTCGGAGCCGATTGGAGCACTCTGAAGTCGGGGGAGACCTACGTTGGCTACGACCGCGCCGAGAACTTTTCATCGCCCGGCGGTCTGGCGTCGGGCAAGTCGCATGTCTACGCGGCACCTGCGCAGCTCGAGCTCAATCACTGGGCGCTCGACGGTGATTGGACGGTGGGGAAGCAGGGCACGGTCTCGAACAAGGCGAACGGGCGGATCGTGTTTCGATTTCACGCCCGCGATCTGCATCTCGTAATGGGGCCGGCGGCGATTGGATCGCCGGTGCGCTTTCGCGTGCGCATCGATGGAGCTCCACCGGGCGCCTCGCACGGAGCGGATGTCGACGCCCAGGGCAACGGCACCCTCACCGGGCAGCGACTCTATCAGCTGATCCGGCAGCCGAGTCCGATCACGGATCGACAGTTCGAGATCGAGTTTCTCGATCCGGGCGCTGAGGCGTTCGTGTTTACTTTCGGCTGATCCGCTTCGCACTGCATCCGCAAACTGCACACGGAGTTGACAAAAATGTCCGATCTCGATCGCCGTCGCTTCATTGGTGTTGCCGCCGCAACCGTTGCAGGTAGCCAGCTGGGTGTTCACGCTTTTCACAGGAGGTTGGAGGCTATGAGCGGAGCTATGACTGAAACTCTGACCGATGCTGCACGACAGACCGGCACGAGTTCGCCCGACATTCGTCCGTTTCACGTGACTTTCCCCGACGCCGACCTTGCCGATCTGCGCAAGCGCGTCAAAGCAACGAAGTGGCCCGAGGTAGAACAGGTGAGTGATGAGGCGCAGGGTGTCCAGCTCGCGACGATGCAGAC
>Ga0193751_1001848_pt1 | contig 13193 bp, 12 predicted proteins | sample L1c2metaG_FD_143050 | JGI IMG/M metagenome (GOLD analysis project Ga0193751, IMG submission 143050) | Soil microbial communities from a riparian zone of the East river system, Colorado, United States - L1c2 | ecosystem: Environmental > Terrestrial > Soil > Riparian zone | place: USA: East River... | reverse complement strand
GGCGACTATGGGTGGCTCAGATCGGGCGGCGATCAGTGGCTCAAACCGCCCGACTATGCCCGGCTCAAACGACCCGACTACCAGTGGTAAACATACGGGCGGTCAGTGACAGACTGGACAAATACTTCGAACTACTCTATGTCGCAATGGGAACTCCACGATGTGGAGAGGTCTGACCTCCGCCTGGTCTTTCAGTATCAGCCGAATACTGGACTCACACTTGGTGTCAGCATTATTCAATGGGATCTGGGGGCCGTGCATCCTGACGGCACCATTACGCTCGGCGATTATACGCCGCAACATAGCGGCAACTTTCTGGCTTTCGTGCGGATTAGGATTAGCACGAATTCATTCATTACATGGTGCACGTATAGTCAGCAGCTCAGCCCAGGGTGCGGGTCGAATACTTGGGCGCTGTCTTCGACGATGGCCCATGAGTTGGGCCACAGCCTGGGGCTCGACCACCCGGTCACCGGGCCACAGGCAGCCACGGTAATGGAATGTATTACCGACCCTGGCGAGGTGGCATTTGTACAAGTTGACGACGTCAGCGGCGAAAGGTACCTGTATGGCGGTGGACCGAGCGGCACACCAGTGAATCCCCCATGCTAGGGTCGGGGCCTGGAGAGGCGAAGCTATGAGTCTGCAAGGCTACCCTCACCGGTTGCGGATATTAGCTCCCGTCGCGGTCACGGCGGTTCTCCTTGCGGTATTAGCTGTCGGTACCTGGCACCTTGAGGTGCCGAGACGCTCCACAACCGCCCATGGCGAGTTTAAAGGGATTGTCACCCCTGGCCTAACCCGCGATCAGGTGTTGGATAGAAGCCTATCGGCCCCTGGCGTGCGGGGGATCGTGCGTGGCGTTGTCGGCTCAGCGACCGTAGTGAGGCTGCCCGACCCCGACTCCGTGAAGAACGACTTGCTAGCGACGAACTTCTCGTTCCAGGTAGAGTCGTTCCTAGGCAAAGGCCCATCTCCATACCCGCCCGGGGCAAGGATAACGCTGAGGGTGCCGGGGGGTACGCTCGGCGGCCAGACTTTCGTGGAGGAGGACGGGCCTAGGGTCCATCCAGGCCAGGAATTGTACGTATTCGTTATCGACCTCGCCCCCGTCTACACCACCCGCTGGGGCCAAAACAGCAATAGCGTTCTTGTCGCCGTGGATAACGGTGATGTATTCGAGGTCGTCAATGGGGTCGTTCGCGGTCAGGGTTTGAACGCGAACCTCGCTGAACCGGTCGCCACCTTTGAAAGCCACTTCGGCGTCTCGGCCGCCGCGCCGCCAGCATCGACTCGTGCGGCAACGACTCCCACGGCGCCACTGCGAGCGTCACAGCCACTCCAACCGCGAGAGAAGGACGCTGACGCTTCGAGTGGAACGAGCTCCGTGGCCTTACCGGGGTGGGCGCAGAATCGGTCGATTTCGCAAGAGTGGGTTCAGGCCAAGCCGAAAACGGCGATCGCCGGCCGCTGGTAGATTCGAATCTCTGGTGATGATAGGATAAGCGGAGCGTTTCTGTCCTCCACGATCAGTATGCTGTGCCTCACACGCCAATTAGTGCGGTGAGGCACTGCATGTAGTAGCCATCGACGGACGGGGAGGCAGGTCTAGCGCCGGGCAGAGAACTCCACCAAATATCCCCGCCTTGTCGTCCGTCTCCATCTGGACATTACTTCGTTTGGGTGGCATCAAGGTGCCATTAAGACGGCGGAAACCACAGCCGCTCGACATCACCTTCGGCGTATTGCTCGCTTCTGTTCGGCGCTTCGAATTTGTCGCGCCTATCACAGATTTCGCCTCAGCGTTTGGCGATTAAAAGTCGCTACTCGTGAGTGGTGGTACTTCTCATTTCCACTGGCGTCGGTCTCGAGGAAAGTCCTGCTTGCTTCCAGGCTGCCTCCATCAGGGGAGACGACGGCGGTGCCCCACATGTCGCCGTCGTGCCGAAATATACGGCGCCCGTCTGGACATTGTCCTTCGCATTAGCAATGCCGAGCTCGCGCCACGTAGCTTGAATCAACGTGGCGTGCTCGACCATGGCCTGCCCAGTCACCGCCGCATCCCAGTGGTTGAGATTGGTCTCGATCGGCGTGGTGACCCCGGCAGCGCTCAATAACTGCTTGGCGGTGGTTGGATCATAATTCCAGTACTTCCCCGACGCGCCCAATTCTCCTGGCTTGCGGAATCCGAAAGCCCTGTTCGCGATCGAGAGGACCTGGTCGTCTTCTCCTTCGCCCTTTGAGACGGCCTGCCGGATCTTTTTACGGTCGACGGTCATTCTCAGCGCCTGGCGAACCCGCTTGTCGTCGAACGGTGGCTTGTCCTCGCATGAAGAGCTGAACTGCCGGCTTGGGGTACTGCCACGCGACTGCGTCCGGCCGAACGCTCTTGATCTGGTCCCGCGGTTCCTCAGAGAACCAGTACGTCATGTGCACGTTCTTCGCCGTGAAGTCCGCAACTTGCTTCGCTGGATCGCTGCTTCCGAGGACGAGGACCTTGTCAAAGTAGGGGTACGGCTGCTCCCAGTAATTTAGGTTCTTGCGGAAGGTTGTGCTGACCGGCGGCAGGTCGCTCTCGAAGAGGAATGGACCGCTGCCCATGAGCTTCGTCGGAGACTCTGAGCTCTCTTCGAACTCCTTGGCCAGAATGAAGCCGTCCGCGGAAGCCCCCATGGCCTGCAGGGCGTCAGCATAGGGCCGTTTGGTCTTGACGACGACCGTCTGTGCATCCGGCGTCTGCACCTGGTCGAGCCAGTCCCAGTTGGCTTTCCGGACGGAGACATCGGCATACGCGTAACGATCGTAGGAGTATTTCACATCTTCAGCGCCCACAGGCCGGCCGTTGTGGAACTGGGCCTGTTTCAGCTTGTACACATAGGTCAATTCGTCGGGTTGCTCCGGTAGGGCCCGGGCAAGGTCCGGTTCAGTGCTGATGTCGAATGGATCCACAGGTCAAGTTCGTTCGAATCGACGGTCTTGCCAGTGTCTTTCGCCAGAAGCAACTGCTTGAGCCCTTCTGGGCGAGCGAAGCTGCCTGCGTGGGTGGTCAGAATTCGCTCGGTGCTGCGCTTCATGGTCGCTCCTCGTTCAGCAGTCGCATCATGGACCCTCATCCCAGCTTTGTCGCGAGTATAGGCACGCGATTGAATTCACACCCAGCATTGGTTGCACTCGGCATTTGGCGGACGATCAACAACCAGGACGCGCCCGCACGGCGGTCGAGACCATACCACTGTGATACATGGATTTGTACGTCAATTGAGCCGCATTCGTGGGCACAGACGTGGACACAAGAAGACGCAGCGCTGGTAACTCAGATTCGAAATGGGCCCTGGTGCATCGCAGCGTACCGAGCGACCGCTCCCTTCGCAGTCTTGGTCCTGGCTCGTCCCCCGCTGCTCGCGGCAACAGGCGTATCCGCTTTTGAGCGGCTCAGACCACAGGAGTGCGCGCAGTGGTCGTGGGTTCGAATCTCACCCGGCCTATACTCGCCCCCTGGCGGTGCCTCCGGCGGGTGTACTGTGTGGGTGGATTTGAGCCTTCGCGGGGATAGTTGGGCATTACCCCGTTGCGACTGACGGTACGGCGTCGAGACGCATGGGAGATCGGTGAGGTAGCCGCCGTGATGAATCACTGGATGAGATGGCAAGCAAAGCGATTGAATCGGCGACGGGGATTACAGGGAGCGGCGGTTGGCGCGGCGGGCATAGCGCTGGCAGCCGCCGGGTGTGGGGCCAAGCCCACAAGAACCTCGCCGGGAGCGCCATCGAGCAACGCGTCTGGACCTCCCCGCACTGGCGGAATCTTTGAGGCAACGCCGCTGGCCGCAAGCCCGCCTCACCTGGACCCGCAGCAGACGACCTCGTTCTACACCCAGGTGCCCGTGACCTACATCATGGAGCGCTTGATGAACTACAAGACGGCGCTCATGGACGAGCCGCTCGGCGCAACCTACGTGTCCATACCCGGCTTGGCGCTCAGCGCCGAGTCGCCGGATGCGATCACCTGGACCGTCAGACTTCGCGCGGACGTGAGCTTTCAGGACGTCCCGCCGGTCAACGGTCATACCTTCGAAGCGGAAGACGTCAAGGCCACTTGGACAAGAGCGCTCAGCCTGAAAACCAACCCCTTCCTGGGCGCGATAGAGATGATCGACGCCAGCCAGATCACGACACCCACGAAAGACACCATCGTTTTCAAGCTCAGGTACCCGTTCGCGCCCTTCCCGGCGCTTCTCTCGGCCCAGAGTACCGGCCACGTCTACCCGCGCGAGGCACTGGCCGGCAGCTATGACCCGACTAAGCTCGCGATTGGCACCGGTCCGTTCATCTTCCAGAGCTTCACGCCGGACGTCGAATTTGTTACCAAGCGGAACCCAAATTATTACCAGAAAGGCCTGCCCTACGTGGATGGGACGCGCACGGCGATCATCGCGGATCAGGCGCAGCGCCTTGCCCAGTTCGTCGGCGGCCACCTCGACGATCTTGGCGCCGTCCCGCCCACCGACCTCGACGCAGTCAAAAAGGGCGTGCCCTCGGCGCAGCTGCTGACCTGCGCGCCTGCGTCTGCCAACACGTTCTGGCTACAACTCGGCGACTCAACCTCGGCCTTTCAGGATATTCGCGTTCGGCGCGCCTTCTCAATGGCGATCGATCGCGAGGCGATCGGCAAGTCGGTGCTGCAGGGCGATTACGCCCTCTGCTTCAACCCCAGCCCGCAGCTCGGTCCCAAGCAGTCCCTGACCTTCGACCAGGTTCCGGCCGGCGTGGCGCAGTACTACAAATACAACCCCGCCGAAGCCAAGAAGATGTTCGAGGCGGCGGGTGTCTCAGGCATGAACCTGATCATCGACCACCCAGCACCATATCCCCAAGTGCCGGGGAATCAGCAGGTCGCCGAAGCCGTCAGCAACTTCCTCAATGCAGTGGGCATCAAGGCGGCGCTGAGACAGATCGACTACACGAAGGACTATCTGGGCGGCGGCAAGGGCGAGGCCTACGGGTTCTTCCCCAAGGACCATGTCGTGGTCAGCGGCATCCGCAACGGCAGCACCGCCGATCCGGATGGCCGGGTGTTCGATTACTATCACTCCAAGAGTCAGGTGGGCGCCGAGCAGCTCAAGGACCCGACACTCGATGCCATGATCGACAAGGAACGGACAATCGTTAACCAGGACGAGCGCTTCAAGGCCTGCATCGAGATTCAGCAGTACATCGCAGACAAGATGTACATGATTGCCTTCATGCCCGGGCCGAACATCCACGAGGCACTGCAAGCCCCGGTCCGAGACTTCTACCCGACAGGCGGCGGCAGCTCCGTCGGCGGCTACGGCACGGAGACCGTAAGCAGGCTCTGGTTAGAGCGGTAGTCAAGGTCCAAATTCGGCCATCGCCTTCGCTGCGCGGCCCCGCTCGCCCGTTTATTTCGGAGGGCCCGATATGACGCCCGAGGAGTATATCGCCACCGGCCGCTTATTCTTCGGCTTCGAGGCCGAGGACACAGCGCTTCCTCAGGTGGTCCAACGCTGGGGCCCAGATATCTGGCTGTACGCGAGCGACATACCGCACGCGCACCGCATTCTGAATGCGACGGCCCATATCGCGGCTCGAGCGGATTTGAGCGAGGAGGTTAGGCGAAAGCTGTTGGTCGACAACACCGCCCGATTTTACGGCATGCCGATCCCGAGTCAGACTCAGAGTCTTAGCGAAGAGATAGGAGAAGCATGACGGGACGACTTCAGGACAAGGTTTGCATTGTCACTGGGGCGGCGCGAAACCTGGGTCAGGCATATGCCGTTCGTCTGGGAGAAGAGGGCGCGAAAGTCGTCGTCTGCGACATGCTTGACTGCGGCGAAACCGCAGAAAAGATAGCGGCTGTTGGGGCGGAGGGTCTCAGTCTCCAGGTCGATGTCAGCGACGAGGAGCAGACGAAGCAGATGGCTCGCCGCACCGTCGAGCGATTCGGACGGATCGACTGCCTGTTGAACAACGCGGGACTGATGCGAGGTCTGGGCCCACCGCAAATTGAAAAGATCGATATGGACATGTGGGACAAGGTTTTCGCGGTAAACGTGAGGGGCGCGTTCCTTTGCATCCGTGCGGTCCTTCCCTACATGCGCCAAAATGGCGGCGGCAAGATCATCAACATAAGCTCTGGCACATGGACGCACACATCGCGCGGGGCGGATACGAGCAATTCACACTATGTCTCTTCCAAGGCCGCCGTCATGGGGATGACCCGGTCTGTTGCCCGGGAGTTGGGCCAATGGAACATTCGGATCAACACGTTGGCACCGGGTTCCACCGCCGTGGGCGATGAGGCCGGCAATGTGGAGAACCTCTCAGACCCCGAGCGGGCATTGGGCCGCCGCGGCCGGGCGGACGACCTAACCGGGCCGGTTGTGTTCCTCTTGTCGGGCGATAGCGATTTCGTTACAGGACAGATGTTGCTGGTCAACGGCGGTATGGAGATCTGGTGACCCCGGTGCCTGGTCGAAGCAAAATTCCTATTTGTCGAGCCAGGCGACCATGAAGCCCGGCTGATAGCCCATCCGAGGCGAGTAGTTCTTGATAAACGGTTGACGCGCCTCCGTGGTCCGGATCTGCGGTGAGACCAGGTAATAACACTGGCCGGCACAGTACTGCACCAACTGGTGAACGAGGTCCAGACGCTTCTTTGGGTCCAGCTCCGAGCGCTGCTTCGCGATCAGGTCATCTTCTGTGGCATCGCTCAGGTGAGCGATATTTCGGACCGCTCCAGTCTGGTTTGTGAGCGTGAACCAATCACTGGGATCGAACACGGGTACCTGCCCGCCCGCGATGCCGTCGAACTGCCCGCGGCTTGTCGATGCCTGGTAGGCAGCATGCTCCTTGATGCTGATATTCACCTTCACGCCCGCTTTGGCCATGCTGGAGGCAAACAGATCCTCCAGGAACTGTGGGGCGCAGCAGTTGGAGCTGTTCAGGGACGTCTCGAAGCCGTTCGGATACCCTGCTGCTGCGAGCAGCTGCTTGGCGGCCTGGGGATCCAGCTTCCAGTACTGGGCTGCATCTCCCAGCTTGTCGAGCGGAAGATAGAAATCGCCGTTGATCGAGGGCAGCGATCCGTAGCTGCTTTCCGTGTTGGGAAAGCCCCAAACCTTCTTCATCCCATCCTGGTCGAAGGCCATTGCCAGCGCCCGCCGCACGCGTACGTCAGTGAACGGCTTCTGATCGGACCTGTCCGAGGTTCGCCCCGGCGGATGCCGTTCCGCTCGGGGCTGGTTTGCTAGGCTTGGACGCGCATCCGGCCGGGAAGGCCGCACCCGCGGTCGATGCGACGCCGGCCGATAGCAAGAGGCGCCGCCGATTGAGCCGTCGTGATGTCCAGAGGTGAGCCACCGATCGGCTGGTCATCCAATACCACCGTCAACAACGTCCGCAGCACGCCGGAGGTGTGCTGCCAGCCCCACAGACTGGCCTCCGGCCGTGTTTTTTAGGTGCTTCGATGCCTTGTATCATCCCTCCACGAATCCAGGGCTGTCAATCATGCCAGCGCGCCTACTAGTGGCTGGGGAACGCCGCTCGTTGACCAAGTGGCGCCGCAGGTCTTGATGGTGGAGATGCGGGGTAGCGGGCGACGGCGCGGCAGGACACCCACTGGTCGCCAGCTCAGTCACTTCATCTAAGCCAGTGCGTTCTCGGCCGCTGCGGCAGGTGACCAGATGCCGGCCCCGGCTCACGCCGTCGGGGGCGACGGCACCACGTCCCAATGCTCGATAATCTTGCCATCGACAACGCGCCAGATATCGGCCGCGACGTTGCCCCCGGCTACGTTCCTGATCGTGAACACCAGGTCCTGATCGGCAAGCGCCTGCGAGACGACGATCCGGGGACCGCTACCGGCCGGCGCCGACGTAACGAGCATGGCCAGGCCCGGCGTTCCGTTTGGAAAGCGAGGGTTGTGCTGGAAGTACCTCGGGTCCCACACCTGGTCGAGTAGCTGGAGATTCCGGTTGTTGAACAGGTCGGTAAACGCCGACACGACCATTTGCCGATTCGTCTGTTCTTCGGCTTCGGACACCGCGGGCGCGCCCTTTGGATAGGTATAGACGTCGCTAAACATCGAGTTGCCGCTGACAGTCTCGGCCGGCACATTCTGAAAGCCGTTCCAGTGCTCGACGATCTTGCCATCCGCCAGCCGCCAAACATCAATGACCGCCTGCCCAGTGAACTCATTGCCTGGGTTGGCGGACGCTTGCCAATGGACGGCCACCAGATCGCCACCGGCCGCGATGTGCTTGATCGTGGCCACTACGCCGGGGGTGGTGGCCTTGAAGGTCGCAAACACAGCAAGTTGGGCGGCCACCCCATTGTCGGTACGCGCATCATGTTGTACAAGAAGGTCATCTGAGAACAACTCGTCGGCGAGATCCGTGTTGTCGTGATTCAGCACCTCGTCATAGACGCGCGTCACAAGCGCCTTGTTCTGCTCCTCGAGCGCAGCTTGGTCACGGGCTTGGCCGACGCCCCGGTCGCGGGGCGGCAGGGCGGCGGCCATTCTCGCCGGCGCAGCGGAGAGAAGAAGTCCGAGCAGTGCAACAGCGAACCCGACTCTGCGGCGGTGCATGGCTGCAGTGTAGCAACACCTCCGTACCACGCCCCTCGCGACCCAATGGGGCAATACCCAGTCGGTAAGTCGTGGTTGTGGGAGGGGTTCCGAGAGCTGCACGGACTTGGAGAACAGCGAACGGCGGCCGCTCGTGGATTCGAGACTCAGGTGGTGCTTGGCGAGACCAATTCCCCCCGTCTCCGCCGGACATAACGAGGCCGCTCGCCGAGTCGCGAGTGGTCCGTCCACACAGCTCGCTGGGCTCCCTGGCACCCGAGAAGTTCGCCCAACAGGCCGGTCGGGTGACGGCGGACGCCATCTGCAGGCCGGCGGGACTCAAGTTATGAGTGGGCCAAGAAATGGGGCAGGTCAAGCTATGCCAGGCACTTACCGGTCTACGAGCCAATTCATAGGAGTGCCTAGTTGGGGTCCTGCAGGGTCAGGAGGAACGGAGCTAGGGGTGCTATTATCGCTATCGAGACTGACAACCTGGTGTACGGGGGGCACGATTCAGCCGCCCTCACGGCCGCCGAAGACTCGAGCTCCGAGATCGGCGAAGCCGAGCTACTGGAGCCAATGCCCCAAGTGTGTCGCGGCGACTTCTGTCTCGTCCGGCGAGTTAAGGAGGACACGCAGCATGCGACACCAGCTAGGCGACACGGCCTTGGGTCCAGATCAACCAAGGTCAAGAGCAATCAGCCATCGTAATGAGCCATCATAAGGAAACAGCCAAAGAGGAGAACGATCGACATGTCTGAACGCGGCAGCGACAGCGAGAGCCCAGTAATCCCCTCCCCGACTCCCAAGCAGACTGGGCCCAGGACGAACCGGGACTGGTGGCCGAATCAGCTGGACCTCTCGGTTCTCCACCGGCACTCGCCCCAGTCCAACCCAATGGGCGAGGACTTCAACTACGCAGAGGAGTTCAAGACCCTCGACCTCGACGCGCTGAGGCAGGACGTAAACGAGGTGATGACGACGTCCCAGGACTGGTGGCCGGCCGACTACGGCCACTACGGGCCGCTCTTCATCCGGATGTCGTGGCATGCCGCAGGCACGTACCGCATCGCCGATGGCCGGGGCGGTGGCGGCGAGGGCGCTCAGCGCTTCGCTCCCCTCAACAGTTGGCCCGACAACGCGAGCCTCGACAAGGCGCGTCGGTTGCTCTGGCCGGTCAAGCAGAAGTACGGCCGGAAGATCTCCTGGGCCGATCTGATCATCTTCGCCGGTAACTGCGCCCTGGAATCGATGGGGTTCAAGACGTTCGGCTTCGGCTTCGGGCGAGAGGACATCTGGGAGCCCGATCAGATCTTCTGGGGCTCTGAGGACACATGGCTCGGCGATGAGCGCTATAGCGGTGACAGAGAGCTCGCCAAACCATTCGGCGCCGTGCAGATGGGCCTGATCTACGTGAATCCGCAGGGGCCGAACGGCAACCCCGATCCGCTGGCTTCCGCCAAGGACATTCGAGAAACGTTCCGCCGCATGGCGATGAATGACGAGGAGACGGTTGCGCTCATCGCCGGCGGCCACACGTTTGGCAAGACACATGGCGCCAACCCCGAGGTCCCGTACCTCGGCCCCGAGCCAGAGGGTGCCCCTCTTGAAGAGCAGGGGCTCGGCTGGAGGAACAGCTACGGCAGCGGCAAGGGCGACGACTCGCTCACCAGCGGGCTGGAGGGCGCCTGGACCAACGAGCCGACGAAGTGGGATAACGGGTACTTCGAGAACCTGTACAAGCACGACTGGGAGCTGACGAAGAGCCCCGCCGGTGCGCACCAGTGGGCTCCCAAGAATGCATCAGCAGTGGCCACTGTGCCGGACGCGCACGATCCGTCCAAGAAGCACGCACCTATGATGCTCACGACGGACCTTGCCATGACGGCGGACCCGATCTATGCGCCGATTGCGAAGCGCTTCTACGAGAATCCAGACCAGCTCGCGGACGCCTTCGCCAGAGCGTGGTATAAGCTGCTGCACCGCGACATGGGGCCTGTCTCGCGCTACCTCGGCCCGTGGGTCCCGGAACCGCAGTTGTGGCAGGACCCCGTCCCAGCGGTCGGTCATGAGCTGATTGGGGTGCAGGATATCGCTGCCCTCAAGGGCAAGATCCTCGCATCGGGCCTGTCCATCTCCCAGTTGGTCTCCACCGCTTGGGCGTCGGCGGCAAGCTTCCGCGGCACCGACAAGCGTGGCGGAGCCAACGGGGCGCGGATTCGCCTTGCGCCGCAAAAGGACTGGGAGGTCAACGACCCGGCCGAACTGGCCAAGGCGCTGCAGACCCTCGGACAGATTCCGCAGGACTTCAACAGCTCACAGTCCGGCGGCAAGAGGGTCTCGCTCGCTGACGTGATCGTTCTCGGCGGGTGCGCTGCCGTCGAGCAAGCGGCGAAGAACGCCGGGCAGAACGTCACGGTCCCGTTCTCGCCGGGGCGTACGGACGCCTCGCAGGAGGTGACCGACGTGGAATCGTTCGCCGTGCTCGAGCCGACCTACGACGGATTCCGCAACTACCTGCAAGCCGGAGAGAGCTTATCGCCGGAGACCCTGCTCCTGGACCGGGCGTACATGCTGACCCTGACCGCTCCCGAGATGACGGTCCTGATCGGTGGCATGCGTGCCCTGAACGCCAACTCCGGGCAATCGAAATTCGGCGTCTTCACCGACCGGCCCGAGACGCTGAGCAACGATTTCTTCGTGAACCTGCTCGATATGAGCACGGAGTGGAAGCCATCCGCCTCGGCTGAGGGCGTGTTCGAGGGTCGCGACCGCGCGACAGGCCAACTCAAGTGGACCGGCACCGCCGTCGACCTCGTCTTCGGTTCGAACTCCGAGCTCCGAGCCATCTCGGAGGTCTACGGGTGTGACGACTCGAAGGAGAAGTTCGTGCGCGACTTCGTGGCGGCGTGGGACAAGGTGATGAATCTCGATCGCTTCGACCTGGCCCGATCTTAGCGAGGTGTTCGTAACGGCCGTCGCTCTTGCGTCCGCCCAGCGGAGGTAGTTGCAGACCGAAATGGCATCAGTCCACAGATGCCGCTCCGGAGGGCGGTCGGATGCGAGGGAGCTGCCTGTCAGGCAGTTCCCTCGCTCTCTTGACGACTTGGCCGCTGACCAGCGCGGCGAAGAGCTCCTAACAGAATCAGCGGGTGAGTCGTCGCCAGCAGATGAGGGCGGCGGCAAGGCTGAGGAAGGCTTCGTGGATGTCGTCGCGGATCTCCCAGCGGATGCGCAGGCGGCCGCATCAGTGCAGCAGCGCGATGGTGCGTTCGATGCGGCTGCATGAGGCTTCCGCGTGTAGAGGCCCACGAGAGCAAACGGTGGAAGCGCGTAGATTCAGAATTCAGGTAGTGATAGTGGAGACTGAGGCACCCGTCTCCATCAGACAATTTCGCGAGGCGGTTCGCCGATTAGCGGGCCGCCTTTCTCGGCCTTTTCAGATTCAATAATTGGTCTTCAGACTTGCGTACAGATGGCCAGCCTCCTCAGACGCAGCCAGTCGAGGCCCCGGTGTCGCTTCGGATCTCTATGCGGCCGGTTACGTGATTGCCCGCCAGCTCAAGTTTCGTCATCTGGTAACAGTCACCTTGACCGCCGCCGCCCACGATCAGCTCCTCGATCACCGCGGCACGGTCGAAGCAGGGAGGCCCCTCCGGACACGGTCCGGGCAGAGCCGGCGCGATGAATAGTGCGCCGTCGGACAACGGAGCTACCGGCAGTGCATCGTCCCCCTTATCACGCTGAGCATACGAGTTGCGTATGACGGCAGGCCGGCCAGCACTCATCGAATGAACCTTGGGTTGTGCTGCGTGAATGCGCTCGTGGAGTCCAGACAGCCGCATGCCCGCAAGCATCCCGCAGACGAGAGCGATTGCGGTGAGCGGAGCCGGAAGCCCTCTGAGGTGGTATGCCATCGAGTAACCTCCGCTGAGGGCGCTCGGGCGAAGGCAGCGGTCGCGTCCCCGCCCGCACTCCGGCCAGCATCAACGTTCGCTCGCACGTATGAGCACGTTATCCGGTGAACTACCCATCTTCCCAAACGGGACCTTGGGTAGGTTTCGGCCTCAGGTTTGGCGTGAACTACGTATATTTCAGCCGCAAGCTCGTTGCGCAGGGCACGGTCGTAGTGCGTGCTATAGATCACGGGTTCGCTTATCGGTACGCGCCCGGTCGGTACGCGCTTGGATGGTCTGAAGCACGGAGCGCATCCAGCCAGTAGTCGCAGCCCCACTCCAGGGGGAAACTGGCGGGATAGTCGTTAGTGCCGGGGACGAGAGCGAAGAATGCCGTACCTTGCCGGCCAGCCGCCGCAGGGGCTCGCCGTTCCATCGGAAATGGGTGGGGTACCGCTGGTGTGACCGAGACCGTAAACTGCCATCTCTTTCCTCCTCAACTCCAAGTGCTGCATCGGGGTCATTTTCGCCAGTCGTGCAGGCCTCGGCGTCCGCCGACCGGCAGAGCGGGTATCCGCCGAAGCGCAGATTTGCCGACTGCGCGAGTCTCGGAACGTATCTCGGGGTCCGATCTTCACATGATCGGGGCTAAGGTGTCGCCCGGCCCCTCGTCATGGCGGCCTGCGGGCAGGACCGGAGTGTCCTGCTCAC
>Ga0193751_1001847_pt1 | contig 13194 bp, 12 predicted proteins | sample L1c2metaG_FD_143050 | JGI IMG/M metagenome (GOLD analysis project Ga0193751, IMG submission 143050) | Soil microbial communities from a riparian zone of the East river system, Colorado, United States - L1c2 | ecosystem: Environmental > Terrestrial > Soil > Riparian zone | place: USA: East River... | reverse complement strand
GTAACCGGGACGGTTATAACCGTAATATCCGTAGCTGTAGTTGTACGGATAAGAGCCGTAATAACCGTACGGGTAACCGTAGGAGTAATACGGGTAACCGAACCCGAATGAAACGGAGGGGCCGTAAGAGTAATAGGGATAGCCATACCCGTAGCCATATGAGCCGTACGGGTAGCTGTATCCATAGGTGCGGCCGCCTACGAAAACTCTGCTTCGATCACGAACGGTACGAGTTCCAATGGTGGCTGTATTTCCACCAGTTGCGAAACTCCGTGTTCGGATCGCGGCTCTATTACCGCCAGTTGCGAAACTCCGTGTTCGGACCGCGGCCTTTCCGCCGGTTGTCATTGTCGTGGTCTGTTTTGCCGCTCGCACTTTTGCTTTCGAGCCAGCCCGGTCATTCCCTGGGGCCGCCGTCGCCAGCGACCCGGTCAAGATCAACCCTGTAACCACGCTTGATAGGATGCGTTTTGTGTTCATAAGCCTGTTTTTGATTCTAGAAATTAGACGTGAGAAACAGGCGAGAGTTTCACTTTTTTTGCAGAAAAATTCGCAATCGTGCTCGCCACTGGACGCTGAACGCAACTATTCTGCTCCCAGCTTTTTGTGAAGATGAAAATTCACGCGATTTTCGCAGGAGCGCTCCTCGGCTGTTCGATTTTCGAATTGCTTGGAGCGACCCCGATTGAACGCAGCGTCAGTCCATCCGGGCAATTCGTCATTTACGGAGGCGATGCGGCGTGGCGTGGTGCGGTCTCCGCGCTGGCCGAGCGCGCCAAAGCCAATCTGCTCGCTGTCTTGCAACGACGCGATCAATGGGGCGCCGCGATCGTTGTTAATTTGCAATCGCCCGCGGCGAATCTGCCGGAAATTCCGGCGACAGCTTTGTGCTTCAGTCAAACCGGATCTGGCCTGAAATTGCAACTCGACCTCACGATTTCGCGCAAAATGGATTTCGGAGCAATGGAGCGTGAACTGTTGCGGGCGATTCTGCTCGAAATGATTTATCGGAATCAACCCGGGATTGCTTCGGGTGCGACCTATGTTGAGCCGCCAAACTGGCTGATTGAAGGCTTGCTCGCTTTGGCGCCGAATCGCGATCGCACATCGCTGACCAACGCGCTGGCCGTGCCGGAACGAATCACACCGCTCGATGAGGTTTTGTGGGAGCGGCCCGAATTGCTCGATTCCGCCGGGCGGCTTCTTTATCGCGCCTACTCGTTCGCGCTCGTTCAGTTGCTGATCGACAGCGCGGACGGCGACGCGCACCTCGGCCGTTACATCGACAATCTCTCATTCACTTCAAACGATCCGTTGGCCGATTTGCAGGCAGTGTTTCCGCAACTTGCCGGAAACGATCAAAAAATTTGGAAATCGAAGATTGCAGACATTAAGAGTTCAGGGCGCGCTGATCTTCTGACTTTTTCGCAGACGGAGGAAAAGCTCTCCAGCCTTTTACAGACGAAATTTGTGGGGACCGGCGGGCGCGATAAATCTCTATCCTTCGAAGATCTTTGCCAAAAGAAGCCGGCTCCGGCGCAACGGCTGGCGCTCCAAAAATTTAGTCAGGAATTATTGTTGTTGGCTGCGCAGGCCAACCCAGCGCTTCGCTCAGTCGCCCAGGATTATCAGCAAGTTGCTACGCAGTTGGCGCTCGGAAAAATTCGTGGCCTGGCGGCACGCCTAGCCGACTTGAAAACTTTGCGCGCAAAACTGTCCGCGCGAATGACCGAAATCGACGATTACCTCAACTGGTTCGAGGCGACGCAATCGTCAACCCGAAGCGGTCTCTTTGAGGATTGCCTCAACCCTTCAAGCCTGGAGACTCTTTCCCGGGGGCATCGAAAGGACTCGTTCTCCGCTTATCTCGATGCGATGGAGACGCAGTTCTAGGATTGCTCGCCACGGCGAATCCGTCCGGCGGCGGATCGAACTTCGAGTAGTTGCTCATTCGAGCGTTTCTCATTAAGGTAGTTACCGCGGGTTAAGCCGCGCGTTTTTCTTGATGCAGAAGATTGGATTTGCCGAAGCCCTCGATTCGATTGTGGCGAGCGACCCGCGTTATCAACGCGAGGCCTACATTTTTTTGCGCGACGCGCTCGATTTCACGACCAAGCAGCAAAAGAAAGCAAAAGGGACAACGGTGAGGCATGTTTCCGGACCGGAGTTGCTCGAAGGCGTCCGGCAATATGCGCTCAAAGAATTTGGACCGATGGTGGTGACGGTGTTCGATAATTGGGGGATCCGTTCCTGCGAAGATATCGGTCACATGGTTTTCAATCTCATCGGCGCCGGTATTTTTGGAAAGACGGACCAAGATTCGATCGAGGATTTCAAGGCCGTTTACGATTTTCAGGACGCGTTCATGAAGCCGTACGCCCCGGAAAAGAAAGTCGAAGTCCCGAAAAGTTTACCGGCGCCGAAAATTGTATGACGGGCGCAGCCCCGCGGGTGGCGCTAATTTCTGCGATTGTATTTAGCATGGTGAACTTGAAAGCTGCCGCTGTGGATGACTCCGCCGTCATCACTTTTCCGCCGAGTACGGCGCAAAAATGGATCCTGCCCGACGGCCTGACGCTGATCGTCCAGGAAGACCGAAGCGCACCGGTGGCAAGCGTGCAGGCGTGGTGCGGCACCGGCAGCATTTACGAGGACGAGAAATTGGGCGCCGGTCTCTCGCACATCCTCGAACACATGCTGTTTAAGGGAACCAAAACGCAATCGAGCAACGCCATCGCGCAAAAAATCCAGGACGTGGGCGGTTACATCAACGCTTACACTTCTTTCGATCGGACAGTTTTTTGGATCGACGTGCCGAAGGATGGAGTCCAGACCGCGCTCGCGGTTTTGTCCGACGCGATGATGAATTCGACTCTCCCGCCGGAAGAATACACAAAAGAGCAGGAGGTCATTCGCCGCGAGTTCGCAATGGGCCTTGACGACCCTGATCGTCAGGCGGGCTTGCTCCTCTTCGCGACCGCGTATCAGCGCCATCCCTATCGGCTCCCGGTGATCGGAGAGATAGAAATTTACAACCAGCTCACGCAGGAGCAGGTGATGCAGTATTACAAATCGCGTTACGTGCCGAATAATCTCACCTTCATCGTGGTGGGAGATGTCGATGGCGAAAAAGTGCACCAGCAACTGGTGGAATTTTTCAAAAGTTACCCGGAGAAATCGCTCAAGCCGGTTTTTGTTCCGGAAGAACCGCCGCAGCTCGGCCGTCGCGAAGTGCACCACGAATTCGCGACCGAGCTGACACGGCTTTCGCTCGCCTGGCACATTCCCGAGATCACGAATCCGGATGTTCCCGCGCTTGACTTGCTTTCGACGATTTTGGGTGAGGGGCGGAGCTCGCGTTTGTATCGGCACGTGCGTGAACAAGCGGGCCTCGCCTTTAGCGTGTCAGCGTTCTCCTACACCCCGGGTGACCCTGGTCTGCTCGGAGTGGATGCCACGGTCGATCCAAAGAAACGCGACGACGCTGAGAAGTTGATCTTGCAGATCATTGCCGAAGTGAAACAGGCCGGCGTGACCGCCGATGAACTGATGAAAGCGAAAAAAATGTCGCTCAGTCATCATCTCGATGCCCTCACCACCATGCGCGGTCAGGCGTCCGATCTCGGATCTAATTGGTTGCTCACCCGAAATTTGAGTTTCAGCCGCGACTATTTGACCGCCGTCCAAAAAGTAACCTTGGAAGATATTCGCCGCGTCGCAGCGAGATATTTGGTCGATCAAAACCTGACGGTCGCGTCGCTTAATCCGAAAGGGTCGCTTGGCGCGAAACAGGAAGTCTCAAAGCCGGCCGCGGTCACGGAAATTCAAAAATTCGAGCTCTCCAACGGTCTGCGTTTGCTGGTGCGGGAAGATCCGCGCTTGCCGCTGGTTTCGATGAGCGCCGTTTTCCGGAGCGGATTGCTTGCTGAAACTCCGGAAATAAATGGAATCACGCGCTTGACCGCTCGGGTTTTGCTCAAAGGCACAAAGACGCGCACTGCCGAGCAAATCGCCAATCAGATCGAAGCCATCGGCGGATCGATCTCGAGCGACGCCGGCAACAACAGCATGAGCGTCTCGGTTCACCTGATGAAACCGGACCTGAAAACCGGCGTCGATTTACTGGCCGATGTTTTGCTCAACGCGAATTTTCCTGAAAAAGCAGTCGCGCGCGAAAAAGAAGTTCAAATCGCCGGCGTTAAACAAGAAGAGGAGCAATTGACGACCGTCGCGCGGAACATTCTGCGCCAGGCGCTCTTCACCGATCATCCCTACGCCTTGCGCTCGAATGGCTCGCCCGAATCGCTGCAGCATCTTACCCAGAAAGATTTGCTCCAATTCCGTGACAAGTATCTGGTCGCGAAAAATGGGGTGATTTCAGTTTTCGGGAATGTGAATGCGGCCGAAGTGAAGCAGTTGTTCGAGCGGACGCTTGGTACGATGAAGCCCGGTTCACTCGCGCTGACCGATGCACGGCCGCCGGCGCCGATCGCCAAAACAGAGATTGTCGAAAGCAATAAGGAAAAAGCGCAGGGCGTGATCATGGTCGGCTATCGCGGCGTCGATATGTTCGACAAAGATCGATACGCACTCGAGTTGATCGACGAAGCGAGCAGCGACCTCGGCTCGCGCTTTTTCATTCGTATTCGCGAGCAAATGGGACTGGCGTATTACGTTGGCGCCAGCCAGATGCAGGGACTCGTTCCCGGTCTGTTCGCATTTTATCTCGGGACCGATCCGCAAAAAATCGAGCCGGTGAAAACGGCGTTGCTCGACGAAATCCGGAAACTGGCGAGCGAAGGCCTCACTCAAGAAGAGTTAACCCGCGCGAAAAAGAAATTGATCGGGCAGCATCAAATCGCAATGCAAAGCAATGATTCGTTCGGTTATCAATGCGCGCTCGACGAGCTTTATGGGCTCGGCTTCGATTATTACAAAAAACTTGAGCATGATGTGGAAGCGGTCTCCATGGACGAGATCAAACAGGTTGCGGCGAAATACTTTCGCGACCAGCCGTATGTTTTGGCAACGGTCCGACCATCCACCTCCGCCAAGGCCACGGCGGGCAGGCCGGAGAGCTCTCCAGTTGCGAAATAGAAGTAGATATGGCTGAAGTCCAAACCAGCACCCAAAGCGGCGAGCTTTCCCAGCGCTTCATCGAGTTCGTGATGATGCACGCGCAGAACGCGGCGCTGTTTCTCGGGCAGATTCCGAACCCGAAAACCGGTGAGGGCGAAGTGAACCTCGAGCTCGCCAAAATGTTCATCGATCAACTGGCGATGATTCAGGAAAAAACGCGGGGTAATTTGACGAACGACGAATCGACCGTGCTCCGCAATACGCTCTCGAATTTGCAGATGGTCTATGTCGAAGTTGCCCAGCAGGCCCCGAAAGGTGCAGCGCAGCCGGAACGACCTGCGACCGAGCCAAAGGCAGAAACATCCTCCTTCGCCGAGCCTACGGCGGACAAGTCGACCAAGACGCCGGAGCAACCACCAATCGCGCCATCGACCGAATCGGAGTCGAAGAAAAAATTCACCAAGAGCTACGGCTCGTAGGTAGGGGCGGTTCACCGCACCGCCTGCGAATTCAATTACGTGCCCGCGCGTGCGAAAAATGGAAATGGCAACGGCGCGAAGATCGTTGCTGAGGCAATGGACGCAGCCGAAGAGGCCGGGCTGCGTTATGTTAGCGACGATCGGCCGGGCTACACGCGTAAAGCCAAAGGCGAAGATTTCGCGTGGCTCGACACCGACGGAAAGCTCATTCGTGACGAACAGCGGCTTTTGCGGATCAAACGCCTGGCGATTCCGCCGGCTTGGACTGACGTGTGGATTTGTCCCGCGTCCAACGGTCACATTCAGGCAACGGGCCGCGACGCGCGTGGTCGCAAACAATATCTCTACCACGAGCGCTGGCGCGAGGTTCGCGACGAAAACAAATACGATCGGATAATCAGTTTCGGCAAAGCGCTACCGAAGATCCGAAGACGAGTCGCGAAAGATCTAAAGTTGCCGGCACTGCCGCGAAACAAAGTCCTGGCAACGGTCGTGCAGTTGCTCGAAAGCACGTTCATCCGCATCGGCAACGAAGAGTACGCGCGAGAAAACAAATCGTTCGGGCTCACGACGATGAAAGATCGACATGTCGAGGTCAAAGGCGCGAAACTACGTTTCCGTTTTCGCGGCAAGAGCGGACGCGAGCATGAAGTGGATGTGACCGACAGGCATATTGCGAAAATCATTTCCAAGCTCCAGGACTTGCCCGGCCAGGATTTGTTTCAGTACGTCGACGATGACGGCAAAGTGGGGGACATCACTTCACAGGACGTGAACGAGTACCTCCGCGAAATTACCGGCGAAGATTTCAGCGCGAAAGATTTTCGGACGTGGGCTGGAACGGTGCTGACCGCGATCGCGCTTAATGCCCAGGAGAAATTCGAGAACCAGAAGCAGGGGGAAGCGAATATCAAGACCGCGATCAGCGCTGTAGCAAAGATTCTCGGCAACACCCCGGCGATTTGCCGGAAATGCTACGTGCATCCGGCGGTGCTCGACACTTATCTCGAACAAAAAACAATCGACGGATTGAAGCGGACGACTGAAGAAGCGCTCGAAAAGGAAGATGTCGATCTTCGCTCAAGCGAAGCCGCCATCCTTAAGTTCTTGAAATCGCGCTTAACGAAAAAAGCCGCCTAATCGCGTCAGCGACCGCCGCCGCGTGGAGTCGCGCTTGCTTTTGGTTTGGCACTTTTGCGGACAGTGATCGTTGCTTCACTCGGAGCGGGCGTGGCCGATTTCTCGGGAGATTTTTTTGTGGAGGGCCAGATCAAGCGCCAAGGCTGGCTTTTTATTGTGTCGCTAAATTCCTTGATGTTCTGGCCGGTGGGCCCGAGGTCATTGATTGTTACTTTCAATTTTTCCGAGGACGTCCGCAGATTTTGGAGCGTGATCTCGATATTGTTGTTGTCAGTCAGGCTGGTGCTGATTTTCTCGATGTTGTTGAGCGAATGAGAGAGCGCGCTCTCGGGCGCAGTCATATCCGCGATATGCTCGCCGAACAATTTGACCTGACTGAGCGCCTGGTTCAGCTCCGAGTTCTCGTCGGTGATGTGATTCAAATTTTGCGCGGTCTGCTGAAGGTCTTTCATCGTAGTAGTCGCTTCGGCGGCGACGGGCTTGATCACTTCCAGCATTTTCGCGGCGGCTTCGCCGATGTCCGGGTTGCGTTCGCCGGCGAACATTTCACCATCCCGCGCGCGTCCCGACGATTCGGTTCCCTGGGTGATATCGATCGCCATGTCGCCGAGCAGCCCGAGCTGCATCAAGCGCGTGCGCGCATCGCGATAGACAAGGGCATTGCGGTCAACCTGAACGTCAATGCGCGCTTCGTATTTTGGTTTCCCTGGCTCCGGACTCGGCGTTGGACTTGTTTCCGGCGGAGCGAAGCCGGCGGCTGCTTCTTCAGCGCGACGTTCTTCTTCGCGCGACACGGGCGAAAATAATTTTTGGACCTGACCAATCTTGCGTCCCGCCAGCATCACGACTGCGCCTTGTTTGATGCCGGCGGCGTTGTCGACGTAAATTTTGTAAGTAACGAGCGGGCGAAAAAGTCCGGGCGCGCCCAGCAACACCAAGACAAAGACGAGCACGGCCACGGTCCCGACCACCAGCAGGCCGGTCATGATTTCATTTTTTTGCAATTGCATCTTGGCTTCCTTCCAGAATGGGACCTTCGGTGCTGCCGCTCAAGAACTGAGCGACGACTGGATTTGTGGATTGCTTGAATTTTTCAGGCTCAGCGTCTTCGATGATTTTTCCTTGGTATAACATAGCCATTCGCGTGCCGATGCGAAAGGCGCTGTCCATTTCATGGGTTACGATAATCGAGGTGACTTTGGATTTCTCGGTCAGGCTGATGATCAATTCGTCGATGACCGACGCAATCACCGGGTCGAGACCGGCCGCCGGTTCGTCGAAAAGGATCAATTCCGGCTCGAGGACAAGGGCCCGCGCCAGGCTCACGCGTTTCTTCATCCCGCCGCTTAATTCGGACGGCATCAGATGTTTCGCGTCTTTCATCCCGACAAGGTCCAGTTTTTCGTCCACAATCTTGTCGATCTCCTCGCGGGACTTGTCGGTTAATTCCTCGAGCGGAAGCGCAACGTTGTCGCGCACGTTGCGCGAACTGAGCAGCGCCGAGTATTGATAAACCATCCCGATGTGCCGCCGCACCTGCTGCAATTTGCGCCGCTTCAAACGCGTAATCTCGAATTGTTTGAAGAAAATCGAACCGGCATTGGGTTTCAATATTCCCAGAATCAGCCGCAGGATTGTGCTCTTGCCGCTGCCACTTTGGCCCATGATCACAAGGCGCTGCTCGGGCTCGACCGAAAGTGAGCAGCTATCGAGCACTTTTTTATCTTCGAACTGCATCTCCACGTCGCGCAGTTCGACCATGTGCGAGTTCTTCTCGCTCATGTCGGGAAAAAGTTGACGTAAACGATGTTGTAGAGCGTATCGACGCCGATCACGACCGTGATCGCGGTGACGACGCTCGAGGTCGTCGCGGTTCCGACCCCGGCCGCTCCGCCTTTTACCGATAGACCGCGATAGCAAGCGATCGCCGCGATGAGCAAACCGAACATGAAACTCTTGAACACGCCCGTGATGAGGTCGCGAATCAAAAGCGAGTCGCGGACAAGATCGAGAAAATAGGGGAACGCGATGCTGAAATACGCTTTCGAGATCAGGCTGCTGGCGAAGATCGCGGAGATATTCGAGACCGTTGAGAGGCAAGGCATCAGGAAAAACAATGCGAGCATTCGCGGCGCGACCAGGAACCGCAGCGGCCCGATGCCCATCGCTTCAATGGCTTCGATTTCTTCGGAAACCTGCATCGTGCCGAGCTCGGCGGTGAAGGAAGCGCCGATCCGTGCTGCGAGCATGATGCCGGTCATCAATGGGCCGAGTTCTCGGGTGAAAGCGATGGAAACCAAACCAGGAATCAGCCGTTCCGTCCCGAATCGTTGCAATTGGTAACCCGTCAGCAACGCCATTGTCAGGCCGAGAAAAAATGACACCAGCGCGACCAGTGGGACCGACTCGACCCCGGCACGCTCAGCGTGCCGGAAAAAACTAACAGCGCGAAACGGCGCTCGTCCGTCGCGCAAACGCTCGATCGTTTCCTCGAACGTGTGCATGATGAACCAGAACATGCTGCCCACTTCGCGGAGGAAATTGCGGCCGAGACCGCCGATTTCCTGAAGCGCGATCGCCGGCGCCCTGATCAGCGCTTCTTCACTCGAGTCTTGTTCTTGCTCAGCCATGTCGGAAGGGGAAACTGCCTCAGTTCACGAAAGCGAAAAAGCGATTTCTTCTCACTGGCGTGCTGCTGGACCGCGGTCTATCTGTTCGAACGCAAGAAATTTATGTCGGCGCGATGTTTTCTAATCTGCGGACTGGTCGTCGTCGCGGCATTAGCTCATGCGCAACAGTTCGGCAGAATGAGTTCAATGAAAGAAAATAAAATTAGATTGGTTGTTCACGGCGGCGCCGGAACGATGGAGCGCGGTAAGATGACCCCGGAACGTGAGCGCGAGTATCGTGCGGGAATTGAAAACGCGCTTCGGGCCGGCTGGGAAATTTTGCAGCACGGCGGTTCGAGTCTGGACGCGACTGAAGCGGCGGTGCGCACGTTCGAAGACGATCCGCTTTTCAATGCCGGCAAAGGGTCGGTCTTCTCGGCCGCCGGCACCAACGAAATGGATGCTGCGATCATGGATGGCAAGACGCTCAAAGCCGGCGCCGTTGCCGATGTCCGGCATGTCAAGAATCCGATCAGTCTCGCGCGGCTGGTGATGGAGAAATCGCCGCACGTTTTGATGAGCGGCGAGGGCGCGGAAAACTTTGCCAAAGAACACGGCGTCGAGCTCGTTGATCAAAAATATTTTTTCACTCAGGAACGGTGGGACGCGCTCCAGAAAACAAAAGCCGCTGAAAAGGCGGGCGCCAACGGCGACAAGAAGTTCATCATCACCGACCAGGACTTGCACGGAACAGTTGGCGCGGTGGCGCTGGATCGAAATGGAAATCTCGCGGCCGCGACTTCGACCGGGGGGAAAACAAACAAACTGAGTGGGCGCATCGGTGATACGCCGATCATTGGCGGAGGTACCTACGCGAACAATGCGACTTGCGCCGTGTCGGGCACTGGCGATGGCGAGTTTTTCATCATGGCCACGGCCGCGCACGACGTCTCGGCGTTGATGGAATATCGCCGCAAGACCGTCGAGGAGGCGAGTGTCGCGGTCATCGATAAAATCGCAAAACTTGGAGGGACCGGCGGCATGATCGCGATCGACAAGAACGGGAAGGTTGCACTCCCGTTTAATACTTCCGGGATGTATCGGGGTTATGTCGATCCAAACGGGAAATTCATCACCGAGATTTACAGGTGAGTTTTGTAGAGGCGGCTCGCCTAATTGTCATGTCGAGCGGAGTCGAGACATCTCTTTTTATTTCTGCGCGCCCGTCACTTGGCGAAAATCTCTGACTCCGGAAATAGTTAGACATTCCTCGACTTCGCTCGGAATGACATAGACTTGGGCGAATCACGATTCGCGACTCCATTACGATGCTACCGCCTTTCTCCGTCGCTATTCCCTGCTTTAACGAAGGGGCGCGAATCGGTGACACCGTCCGCTCGACGCTTGATTATTTATCCTCGGAAAGTCCGGACGCCGAATTGATCGTAGTCAACGACGGTTCGACCGATGCAACATCGACGATCGTTCGAGACGCATTAGCGGGTGCAAAAATCCAAACTCGATTGCTCGAGAATTTTCCTAATCGCGGAAAAGGCGCAGCAGTGCGAACCGGACTGCTTGCGGCAACAAAGCCAATCGGATTGTTTTTCGACGCCGATCTTTCAACACCGTTAAGCGAGATTCCGAAAGTGATCGAACCGATCGCCAACGGAGATATCGATCTTGCGTTCGGTTCGCGCGCGCTTGATCGCAGTCTAATCGGTATTCGGCAGCCGTGGCGGCGCGAACAGGCCGGTCGCGTGTTCAATCTGATCGTGCGACTCGCGACTGGGATGCCGTTCTGGGACACACAGTGCGGTTTCAAAGCCTTTCGGCTGGATGTCTGCCGGCCAATTCTGGAAAAAGCGCGCACCATCGGGTTCGCGTTTGATGTCGAACTCCTTTTTCTCGCCCATCGCGCCGGATTGAGGCTGCGCGAAATTCCGGTGCGTTGGAACCATGCCGAAGGCAGCAAGGTCCACGTGATTCACGACAGCTTGCGCATGCTGGGCGAAGTAATCGCGCTGCGACTGAAGACCTAAGAATAGCGCCGGGAAGCGCTGCGCTATTTCTTAACGACTTCGGCGTTCTCGAGCATGGCTATACCGCCGCGGTCGGCCAATTTGCCCTTCAACGTCACCGTCTTGCCGCAATACTCAGCCAACTGATCGTTCATCGGTTTGTGCTCGCCGACCACGAGGTAAGCTTTTCCGTCACTCACAATTCCTACTGGCCCGCCGCTTTTGATGCACTTCGCGCCGCAGGATTGACCATGACCTTCGCCGACCGCGTTGTGGTCGACATAGCACATCATGTCGACGATTTCGCCGGTCACGGTTTTCTCGGCACTGGCGCTGAGATTTTCTTTTCCGTGCTGGTGCTCTTGAGCGAGAGCGAAGGGAGAAATTGTTAAAGCGATGACGAACATCGCACTGACTGCCATCTTGCAAAGGTTTGGTTTATTCATAATTCATTTTCCGCTCTTCTTGCCCTCGATCAAATCCGCGAACTGCGAAAAGAAATAGGACGCGTCATGCGGGCCGGGCGCGGCTTCGGGATGATACTGCACGCTGAAAATCGGCAATTCTTTGTGGCGCATGCCTTCGACCGTGTTGTCGTTTAAATTGATGTGGCTCACTTCAACATTTTTTGGCAAAGACTCCGGATCGACCGCGAATCCATGATTTTGCGCGGTGATCGCGACCTTGCCGGTATGTAAATCTTTGACCGGCTGATTGGCGCCGCGATGACCGAACTTCAGTTTAAATGTCGATCCGCCGAAAGCGAAGCCGAGAATCTGGTGGCCGAGGCAAATTCCAAAGATGGGCTTTTTGCCCATCAAATCGGCGACCGTTTTGTGCGCGTAGGGCAGTGCGGATGGATCTCCCGGTCCGTTTGAAAGAAAAACTCCGTCCGGATTTAGCGCGAGTGTTTGTTCGGCCGTTGTTGGCGCGGGAACAACGGTTACGCCGAAGCCTTTTTGTCGGAGCAGTCGCAAAATATTTTGTTTGATACCGTAATCATAGGCAACGACCCGAAATCGGATTGGCGGCAATTTCGGTTGGTTGTCGCCATTGCCGTTCGCGATCGACCATGGCTGGCTCAATTTGTCCTCGGGGTCCCATTGATAAATCTCCGGCGTCGAAACTTCGCGGACATAATCCATTCCAATCACGCCTTCGCCATCGACCGCGCGTTGCACCGCTTGTTCGGTCGGCATTTTCTCAGTCGTTAAACACGCCTTCATCGCACCACGCGTCCGCAAATGCCGCGTCAACGCGCGCGTGTCGATCCCTTGGACGCCGGGGATGTCCCATTTGCGCAAATATTCATCGAGCGACATTTCCGAACGCCAGTTGCTCGGCGCCTCGCTTAGTTCTTCGATCACAAACCCACGAACGTGCGGCGAAAGGCTTTCCTGATCGAGCGAGTTGGTTCCGTAATTTCCGATCAGCGGATAAGTCATGGCCACGATCTGGCCCCGATAGGAAGGATCGGTCAGCACTTCCTGATAACCGGTCATCGCGGTGTTGAAACAAATCTCGCCGACGCGCGTGCCGGTTGTGCCAAATGATTCGCCCTCGAAATATTTTCCGTCTTCGAGAGCGAGCAGGGCGCGCATCGCGGGTGATTGTCGATGTTAACGAGCGAATTTCAACTGCGATGAAGCGACGAAGCGTTGAAATGTCGAAGCGTTTGCCCCGCATTGTCTTTCGCTGGAACGCTTCATGGCTTTGACTCGTTAACGAAAAACCCGGATCGATCATTCGATCCGGGTTTTTAAAATTTTACCCCACAGGTGCCGTTTAGGCGAATCTCCCGTTCCCTTTCGGTAAACGGCGGATGACCGTCGCTGCGGAATCTGACTTCCAATAAAGGCCTGTCAT
>Ga0193751_1001846_pt1 | contig 13196 bp, 10 predicted proteins | sample L1c2metaG_FD_143050 | JGI IMG/M metagenome (GOLD analysis project Ga0193751, IMG submission 143050) | Soil microbial communities from a riparian zone of the East river system, Colorado, United States - L1c2 | ecosystem: Environmental > Terrestrial > Soil > Riparian zone | place: USA: East River... | reverse complement strand
CGGAACAACGATTGTTGATCCTGCACGGGTCTGGCCCTTTGCAAGTGCATTGACACCCTCGCTGGCGGCATTGCCATTACTCGGAGTCAGGAGAAACGCGCAACAATCACCGGAGTCCGCGTCAAAAGCGGCCACGGCAATCTGTCCGCGATCATTGATGCCGAGGGCCTCCAACAAAAACAATGTCGATCCGCCGCCCGGAACCAAGGTGTTGAGGTCGGTCATCACACCGTTCTGCCAGAGGAGCGCGACAGTATTCCCGTTGAAATCGTCCGCGTAGCCAACTACTTGCCCTTTGCTATTGATCGCTTCGGCAAGGCTCCCAACGAATCCAGGCAGCGTGCCGAGATCGGTCATCACGCCGTTCTCCCAGAAGAACCCGTGGTGCGTTGTGTCACCCGCCAGATCGGATTGGCCCACGACTTGACCCTGGTTATTGATGTCAAAAGCAAAGTTGTTGGTCACACCTCCAAGGTTGCCGAGGTCAATCGGCGTGCCGTGCTGCCAGAGCACGGCGTGAAGGCCGCCAGTAATGCAACCAGCTATGCCGACCGCCTGGCCGTTGTCGTTGATCGCAGTGACAACACCGACTGAGCCGCCAAGCGGAGGCAGCACTTGCTGAATCTGTCCGTCCCGCCAAATCACGGCCTCAACCTGCTGGAAAAAAGGGGAACAGGGATCTAAGTTGGGTGTCTCCGCTTGCCCACCTATCTCTCCTCGGTTGTTGATACCGTTTGCTTCGGCGTTGTTACCGCCAAGCGTCGGCAGCGGCATCATGACTCCCTTCTTCCAAACGAAAGGGCGGCATATCAGAAATGTTTGAAAACCACAAAAGTCTTCTCCATTCGGGTCCTCAGTGGCAGTGTCTGAAAAGCCCACGACCTCATCCCTGTTGTTGATCATTGGACCTTCCGAAGCCTCGCTGTTGGGCCCTCCCAGGGTGTCGAGATCGGTGAGGAGTCCTTTTTGCCACACGAAGGCATGTAGTGAGGTGTCACCGACCAGATGCGACTGTCCGGCTACCGATCCTCCGTTGTTTATTCCATTAGCTGAACTGAACGAGCCGCCGAAGTTGCCGACAAACGTCACGGTGTAGCGGGCTTGCTTCTGCGCCGTCAGCGGAGCCGGAATCGCCAATGCAGCGAAAACGGCGATCATAGGAAGCGACCTCAACAATGTTCTGGGTTTCATGGACTTCTCCTTCTTGGCGATGCTTTCGTGGTTCCACGTGTACGGTGTTTTCCGCACTTCCTGCTACAAGCAACAATCACGAAGGCCGCAGTATGCGCATGTCAACCCAGAGCAACAGTGGGCTTGGCCAAATCCTCCGCCTAAAGCACACTGATGGCCGTATGGTAGGCACTTGCCCCAGGTGCCCGAGAGCGATTGCGAAGTGACGGTGATACGATCTACTAGCGACCAGGGCTTGGCAGGAAGCGTCTCGCTAGGAGTACCCTGAAGGCTCGATGCTGGAGCATCCTCACAGCTCTCCTCTCCTTCCCTGCACGGAACCAGCAACACCGCGTGGGTGTCGCCGTTCGGGAGTACTCCCAGGCCGGCGATCTCGCCGCGCTCGTTGATATTTCTGACATCGTTTACGGTGATGACGGAGTCCGAAGCGATTAGTGTCTGTACGTCGAAGATGGTGCCTCTCTGCCATAAAAAAGCGTGATAGACGGGGCCATTACAACCATCATCGGCGCCGATCTGCATGCATTGCACGGTACGACCGACGACTTGGTCTTTCGAGTTAACGCTGTATGCAGTACCTGCCGTGTCACCGCTCACAAGCCCTAAATCCGTCATCACGCCATTTTTCCAAATGAACGGATGGTGAAGCTGCTTCTGATTACCAGGAGCGCACGCAGTGCAGATGTCGGTAACATCGGCTCTACCCACGACGTGGCCATTTTCATTGATCTGATAAGGAAGTCCGTTGTTTCCACCGAGAGTGCCGAGATCTTTGAGAGCTGCGTCATCCCATATAAACGGATGGAACGCCAAGTCACCTGCCAAGTTCGAGTAGCCAACTACCTGGCCGCGATTGTTGAGAGACACAGCACAGCCGAACGTGCCTCCAAGGGAACCAAGATCCCGCATGGCGCCGTGCTCCCAAAGAAATGGATCTAGAGTTGGGACGCCAGTCACCGTGTTGGCAGTAGAGTTGGTATAAGAACACGAGGCCACTTGCCCGCGATCATTGATGACCGCCGCGCCGACAAAGTCAAGAAATCCGGCATCGGTACCAACGCCTAGAGTACCCAGGTCTTGCATCATCCCGTTCTGCCAGAGGAACATGCGGTTTTGTGTTCCCAAAGGGCCAAACGGATCCGGTACCAAGTTCGCGCTAACTCCGACGACTTGGCCACGACTGTTGGCAGAAAGGGCAGCGCTCTCGTACCCGCCTTCCAGCGTGCCCAAATCGAAGATCTCACCGTTCTTCCAAAAGGTAGCGTGCATCTGAGGAACGCCGAGCAGGGGGTCCATGTGGTCGTTGTCTGATGACCAACCGACGCTCAACCCGTTGTCGTTGATCCAATCGCCGCACTAGTGTTGGTACCCGCGAGTGCGCCTAAGTCAGTCAGTACACCGTCTTTCCAACCAAAAGCATGAGCGATGAGCGGATCGCCGCAAAAAATGCATGAATTGGGATAAGTGGGATCAGATGTGGAGGTCTCAGCGCTGCCATCTACCATTCCGTGATTGTTCAGGGCGCGAATCGGGGCGTCTTGCATTGAACTGTTTGGCCCACCTAACGTGCCGAGATCGACGAGTTTGTATCGAGGTTGCTGTGCGGGGACTTCTGCGGGAATCGCGATCGCAAGAATTGAGATAGTCGCAGCGATCAATATCGATGTGCTTGGTTTCACGGTGCCTCCTTCGCCTGTTGCTTTCTCCGGCTCTCTTATAGGCGGGAATTCTGAGAAAAAACTGGCAAGGTTGTAATAGCTTGGGTGGCAGCTACTCGGATCCGAGTCGAGTCGATGTCGCCTTCACCAGGCATGTTTCAAGCTAATCGCTCTGACGTTCATACGCTCCTCTGTCGCAGCCGGCGGTGTCCTCCGTGTCGGGACGCGGTGCGCCGCGCTGATCCGTCTTCAGCAGATGCCCTTGGCCATCAGTACATCCACTCGGATTGCCCGAATCAATCGCCGGGCTTCCAGAGAGTAAAGCCATAGTTTGTGTCGGTCCACCGTTGTTCTGCAGTGGTCCGAGCAAGGGGTCAGTGTTGTTGAGGTCACCGGTGCCATCGAAATTGCAGGTGCCATCGCTGCTCAGGTTGTAACCATGCGATGTCACACTGCCGGAGCAATTTCCCCCCGAAGAGCTGTTCGTGACAATGCTGTTCTGAAGGGTCGCCGCACCGGGGTTGTAGATGCCACCGCCAGAGGTTGCCCCGTTGCCGCTGAGAGTGCCGTTGTTGATCGTCAGCGTGCCACCATTGAAGATGCCGCCGCCTTGGCTCTTGTAGCCGTTTGTTCCACCACCCACACCATTCCCGCTGATGGTGCTGTTGTTGATCGTTAGCGTGGCGCCGTTGTAGATGCCACCGCCGACGGTGCCGTATTGTGCGTCATACCCCCTATTCCCGCTGACGGTGCTGTTGTTGACTGTCAGCGTGCCGCGATTTGCGATACCACCGCCGAAGCCTCTGCAGAGGCCGAGGTGGTGCACGCTGTTCCCTTTGATGGTGCTGTTGTTGACCGTCAGCGTGCCGCCGTTGTAGATGCCACCGCCGAAGCAGGTAGTGTTCCCTGTGATGGCGCTTTTGTTGACCATCATTGTGCCTATATTGTCGATCCCGCCACCAGCGTGAAACCCCGCGATATTGCCGTTCCGGATTGTCACCTTTGATAGAGAGACATGCGCGCTTGTACTGGAAATTGTGACCACCGTGTTAAGGCCTCCGCCATCAACAATCGTGGTGCTTGCTGCAGAGCCGGTGATCGTCAAGTTCAAGCCTATGACGAGATTCTCCGTGTAGGTCGCAGCGGCGACCATAATGGAATTGCCTGAAGAAGCCAGCGAAATCGCATGTCCAATGGTCTTGCAGGCGGTTTGCGATGAGATGCAGTTGTTGCTGTCACTCCCGCTCACCCCATTGACGTACCATGTTGTGGCGGCCAGGGCTGGAGTCGCCAGGGTCAGAAACAAAATGGTCGCCCTGATTGCTATTGGTGTGCTTGACTTCATAACAGCCTCCTTGGCATCTCGTTTGCCTCCGCTGTGTTTATAGGCGGGAATTTTGAGAAAAAACTGGCAAAGTTGGCAGCGTTCACGAGGCCCGGCAGCAAGTGGATGACCAACCAAGGCTGTGATAAGCTCCCGCAGTAAAAGGTAAGTTGCAGAGCCGTAGAAGCTTATGGGCGCGCCATCGTCGAGTGAAGTTACCGGTCTGCTTCGGGCTTGGGGCCGAGGCGATGAAGAAGCTCTGCAGAAACTGATGCCCCTCGTGTACGAGCAATTACACGCAGCGGCGCGCCGTTATATGGCTGGCGAACGCCCTGGGCACACGCTCCAAACCACGGCCCTCATCCATGAGACGTATCTTCGATTGGTGGATGTTCGGCAGATCAAATGGCAAAACCGGGCACATTTTCTGGCAATGTGCGCGCAACTCATGCGCCGAATTTTGATCGATTTCGCACGCACACGCGGTTACCAGAAACGCGGAGGCGCGGCGCCTCACGTGAACTTCGACGAAGCTATGCTGGTGACCGCTCAACCTGATTTCAATCTCGTCGCTCTAGATGACGCGTTGAACCGGCTCGCAGACTTTGACGAGCGGAAGAGTAAGGTCGTGGAACTGCGATTCTTTGGCGGGCTAGGCGTGAAGGAAACGGCTGAGGTCATGAAGGTTTCCGCCGATACAGTGATGCGCGATTGGAAAGTGGCAAAAGTGTGGCTGCTGCGCGAGCTCCGCGGAGGCGCCCGACATGGATCCTGAGCGTTGGCGCAGAGTCGAGCAGGTGTATCAGTCTGCACTGAAAATTGCGGCGGATCAGCGCACCACTTTCTTGAAAACCGAATGTCAAAACGATGAAGACCTGCGTGAAGAGGTCCAATCGCTTCTGGCGTGCGAGGATTCCGCAGCGGAATTTATTGAGTCGCCCGCGTTCGACGTCGCAGCCAAACTTATGGCGGAGGACCTTGCCGCAGAGAACATTGCCAATAAGCAGAGCAGTGATCCTGTGCCTTTCGGCGCAGTCTCACCACGTTTTCGCGTCCTGGAAAAGCTCGGGGGCGGCGGCATGGGTGTTGTGTACAAGGCGGAAGACACGAGGCTAGGGCGCAATGTTGCTCTGAAATTCTTGCCGCCCGAATTCTCGCGGGATCCTCAAGCGCTGGAGCGCTTTCAACGCGAGGCTCACACCGCCTCGGCTTTGAACCATCCCAATATTTGCACCGTTTATGACGTAGATGAGTACGAGGGCCAGCCGTTCATCTCGATGGAATTGCTGGACGGGCAGACGCTGGAGCGGCGTATAGGAGCACAGCCACTGCCAACTTCAGAACTTCTCGACCTCGCTATTCAGATCTCGGATGCATTGGGTGCTGCGCACGCGAGAGGCATTATTCACCGGGATATCAAGCCTTCCAACATTTTCGTAACAGCACGCGGCCAGCCCAAGATTCTAGATTTCGGCCTGGCCAAACTGCAGGAATCTGAGACCCTGGATCAGCATCGAAGCACGATCGGGCAAGCAAAGCTGGAACATGAATGTACTCCAAATCTAAGTCTCACGCGCACCGGGATCACCATTGGCACGGCAGGTTATATGTCGCCGGAGCAGATTCGAGGCGAGCAATTAGATGTGCGGACGGATCTGTTTTCTTTTGGCCTCGTACTTTACGAAATGGCGACCGGACGTCGCGCATTCAAGGGCGATACTGGGCCGGCCCTTCATAATGCGATCCTCACGCAATCGCCTGTGCCTGCGCCGCAATTGAACCCTGGGCTTCCTAAAAAACTCGAAACCCTCATTGACAAAGCGCTAAAGAAAGATCGGGCAGAACGCTACCAATCAGCGGCAGAAATTCGCGCTGACTTAGAAACCTTGAAACGAGAGAGGGAGCACAGGCCCGCGCTTCCGCGGTGGATATTAGTTGCGGGTATCGTCCTCTTGCTGTTGGTCGCAGGCACAGGCTTGTGGTTGGCTAGAAGGCAGCCATCGTCCTCGCAGACTCTGCCTGAATTGAAACTTCGCCAACTCACGGTCAATTCCTTCGAGAACCGTGTCACCAGTGGGTCGATTTCTCCTGACGGCAAATATCTCGCATACGCCGATGTCAACGGGATGTACATCAAGCTTATCGGAACTGGTGAGACTCGGGCCATTGCTGAGCCTGAAGGACTCAACGACAAGACTGTGCAATGGGAGATTGGTTCCACCGGGTCCCCCCCCGCAGTTTGGTTTCCGGATAGTAGGAGATTCGTCGCCAACGCTCATCCGGCGACACAGGATAATCCGGACCTGTGGGGTACAGAAAACACCAACATTTGGGTGGTCTCGATATTGGGTGGGGCACCGCAGAAGGTGCGAGACAAAGCTGTGGCCTATGCCGTCTCGCCAGTTGACTCTCTGATCGCTTTTACAAGAAACAAGGGGCGTGAAGTCTGGTTGATGGGTCCGAGCGGAGAGCAGGCTAGGAAAATCTATGATACGTCCGCAGACAATCCCATCGTCGGCATCCTATGGACCTCCGACGGCCAGCGAATCGTATACGGCAAGGGAGATCAAGCCGGGGGAGTAACGCTCCTGAGCCGCGGCATCGAAGGTGGCCCCGAGGTCAGGTTACTTCCACCTTCTGAGATGAAGAAAATAGATGATGTTTCGTTCTGGTTGCACGATGGGCGGTTCCTGTATTCAGTTAGGGAACCCGGAGATGTTCCCGACAAATGCAATTTCTGGACGATGCGACTTAACCCGCGCACCGGCCAGTTGATCGAGAAGCCGAAGCGGCTAACGAACTGGAGCGGCTCTTGCATGAATTACGTGAGCGGGACCGCGGACGGCAAGCGTGTTGTTTTCCTGAAAGGGGCGGGACACCTAACCTCGTACATGGCCGATTGGCAAGTAGGCGGAAGGCGCATCCTAAAGCCAAGGCATTTTCCGTTGAGTGAAAGCTCGGATGGCGTAGCGGACTGGACGACTGATGGCAAAAACGTAATTCTCTCGTCCAATCGCGCCGGTAATTTCGGAATTTACAAACAAGCTCTCAGCGAAGAAACGGCAGAGCCGCTCGTGACCGAGGGCTACGGCCGAAACCCTCGGGCGACACCGGATGGTAAGTGGATTCTCTACTTGGGAGCCGGGGAAAGTCGGCAACCAGTCACGCGGGTTCCGATAAGTGCTCGAGGCCTCCCTCTGACTTGTGCGCGATTGCCGAGCCAAACGAGGATCGCAAGCAGGTGATTATCTCAACCGTGGATCCGTTGAAAGGACGCGGCCCCAAGCTTGCTAGATTTGAACTTGACCTGAACGAGAACGGTTGGTTCTGGTGGGATCTTTCCCCGGACGGCACACATATAGCCGCGACCAGAAGCCCGGCAGGACCGATCTACATTTTTTCTGTGCGTGGGGAACCGATACGAGAGATCAAGGTAAATGGGTGGAGTAGCCTGCAGGAATTCAGTTGGGCTGCCGATGGAAAGGGTTTGTTTCTGGTCGCCAGCATCCCTGGGGAACATGTGCTTCTGCATGTGGATTTTCAGGGAAATGCACGCGTCCTATGGGAGAATGCTGGCGCTTCCGGTGAAACACTCGGGATACCATCTCCCGATGGCCGCCACCTAGCCATCCAGAGCTGGGTCACGAACGGTAATTTGTGGATGATGGAAAATTTTTGACCGGGAGAGGAGCTCTTGGCCAACCCGTCTCGGTCGTTGCCTTTGACCCTCAGAACTGAAGCTGCAGTTTCAATTGAATCATCCTTGGAGCTGCGGCCCCCGCAAAAGAACCCAGGACGCTAGTAGGTGGTTGCTCCAAATAACCAATCTCCCCCAACATTGGGTCTGAAAGAAAGCCATCGGGGAAGCCAAAATTGGGATGATTGAAGAGGTTGAAAAATTGCAGCCCGATTCCCAATTCAACCCTCTCCCACTTCGGCAGCTTCGTATTCTTCATTACAGCTAAGTCGGTGTTGAAATAGCTCGGTCCACGAAAGTGATTCTTACCTTGGGCTAAAGTAACCAGCGGACCGCTGCACGGACCGGACGGGCCAGGAAGGTTTCCCGTGTTGAACCCCGTCTCGCAACTCGCCTGTAAGAACAGAGCATTTGGATTGGGCTGCCCATTTGCTAAGAGCTGCGGTGGCAGGCAGGGGTGAGGCGCAAGCGGAGCGGCTGCATCCTCTCCGCATGATGGCCCAGAGCCAAGAGGGCCGGCAGGCACAGCATAGATCATCCCGAAAGAGTTCTTGGTGACGAGGGCGCCCGATTCAGCAAAATCGATCACGGTATAGGGGAAGCCAGTGCGGGCAAAGATCGTTCCCGAGACCTGCCATCCCGCAGTGAGGGAATCTGGCCCCCGCCCATGCAACGCCGCCTTCACCGGGAGCTCCCACACATAGTTGGCGTTGAATGAATGTCGAACGTCGTACTCCGCCGGTCCGTATGTGCCACGGAGATTACTCGGATCTTGCGGAAACGCCAGACCAGCGGAAGTAAAGCTGAGAAGACCACCGTTGGAGACTTCGTCGAAAGAGTGGCTATATGTATAGTTCGCCTGAAACAGACCTTGTGTCCAATGACTGAACCGATGCTGGAGAGACATAACCATGCCGTTATAGTTGGAGACTGCGCTCGTTACATATTCTGTGACTCCGCTGAAGCGCGGGTCGGCACAAGGTGGGACCGGGGGACTCGTGCAGAGCCCTGCAGGGAGTGAACCGAAACCATAGGCATTTGCGTTTGCGTTCTGCAGGAGTTCATGAATGCCGTGATGGCCGAAGTAGCCAATGCCGGCTGAGGTGCTGAGGCCAAAGGCCTGCTGCCATTCGAGGCTCCATCGTTGATACTGTGGGGAGTGTGTGATTGTTTGCGCCACAGTCATCGCTGGAGGAAAAAAGTTTGGAATCTCACTCTGAATTTGAGCTAGATTTTGACCAGTGGCGAAGCCGGTGACAAATGCGTTATTTGAAGCGGCAGCATCCTTGAAAAGGCTGGTATTTTCATTCGGAGTGAGGTTGTCTCCGAATGTTGTGAACGAATTATTGATCGGTGCATTGCTCGAAAACGAATTCGCAAGGTTGCCAGGCAGTGGGTCATAGAAAATCCCCACACCGCCGCGGATCACCGTGTTGTGCGAGATACCGAGAGGCTGCCAGGCAAAACTGAATCTCGGCGACCACAGGATATCGTCAATCCCCTTAAGAGCGTGTTTTTGGTTGACCAGGATTACCTGATTATACGGTTGCTCTGGGTCATGACTGATCGATTCAAATGGATAATTGAAACGCGCGAAGCAGCCACTTCGGCATACGGGGTTTGAATAGTGTTCAACCCGAAGCGCAAGGGTGAGAGTCAGGTTCCGCTGTACATGCCACTCATCCTGACCGTAGAGTCCAATGCCTAAGAAGCTGAGAGGCAGGTGGCCTTGCGATGTGAACGACTGCGCCAGCGCCGTGTAGTCGGTCGATGGGGAGGCCGAATCGACACCACCTTGGTAAAAGGCATCGAGCGTCTGCGCACTCAGTTGTCCAATAGCGTTGTTCCTGTTGGGTAATTCACTCCAATGAATGTGTTCGAAACTTGCTCCAAACCCGACCCTATGATTGCCCCAGGTTTTCACTGCATCTGCAGAAATTTGGTACTGGGTGTTGTACCGGCCCGTTCCAAATACGCTCCACGAGTCCCCTCCGCCCAGCCCGTCGAATGCGTTCGGCACGAAATAGGAACCTGCAATTAGGAGTTGAAGTGCAGCCGATGAACTGAAGGCGTGGGTCTCGACGAGCTGGGCTTGCCACCAGGGCTGATTGAAATCAGTATCAAAAACCGAACTGATAGGATCCGTGACGATTGCATTGTAACCGTTATCGTACTGAAGTAGAAGAAAGGCACGGTCGGTGTTACTAGCGTTCCAATCTAGCCGACCGGACGTGAGCGTATCTTGACTTGGGCGGCCGCGACTCGTGAAGAAATGCACGGCGCATGGAATGTTGATGCCAAGACCGGTTTTCTGATCCGAGAAACCGGTGCAGCCGAGACCACCTGTAAAGTCGCCTGGCTGGGCTGAAGTTGCTCCTGGCGCCGCGTTATAAAGGCTGAAGATCTTCTTATAAAAGGCGTCAGAGGCGGAACTTGGGCCAAACTTCGAATCGATGTTGGCAATGGTCGCCGTCTCAAACGGGAGGCTCGGAACAGTCACAAAGAAATACTGAGGGATGAGTAGTCGCAAGCCCTCGGTATCGAAGAAGAAAAAGAGTCTGTCTTTTTTGATTGGACCGCCCAGGGAACCAGCCCACTGATTGGCGATATCAAAAGGGCGCGGATTCCCGAATGCCTTGTTAAACCAATCGTTCGCATTCAATACACGGCCATTCCAGTAGTACTGCGCGTTCCCGTGAAACCCGTTACTTCCAGACTTAGTGATGTAGTTGATGTTTCCTCCGGCCGCACCGCCGAACTGAGCGGAGTAGCCGACACTCACTACCGTCGCTTCTTGAATTTGGTTCTGGCCAAGCAGGAGCCCGAGTGAGCCAGTCCGGTTAAGGTTGAAGTAGTTATCGTTGTCGTTCATTCCATTCACGGTGAACAGATTGGAAGTACCCGGCATTCCCAAAATCGAAAAATTCGAGCTGATGCCAGACTGGTCAGTGTTCATTACCACACCGGGAGCCGTCTGCACGACATAAGTGAGGTCGTTGCCAGGGTTTGGAACTTCGGAGATCTGCTTCTGGTTCATTGTCGTAGAAACGTCACCGTTTTCCGCCCGAATGAGCGGTACGCCGTGGATCACCGTGATTTCACTGTGTACTTGCGTAATTTCGAGCGTGACGTTCACCGTTCCTGGAGGTCCCAGCAACACGTTCACCGCTCGGATCTCTTTGCGAAAGCCCTCATGCGCCACAGTCAGTACATAACTGGAGGGAGCGAGAAAGAAGAACCGGTACACTCCCTCTTGATCAGTTCTTGTTGACTGGACAGTACCCTTACGGTTGTCTTTGATTTCGACATCCGCGTTCCACACAACTGCATTGCTCTGATCGGTAATGACACCGGTCAGGCCGCCAGAAGTCGTTGTTTGGGCATTCAGGTCAATTGCGAAGAGAACGGCCAGAAGCAGTGAGAACAAGAATTGTGTCGGCCGCAATCTCATCGAACCACCCCAGCAGATTCGATCGAGCGATACCTGGAATTAACAGTGTGGCATCATACTCCTAATTTGGTCAGATTTGTGTATAGCGGGGCGTGTCGCGCGTCCGACCCGTGTCTGGGCTGCAGAACGCGGCTTCCTACGTTCTGCTATTTGTGAGATGGGTTGTAGGTTCTGTGGTGCGAATTCAAGAATTAAGGCGATTATGAAACATGTAATGTTGGCGTTGGCTGTCTTGGTTGTGTTCGCAGGTGGAAGTAAGGCACGAGCTAGCTGTGATGAAGAGGATATAGACACTGTTTCGAGCGATGGGAAGATCATTGAGTTGCTCGACGGTTCGGTCTGGCGCGTTCCCTCGATCCTGCGACTTCTTCAACGTGGCTTGCGGCTGAGACTGTCCTGGTCTGCGATGATGATGTGATGATTAACAAGGACGAGAATGGCGAACAAGTTGATGTCGTCCGAGAGTAGAATTACCTGCGAGACACAGAGGCCAGGTCTCACCATATTTCAAACCATCTCATCAGTTGCCAAAAGCCAACCCAAGCCAGTGCGCCAGCTGCGATGTTCATTAGCGGGAACCAGTCCGGAAGCGGCTCCTGCTTCAATCCTGTTTTGAACTCTTGCAGTCCCTTTCGTGCGATGCGAAAGGCTTTATAGAGGCAAACCTCGTCTGCCGAGTCGGCGCCACCGATAAGGTCCTTGGTGGATCGCCTCGTTCATCACGAAGATGTGGTTGACATAGACTTGCTCTTCCGTTGTCAAACCTATCTGAGAAGGATAGGGCGAAACTATGCTTGTGGGCATGGTAGACGAGTCCAGGTTCGCCGGGTTAACCGCAAACTTCGGGAGTACGCTTTGGTACATCGCAGCATCGCCAAAGACGAATGCATGGTAGCGCTCTATGTTGTCAAACAGGCGACGGATGGAGTGGTTTGCGGAGCGGCTTTCTCCACGAGCAACGGAATCACTATTGTACAAATACAATCAGGACGAGTTCACGAGAGACCGGACGTAGCATTGACGGTCGAGGCACAGGAGCGCAAGCTTGGAAGCAAACCTTATTGTGGAATCGCAACTCGCGCCTTTAGTTGGTCTACCAAACGCTCGGCAGACTTAATTATTTCCTTCTCGCGGTTCTTTTCCCTACGGGCCAATTGTCTGTGGTCGATGGCCGACCACAGCGCACTCTTGGATTTCGCGTCGTATATTTTGAGTGCGAGCTGCGGGTCGATATTTTCGCTGCTGTAGACCTGAGTCTTACCAGTGTAATAATTGGTCGCGCTCCACACATCGGTTCCGTTGTGGTCGACGTGGTAAGACAATTCAACTATCAAGTCCGCGTCGTCGGGAGAGCCAACGATTTCGTATTTTCCCCACTGCTTCATCTCTGAATAGAAAGCGTCGTACGCAAGGCTACTTCCTCCGCCGTTTGTGAGAAACACCTTCTTAGCGTTTACAATAGCGGCGGGAAGCGGGGCTATAGGAATGTCCTTCTTGCTCTTGGCAAGAGAACTCAACGAGAGAAGCAGGAAAAGAATCAAAGTCGCGTTTTTCATGCTAGTGGTGTGACCTGCGCCGCCCAGTGCGAGGCTGCTTAATCATCTCCTGTGCCCCTGAGGAATATACCTCCTTGAAATTGTCTTGTCACAGTACGGAAGTCACTTGGACATGTCCGCCCCAGGGAGTCATGATGGCGAGACTAAAGTGAGGTTCTGAAATGGAGGGAAATATGGCAAACAATTACGACGAGAGGGGTATCTGCTTCACTCAGGTGACCCCAACAGAATGTGGTTTCGTTTTCGCTTGGCTTCGGGGTGAAGAATCCGATCCAGGGGAACGGGCTCGACAGCCACGGCTTGCTGTACGAGGCGGAAG
>Ga0193751_1001845_pt1 | contig 13196 bp, 13 predicted proteins | sample L1c2metaG_FD_143050 | JGI IMG/M metagenome (GOLD analysis project Ga0193751, IMG submission 143050) | Soil microbial communities from a riparian zone of the East river system, Colorado, United States - L1c2 | ecosystem: Environmental > Terrestrial > Soil > Riparian zone | place: USA: East River... | reverse complement strand
CGGCACGGGCGGGCTGGGCTCGCCGCTGGCGTTGTATCTGGCGGCCGCGGGCGTTGGGACTCTCGGGCTGGTGGACTTCGACGTGGTGGATTACACCAACCTGCAGCGGCAGATTATTCATTCCACGGCAGACGTGGGGCGCAAGAAGCTCGATTCCGCGGCGGACAAACTGAAGGGCATCAATCCATTTTTAAACCTGCGGACGTTCGACACCAAGTTGAGCAGCGCGAACGCGATGGAACTGTTTCGCGACTTCGACATCATTGCCGACGGCACCGACAACTTTCCTACGCGTTACCTGGTAAACGACGCCTGCGTGCTCTCGGGCAAGCCTAATGTTTACGGATCGATCTTCCGCTTCGAGGGACAAGCCAGCGTGTTTGCCACGGAAGACGGCCCGTGCTATCGCTGCTTGTATCCGGAGCCGCCACCGCCGGGACTTGTTCCGTCCTGCGCGGAGGGTGGCGTGCTCGGAATTCTTCCCGGCCTGGTGGGCGTGATGCAGGCGACCGAAGTGATGAAATTAATTTTGGGCATCGGCGATCCGCTGATCGGACGCTTGCTGCTGATTGACGCGCTGGGTATGAAGTTCCGCGAACTCAAGTTGCGCAAGAATCCAGACTGCCCGGTGTGCGGGACACATCCCACGGTTACGAAGCTGATAGACTACAACGAGTTTTGCGGCATTCGCGGGGAGGAAAAACCGGTGGCTAGCGGCGTTCCTGAAATTCAGGTAGAGGAATTGAAGCGGCGTTTGGACAAGAAAGACGATCTTTTCGTGCTAGATGTGCGCGAGCCTCACGAATATCAGATCTGCAATATCGGCGGATATCTGATCCCGCTGAACGATCTGCCGAATCGCGTCAACGAGCTTGATTCCAGCCGGGAAATCGTAGTCCACTGCAAGATGGGCGGGCGCAGCGCGAAGGCAGTCGCATTCCTGCAGCAGTCGGGATTCACGAAAGTGCACAATCTCGCGGGCGGAATTACGGCTTGGTCGGACCGCGTGGATCCGAAAGTGCCCAAGTATTGAAAATAGCAGGTTGACAAGGCTGCGTTGCCTACTGGCAGCTGCAGATTTGGATTGAACATCGTTCCCGCCAAGAGGATAATGGCGATTCCCCGGGTTTCCCCCCCAACATTTTGATTCGGTGGCTGGAGGTTGTAATGAAAGCACATCTCTGTGTATGCCTGACGTTGCTGTGTCTATTTGCCGTCACAGTTGCTCAAACAGCGGCACCCCAGACTTCTTCTACCGCGCGTCAAACAACGCCGCCAGCGGTTCAAGAGCAGGCCACGCAGACCGACTTCACGTCAAAAAAGGGATTCGTGCTCGAAGAAGAAACGCCGGTAAGGCTCCGACTGAATAGGACCATATCTTCCGCTGATGCGCACGTAGGAGACAATGTCGATTTCGAGGTGCTGGATGACATCACCGTAAACAGAATCCTAGTCATTCCAAAAGGAGGACTGGCTTTCGCGACGGTGACTGAGGCGCAGGCAAAACGGAGGATGGCCCGTGGCGGAAAACTGGACATCAACATCGACTACGTAAAGCTGGTGAGCGGCGATAAGGCGGCGCTGCGAGCAGTTAAGGACGTCAAAGGTGGTGGCCACACTGGAGGCATGGTCGGTGGGATGGTGGCGACGAGTATAGTGTTTTTTCCTGCCGCGCCATTTTTTCTGTTCATGCATGGCAAGGACATCAGCATTCCGAAGGGTACCGAGATCACCGCGTATGTTAACGGAGACTTGAAGCTCGATCTTGCGAAGTTTGAGCCGACAGCGCCAGCACAAGTTGCGATAGCCAGTTCCACCGTCCCTGCGGTGCCTGCATCCGCGAAGCTTAAGCTCGAGTCCGATCCGTCGGGTGCCGATATTGAAGTCGACGGGAGTTTCGTGGGGAACACTCCCTCCGATGTGCAGGTGCTGGAAGGGGAGCATACCATCACGGTGAAGAAAGCTGGCTTCAAAGAGTGGGAGCGGAAAATGAAGGTCAGCGGGGGCAGCAACAGGGGCAGCAACATACATCTGAATGCCGAGTTGGAAAAAGCCCACTAACATCGCGCGTTCTTAGAAACGAAAGGGGAGCACTCACATGCTCCCCTTTATTTTACCGACGACCTACTTGCTGGAACGTTTTTGCTGGACCTTACTTGCTGGAGCCGGCCTGCATGTCATCGCTGGACTCGGGGCCCAGTTCCAGGGCAAACTTCTTGCCTACGAAGCGAGCGCCGGCGAGGGTGCGGCCTCCGTCGCCAGTCACATTCACTACGGCTGCACTGTTAATGGCTGGCGAGCCCAGTTCCACTATCTTGGCTGGTACTTTGGCGAACACCTTTTTCCCCTGCTTGATACTGACTTCTACGTTGGGACCGCTGCCGTCCCACTCCAGGTTGTATTCGCCGGCTTTGAGTTGAGCCCCGTTAATGGTGGTTGGACTCTGCAGGGTCAAGTTGGCTTTCGTAGCTGCGAACGCGGTGGTTGCCAGCATGAGGGCCAACCCTATTCCAAGATTTTTCGACACAGTCGCGAACTTCATAGCTGCTCCTTTTTTCTTTCCCGAAAATACGTCGGGAAACGGTTGGGGCGGCCCGGCTCACGACCAGCGCGAAAAAACACTTGTATTTCCGCACGAATCGCCTAGAATGCTGCCGCTGGGGTCGTGCAGACAAGTCACAAGCTTGCTCTGCCGCGATGGGGGTTTTCTCATCTGGGCCGCCAAACCGAGTGTGAGAGAATCCCCAGACCCCGCAAAAATGTCAGAATCAATGCTGGCCAGCATCACCGGTGCGCCAGTGTCTTGCTCACTCTGAGAACGCGTCCGCCCCTGTCGAAGTTCCGTTCGGCTTGCGATCCCGTCGTACTTCCTTGGACGATGACCGCATCTTTCCGGTAGCAAAAACACCGCTAATTCATTGGCTCGAAGCGCACAAGGTGGACTTGTTTTGTGAAGATGAGTTAACAGAACAATCCCGCAGGTTGCGGTTTTGTGTGGCGCGATATGCGAATCAGTCCGCGTCGCCGTGTTGGTGCTCGACAGACCAAACCTTTGCCTGATCTTTTTCAAACGGATAAACATGCACCATCCAGTTGAAGATCACAGGATGAAATGTTCCACCCGCAGCGTCGCATGCTTGTTGAGTCGTGATCGATCCTCTCAACCCAAACGCCGGATGCGGCCCCAGCATTTCCCTCTTTTGCCCATCAGGAGGAGCGCAAAAATTCACGTGCTCGTGCCACTGCGCCACGCTGAGGGGGATGCGCTCGTCGAGTTCGACTTCGGTAAAGCGTTTGGGAGCTGTGTACATCACGCCGATCAGCTTGTACTCGTCGCCATGTTTTTCGTAGAGCAGCGACGTAGGGTGTTCGGGATTGAAGCGGAAGGCTGCTTCCACGGCGTATCCGTAGTTGGTGAAGTGATATATCTTCTGCGGAACTTCGGGATGGAATATCTTGTAACCGTCGGCCAGAGCGGCGTGATAGTCGATATATTTTTCTGAGGCCTTACGAGCCTCCCCGGCGATCTGCTGTGCGCGCGCTGTGTCACCCGGTTTTAGCTCATGCAGAGCGGTCATCTTCATGTGCGGACCCATGTCCATGTGCCCTTCCATGGAGTTCATGACGTGAGTGCCGGCCTCGGCGTCAGCTTCCTTCTCGCCATCTTTTTCTGGGCTCATGGGCATGTCTTTCATGGACATATTCGACATATCGTGAGTTGGCATATGGGAGCGGAGCTGCGCATCTCCCGACGGAGTGTTGGCTGTTTGTCCCCAAGCGATGCTGCACATCAAAATCGCGATGAAGGTCACGATTCCGTTTCGCATAAGCAAGCCCTCCACGATCTCAGTTGTTATTAACCCTGCCGCAGGCTGGATGTTTCTGCCAGAGGTTTTCTGTTACTTGCGATTACAGAGGTAATCGGATTCTTCCAGGATACGAATAGATTTGCGTCGAACCGAAGCGTCGGCATCGTGCCGGTTGTCGCGAGAGGCTGCCGTTAATTGCCGAAGGAGCGTCTTCGCTCTCGCAGTGTCGGCGAGACGCCGCCACGACAGCCGCCGGGACGGCGGCGCTACATTTTCTTCCTTCTACGGAGCGTTTCTGATACACCTGATTCTTGACGCTGGAATCCGCTATCTTTCTTTTTTTTGCGGGAGTACTGGGCGGAGCGCTGAATGCCGTCGCGGGCGGCGGCAGCTTCGTCGCGTTTCCTGCGCTGCTGTTTACGGGCGTACCGCCCATTCCTGCCAATGCCACGAACACGATCGCTCTGTGGACTGCCGCAGCGGCTAGCGGAGGCGCTTACCGGAAGAAACTGGATGTTCCTCGCCGAGTGATGATCCCGTTGCTGGCCGCAAGCTTTGTCGGAGGACTCGCCGGAGCATTTTTGCTTCTGAAGACGCCGGCCCACACGTTCATGCGAGTATTGCCGTGGCTGACGCTGGCAGCGACTCTGCTTTTTGCCTTCGGCAAGAAACTTTCCGGCGGGCGCGCGTCGGTGATCGAGCACGAGGCTTCAACTGCTGCGCTTGCCGCGACAACTCTGTTTCAGCTATGCGTCGCCGTTTACGGCGGGTACTTCGGCGGTGGCATGGGCATTGTGATGCTCGCCATGCTGGCCGCACTGGGCATGACCGACATTCACGCCATGAACGCGCTGAAGAGCGTGCTGGGATTCGTGATCAACGGCGTGGCCGTGGTCACTTTTATTCTGGCCGGCGCAGTCTATTGGAAGCCCGGCAGCGTAATGATTATCGGCGCCATTGCCGGCGGATACTTAGGCGCGCACTATGCGCTGAAGATGCCGCAGACGTGGATCCGGATGTTCGTTGTGCTTGTGGGCGCGGGCATGAGCGCGTATTTTTTCTGGAAGTCGTACTAACGAAAACCAAGGCCAAGGTTTTCACTGATCTTCACGGATCAGAATTCTTGAGGTTGATTGATCCGTGAGAATCCGTGCAGATCCGTGGCTAAAGCTTCTACTGCAGAGGCGCGGAAACGTGCTCGTGAACGATAAGCCACTTGCCCTCTTCGTTTTCAAAAATCACCGTCCAGCGAAAATTGCCCATTTCGACTTTGCCGGCCTTCGTAGTCATCTCTTCCTTCACCGTGGCCGTTGCCCATACCAGGTCTCCATGCGGATGCACGTCAGCATCGTCGTTGACCGTGAACTTGGCGCTTTTATAACCGGCCAGGACTTGCTTGGCGCCCTTCTCGTACTCGGCCCAACTTCCGTACTTCAGGGGCGCGATGTCGAAGAAGGTGTGCGGTCCCGTGGCGTAATACTGGGCGACGTTGGCGGGATCGAGAGTCGCCCATCCGTCCCAGATCTTCTGCAGGTGGGCTTTTTCGAAAGCCGGTGCGGATGGGGATTTCTTCATCGCCGACTTCTTGGTTTGCGCGAAACTAGTTAGGGCGAGAAGGCACAGTGATACGGTGAGAAAGCGCTTCAACATTTCGTATGTCCTCCAGAGAATCCGGCGGAATTCTCGCATAGGAGCAGAAAATCGTAAAGAGGACAAGAGATGACGCTCCAATCAGATCGCGCTCCCTCCAGTCGCGTTTGACCGATTTCCACAGCGCACGCTAGAATAGTTGAGTTTGCCTGTACTCGCCGACCCGTTCTGGGGACGCCTGACTCGGCTGCTGTGGCGCCGAGGCAGAAAACACAGCAAGCACAGGAAATCAGCAAGCCCCTTGCGCCCGTGTGCGCCCTGGGTTTCGTTGAAAGTCCCATTTAAAGCTCCGATTCAAAAGCTCCATTTACGGGCTGAATTCAAGAGACCTGAGGGAGGCAAGCGTATGTACGCGGTTATCCGCGCCGGTGGAAAGCAGTACCGGGTGGCGCCCGGTGATGTAATACGAGTAGAAAAAGTAGGCACTGGCACCGACGGACTGGTGGAGTTCCCCGTAGTAGCGGTTTCCGGCGAAGAGGGCAAAGTGGGTCTGCAGCCGGATGCTCGTGTCGTCGGAGAGATTGTGGAGGAAGGCCGCGGCGCGAAGATCCTAGTTTTTCACTACAAACGCAAGAAGCAGTATAAGAAATTGCGCGGCCACCGGCAGGCGTATACGGCAGTGCGAATCTCTGAGATCGCGTTTGACGGACAGAGCTTCAAGGCGCCGGAATTGCCCAAGAAGGAAGCGAAACCGAAGAAGGTGAGAGCGATCGAGTCACACGAGCCGGAAGCGGACCATCACGAGGCGCCGCCAGTTCACGAGAAGGCCAAGAAGCATTCGGCCAAGAAAAAGGCTGCGCCGAAGAAGGCCGCGAAGAAATCGCATCCGAAGAAGAAATAAGAGAAGTAAGAATGGACGGGCGAGTCGCCCCTCCCCGCACAATTTACTGACGATCGAGAATTGAGAACTGTCTTATGGCACATAAAAAAGGGCAAGGCACTTCACGAAATGGCCGCGATTCGAACGCACAGCGGCTTGGATTTAAAGCATTCGGCGGGCAGGTCGTGCCCGGCGGCACAATTATTGTCCGGCAGCGGGGCACGCGCGTGAAGCCGGGGCTGAACGTCGGCCGGGGCAAGGACGACACTCTCTTCGCCAAAATCACGGGTCGCATTAAGTTCTTGAACAAGGGACAGATGGGCAAGTTCGTGATGGTTGAACCCATGGAAATTGAGTAGCCCTTTCAGAGGATTTAGAGGCTGGAAGGCCTTCGTCTTCAGTACGTGCAGGTCTGCGTCAAAGCGCCTCGCCTTCGGGACGAGGCTTTTGTTTTACAAGGCACCGGCTTACGAACTGTCATCCCGAGCAAAGCGAGGGATCTGGGTATCTGCTTCCGGCGGCGGTTCTGCTGGCGCATGCAGAAACCTAGATCCCTCGCTTCGCTCGGGATGACAGCGGTTTTGATGCGGTACGTTCCTAGACATAGGGGCCGCTGTTAGTGCAACCATGTTCATCGATGAGGCAAAAATTCGAGTCAAAGCCGGTGACGGCGGCAACGGCTGCATGGCCTTCCGCCGCGAAAAGTTCGTCCCGCGCGGCGGACCGTCTGGCGGCGACGGCGGCAAGGGGGGCGACATCGTCATGGAATCCAGCGAGCGTCACAACACGCTGGTGCATTTCCGTTTCAATCCCGAGCACAAAGCAGAACGCGGTCGCCACGGCGAAGGTTCGAACAAGACCGGACGCGATGGCGGCGACGTGGTTCTAAAAGTTCCGGTCGGAACGATTGTGTACGACGACGAAACCGGCGATAAGATTTTCGAATTTACGCAATCCGATCAGAGGTTTGTGATTGCTCGCGGCGGGCGCGGAGGACGCGGAAATGCGCGCTTCGCCACATCCGTACACCAGGCCCCGCGCGAGCATGAGGCGGGTCGTCCCGGCGAGGAACATATCTACCGCCTGGAATTGAAGTTGCTTGCCGACGTGGGCCTAGTGGGATATCCCAACGTCGGCAAATCCACTTTGATTTCCCGCATTTCCTCCGCCCGGCCCAAGATTGCGGATTATCCCTTCACCACGCTCGAGCCTAACTTGGGGGTAGTTGCTGTGGGCGACGCGAAGAACGAAGTGAGCTTTGTGGTGGCGGATATTCCTGGCTTGATCGAAGGCGCGCATACCGGAGCCGGACTGGGAACGCAGTTCCTGCGCCATATCGAACGCACTCGCCTGCTCGTACATCTAGTCGACGTCTCCGATGCCAGCGGGCGGCCCGATGTGGGCAAGGACGTTGAGGTAATTTTGGGCGAGCTGGGCAGCTTCGGAGGCGACCTCGACCAGAAGCCTACGATCATGGCGGCATCGAAGATCGATGCCGTCAATAAAGATAAACTGGCCGACCTGAAACGTTACTGCAAGAAACATAAGTTGAAGCTGTACGAAATCTCGGCAGTAACGGGCAAGGGAATTGAGGAATTGAAATACGCGATGGCCGCCGCGGTGGAAGAACTGCGAGAGAAGGATTTGCAGCAGGCGTCCGAGCAAACATCTTAAACCGCCGACATCGCTGAGAACTCGCGAAGTACGCGGAGCGAACCAATATGAAAAGGCAGCCCGCTTGAGCTGCCTTTTTTCTTCTTATCCTATTTTTCTCAGGCCCGCGGCAACGGGCCATGCTGAAAGTGATACTGTAGAATCCGCGCGGCCAGAGCGGGGCTCACAGTTTCTCCCCGGCTCTGAACCGTGCGTACGACTTCTCCGCGACAGACAACTTCGGTAGACGACAGCCCGGCAATTTCCGCCGGGAGCACCAGATTGATTTCCAACTGAGCAGCAGGCTGCAATAACTCATCCGCTTCGAAAAGCATTCCTGACCGGCTGATGTTCTCGGTGGTGCCCTCATGCCATTCTTGCTCCCCGAGCCGGCGATAACGCAGCGGCAGTTGAATATAGAATCTCTGCGCCCGGGCTGGGGAAACTTCTTCGCCTCGCGGGATCTGACGTGGTTCGGCCGATTTTGCGGACATAGTGACCTCCGGGGGAGTTGGAGTGGTGTCGAGCACTTCGCGCACAATGTGTTTCAGGTCGCGAAGATTAAAGGGTTTCTGGAGCAGACGCACGCCGGCTTCCAGCGTGCCATCGTGTCCGATGACATCCTCGGTGTAGCCGGACATATATAGCACCTTCACGTTAGGGCGAATCTCGCAAATACGCTGAGCCAGTTCTCGCCCGTTCATGCCGGGCATAATCACGTCGGTGAGAAGCAGGTGAATGACCTTGTCATGAGCCACTGCAATTTGCATGGCGACGGCACCGTCGGCGGCCTCGATCACCTTGTAACCTTGCTTTTCGAGGTACTGGCGTGCCAGATAGCGGAGGTTCGGCTCGTCTTCGACCAGCAGAATGGTTTCCGTGCCGGGTTCGACTCTTCGGTAGTCGACCGGGGCGGCGACGTGTACCGCTTGGCCCGTCGATTCGACGCGAGGCAAGTAGATCTTGAACGTCGTTCCGCGACCCACCACGCTATGGACCCAGATATATCCGCCGCTCTGCTTGATGATGCCGTACACCGTCGATAGCCCGAGACCGGTTCCTTTCGTTCCTTTCGTGGTGAAGAAGGGTTCAAAAATGTGGGATTGCGTTTCGTTGTCCATGCCGTCGCCGGTATCGCTGATGGCGACCATCACATAATCCCCGGCCGGCAATGGCGCCTGAACTCGCGCGGAGTCCTCATCGAGTGTGATATTGGAGGTCTCGATGGTCAGCTTTCCTCCCGAAGGCATGGCATCGCGGGCATTCACGGCCAGGTTCATGATGACCTGCTCGATCTGCCCGGCGTCGGCTCGTACCGGCCACAAATTCGGGCCGGGAACCATTACCAAGTCGATGTCCTCGCCGATCATGCGCGTCAGCATTTTGATGTTCTCGGTTGCCACGTCATTCAAGTTGACGATTCTGGGCGCGAGCATCTGCTTGCGGCTGAAGGCCAGTAATTGCCGCGTGAGCGACGAGGCGCGTTCGGCAGCACTGGCGATTTCCTGAGCCGGACCGCGCAGATGCGGCTCAGCCCCGAGACGTTCCAGGAGAAATTCCGAGTAGCCCGAAATCACCATCAACAGGTTGTTGAAGTCGTGTGCGATGCCACCGGCGAGACGGCCTACGGCTTCCATCTTTTGAGACTGGCGCAGTTGTTGCTCGAGCACGCGCCGTTCGGTAACGTCCTCGGCAAACAGTTCGAACACCACCCCGCCCTGCAGACCATTGCTGACCGAGCGGCCCGAAATCCGAACCAGCGTCCTGGTCGCGTCTTTGCGTTTCCATTCCGCCGTCAGGCCCTTGAAGGGTTGCTCGGAACGGAGAAAGTCAGCGAGCTCGAACCACCGGTCGTTCTCGGCATACAGGCCAAAAATATGCTGCCCGACCAACTCATCCACCGAACCTTGACCGAGTAATTGGAGAAACGCGGGATTCGCATCGAGAATCTTCCCGGTGGAATCACAGCGGCAGATGCCGTAGGGTGCGTTCGTCACTAGTGAACGGAAATTCAGCTCGGAGCGGCGCAAGTTCTCTTGCGTTGCCCGCAAGGCCGCGTTGAGCCAGCAAATCAACATGGCCACAAAAAAGAACAGCGATAGGCGGATGATGGCAATCCGGGATTCCGCCTGGCTGTGCGGGCCGGTCAGCGAGTAGTAGGCGCTGACAGTGAGAGCGAAAGCCGTAGCGACCACTCCGGGCTTCCAGCCGCCGTACCAGGCGCTGACCATCACGGCCACGCCAAACAGGGCGAGGCGGCTTTCAGAAACATCGGCGAGCAGGATTGTGGGTATCAGCGCCAGGGCCGTACTCAGCACTGCAACCCCATAGCGGATAATGGGCGCACGTGCCGGTGCAATGCGAAGTAGGGGGAGGGTTACTCGCATGGCCTAATACTAGTTCCATAATGGGAAACACGATAGTTACAGGAGTTCATCCTAGGTTTTGCGAAAACACCGGGTTCGATTGGCCGGTAAGCCCAACAAAAGATGGCCATTTGGGCAATGCCAACACGATTCAACTTGCATGTCAGGCCGGGAATCTGGACACTATCCCGGACTGCCGGCAATCCATATATCCATGAATATTGGACTCTTTGGCGGAACCTTTGACCCAATTCATCGCGGACATCTAGCTCTGGCGCGGACGGCGCTGGAGCAATTCAAGCTGAAGCGAATTCATTTTGTGCCGGCGAATCTTCCGCCGCACAAACAGCGCCAGCCGCTTTCGCCTTTCGTACATCGTTTTGCGATGTTGGCTCTGGCGACCACTGACGAGAAAGCTTTCGTACCCTCCTTGCTGGAGGCTCCAGAAGAAGGCGCCGTGCCGATTCGAAAATCCCGCGAGGAAAAACCGAACTACACGATCGACACGATCCGGCGGCTGAAGCGGTCATTCAAACCCAGCGACAAACTTTTCCTTCTGATCGGCATGGATGCTTTTGCCGACATTGCGAAATGGCATCAGTCGGAAGCGCTGTTCCGCGAGTGCGAATTCGTCGTGGCCAACCGTCCGGGATATTCGCTTGCCGATGTCGCGAACGCGTTGCCCGAGAGTTTGCGTCCCCGGGCAGAAGTGACGAAGCCGTTTCACAAGCATGCCGCCATCGGCGATCTGGTTCTGAAGGGAGCGACCGTCCACCTGCTCGGAGATCTGCATCAGCCAGCCTCGGCGACAGCCATTCGCGAAGCCGCCGCCGCAGGCAAGTCGCTCGCCCGCTTCGTGGATGCGCTAGTCGCGGAATACATAAAGAAAATGGGGTTGTATAAATAACGTAATGAATCGTGCTTCTATGGAGTCATCCTGAGCGGAGCCGTTCTTCAGGCGAAGCGAAGGATCTCGCGCGAAGCTCGTGGGTGCGTCGCTCCCATACTGGTCGGTTACAATAAAACCTCAAGTCTAACAGCGAACAACCAACGACGTAATGAAGAAGACCGCACTCAAACAGCAAATCACTGCCGCCATCCAAGCCTGCCTGGAGAAAAAGGCCGAAGAACTCAGCATCCTGGAAATGGAAAAAGGCTCGGGAGCATTCACCGACTACTTCGTCCTGTGCAGCGGAACCAATCCGCGACAGGTCCAGGCCATTGCCGACGAAGTGGAACTGCGCCTGAAAGCCGCGGACCTGCGCCCAGCGCACGTCGAGGGCTACAAACAGGCGGAGTGGGTTCTGCTCGACTATGTCGACTTCGTGGTGCACGTCTTCTCTGAGAAGGCGCGCAAGTTCTACGATCTGGAGCGCCTGTGGAAGACCGCGAAGCGCCTGGAGCCCGGTGACTTGAAGACCGCCCCTAGAAAACGAAAGCTAGAGAGCAAACCGGTCGCAGCGAAAGCGAAGAAGAAAAAAACAGCCTAGCAGCCCCTCGTGAAGATCAAGATAGCTTGGATTGGAAAGACAAAAGAACCGGCGATCGCATCGCTGACGGAAGAATATCTCAAGCGAATTTCTCGCTACGTGCTGGTGGAAGGCGTCCCGGTACGCGACGAAGCGGCCTTGCTGGAGATGAGCGGACGCTCGACTGCGACGAAGGTCGCGCCGAAGTCCACGCTGGTGTTGATGGATTCCCGCGGCAAGGGATTCTCTTCCGAACAATTCGCCAAGTTTCTGGGAGACTATCAGGACCGCAATCCCTTGCCCCTGATCTTCGCCATAGGCGGCGCGGACGGCTTTAGCGACGCCGCGCTCGCCGCGGCCCAGCATACGTTCTCGCTGGGAAAGATGACGCTGGCGCATGAGTTGGCACGCGTAGTTCTGCTGGAGCAGGTCTATCGCGCGTTTACGATTCTGAAAGGACATCCGTATCATTCAGGGCATTAAGTCGCCGGTGCTCAGCCGTCGCAGTTCGTACTTTGCGCTATGGCCTGATAACATCCGTTATCCTATCGCTGCGACTTCCGAACTTCCTTTGAAGAGAGAACGCGATGAAAATCCCTGAACTTGAAACCGCGCTCTGCGAGGCGCAGGAACGGGCTTCAAGGGCGGCTAAAGCACTTGCTCCGAAACATCGTGGGAGTGAAGTAGAAGAGTTTAGGGCGGCCTGCGATGCGGTTCTTCAGGCCGAGCGGAATCTCGCAGCGGCAAAAGGCGAGCCATACGCCGTTCCTGTGGAGTTCCCAGTTTCTTGGGATACAGGCGCCCCTTTACCATACCTGCTTCAAAACGATTACCGGACATTCCTCACATTTTTCCTGCGGGATATTGATCCAAATTGGGACGGATCGCACGTGTCGGTGCGGGATCCTAACAGCAACTTAAGCGAGAAACTTGCGATTGTTGAATTCGAGCGGTGTATCTGCACAAAAATGGGCAGTCCGAACGACGAAGTTCTTCACGGTCATCCGTTGAGCGGAAACGGGCTTGCCGGATACCAACCGATGGCGGTCAAGAACTCGATATGGTTGAAGGAGCTTGAGGCAATCAATGCCGTTCACTCGTGTTACAAAGCAGCCGCATGGCGTGACCTTAGCCATTACATTCTTCCTTTTCACGATTGCACATTCGAGTGCGTAGCTCGTGGGTTCAAGGTCGAAGCATTTCAAATGCCTCTGCCCGAACTGCTTACCGAAGTCTGCAACCGTTTGGTCCGATAGTTAGCGAAACATCCCCATAGCACTCACAAACGGGTTATTTCGGAGAATTTCCTGTGGTCCCAACCAGCACTTTCAGAATCTCCACGGCGAGATCGCTGGGATTGGTGCCCTCCATGTTGGTGAGTACAACGACGCCATCCCGCTGTGCTGGCGCGATCAGGAAGGCAGTGCTG
>Ga0193751_1001844_pt1 | contig 13196 bp, 8 predicted proteins | sample L1c2metaG_FD_143050 | JGI IMG/M metagenome (GOLD analysis project Ga0193751, IMG submission 143050) | Soil microbial communities from a riparian zone of the East river system, Colorado, United States - L1c2 | ecosystem: Environmental > Terrestrial > Soil > Riparian zone | place: USA: East River... | reverse complement strand
CCGGCTCGACCTGGGGCGGTTCCATGCTCAAGATGCGCTTCATCGGCCGCGGCATGCACCTGGAGTTTCATCACCCCGCCTACAGCACTGCGATTATCACCTCTCCTATTCAGGAAATCCGCGAGCGGGCGCGTAGGCCACATCAGAGTGGAAAGTATAACGCGTTGTCTTTAGGTCTTGGAAGAGCTGGTCAGCAATTCCGGATACTCAAACACTCCCCGCCCCGACTTCCGCCCGAGCCTTCCAGCCTTCACGTATTGCACCAGCAGCGGACAGGGCCGAAATTTTTCGCCGAGAGATTTACGCAGGTATTCGAGGATATGCAGCCGCGTATCAAGTCCGACCAGATCCACGAGTTCGAACGGTCCCATAGGATGATTCAGACCGAGCTTGAGAGCCTTGTCGATGTCTTCGGCGCTGGCGATACCTTCCTGGAGCATGTAGAACGCTTCATTGCCGATCATGGCGTTGATGCGGCTGGTGATGAATCCAGGCGATTCTTTGATCACGACGACTTCCTTGCGCATGCGCTTGCCGACTTCGACGACGGCGGCCAGCGTGTCGTCATCGGTTTCGAGCGCGCGCACGATTTCGAGCAGCTTCATCTTATGCACGGGATTGAAAAAGTGCATGCCAACGCACTTCTTGGCGCGATAGGTAACGCTTGCAATCTCGGTGACGCTGAGCGAGGAAGTGTTCGAGGCGAGAATGGTTGTAGGACGGCAGATCTTGTCGAGCATGGTGAAGATTTCGATCTTCGATTCCATTTCCTCGGGAACGGCCTCGATGACGAGATCGGCATCGCGGGCGGCTTGATCGATCGAACCCGCATACTCCAGCCGGGAAAAAGCTGCGTCGGCCTCGGTGGCATTGACCTTGCCGAGTTCGACCGCTTTGTCGAGATTGCTGCGGATTTCCGTCTCCGCCTTGCGCAGAGCGTTCGGAAGAAGGTCTTCGAGAATCGTGCGATAGCCGCCAAGCGCGGCAGCATGCGCGATGCCTCGGCCCATGATGCCGGCGCCGATCACGGCAACCGTACGGACTTCAGTGCGGACTTCGGCCCGGACTTCTGCCACTATTTGCCCGCCTGCTCTTTCTCTTTCTCTTTGCCCGCCAACTCGAGGTGCTGAACCACGCTCTCATAGCTCGGTTCGGACTTGCGGATGTATTCGCCCAAGCGGGCGCACTCTTCGTTGGTCATCGCCGGGATGCTGGCGCTGATGCGGCGCAGAGTGGTGGCGATGTCGTCGATGTAATTCATGAGGCGGATAAGTTCTCCAGTTGCGGGCATGAAGGCTCCTTACGTTTTCTCTGGCGCGCCGGCGGAATCGGAAGGAGAGCCGCCGCGGCCAGGGGCAACTATTCATTGTTTAACATGCGGGCGGATTTAGCAAAGGAGGATAATAGGTCCATGCTGCGCGACCCGAGCCTGATCCAGCTTTCGCGTCAACACCATAACGCGCTGGCGCTCTGTGTGCGACTGGAGCGGGCACTGCAAACCGCCGCCGTGGATCTGGGTGCGTGGCAACTGGAAGTGCACCAGCATTATACGAACGAAGTTCAGTTCCATTTCGCGGCGGAAGAAAAGGTTCTGTTTCCCGCTGCTCGGCGTTTTCCGGAACTGGCCGCGCTGGTGGAGGAACTTAGCCACGAACACGAGCGATTGCGGAAGTATTTTGTCCACGCCGAGCAGGGCACGATGAATCAAGGCGAACTGGAAATGTTCGCGAAGTTGCTCTCCGTGCACATCCGCAAGGAAGAGCGCCAACTGTTCGAGGCCATGCAGCAGCGGATGCGGCCGGAAGAATTAAAATCGCTAGGAGACGAGTTGGCGCGTGCGCTGGAGGATGCTGTGCAAGTATGCCGGATCGGCATTGCGGGAGCCCGCTCTCAAGTTTGAATCGCGTCTCGGCAAGATAATAGAGACGCCGATCAGGCCGCCCACTCTTCACTCGCAGTCGCAGGCAACGGCTGCGGAAGACGGTCAGAGATTTCGGCGAGCGTGGCAAGTTTTGCTGCCAGCTCCGGACGCAGCGAGTCGGCGCCAAAACGCCAGCGCCAGTTCCCTCCTCCGTGGCTGGGCACATTCATACGCGCATCGCTTCCCAGTCCCAGCGCATCCTGCATCGGCACCAGGCAAAGGCTGGCAACAGAATTGGAGGCAGCGCGAATCATCGCCCAGTTGACCCCGTCATCACATCGGCCAAGGTACGCTGCGACTTGCTGACGTTCGTATTCCGTTGCGCCCGATGCCCACCAGCCGAGCAACGTGTCGTTGTCATGCGTGCCGGTATAGACCACCTTCTCGGTTGTAAAAGTGTGCGGGAGATGGGTGTGCGCGCCGGCATCGCCAAACCCAAATTGCAGCACGGCCATGCCGGGAATCTTGAGGCGTTCGCGGAGAGCATGCACGTCGGGCGTGATGTATCCGAGATCCTCGGCGAAAAACGGAAGGCCGCCCAGAGCCTCGCGCAGCTTCACGAATAAATCATCTTTAGGACCGTCCACCCAGCGGCCATGAATCGCGGTTGGTTCGCTTGCCGGAATCTCCCAGAACTGCGAAAACCCGCGGAAATGATCGAGGCGGATGTAGTCAAAATTGTGCGTGACCCAGCGCATACGGTCGATCCACCATGAATATCCCTGCTGCTGCATAACGTCCCAGCGATAAAGAGGATGGCCCCAGCGCTGGCCGTCTTTACTGAAAAAATCGGGAGGCACACCGGCGACGACTTCGGGATCGAGATCGGAGTTCAGACGAAACAGATCGGGGTGGGTCCAGACATCGGCGCTGTCGAAATTCACAAAAATCGCGATGTCGCCCACGACGCGAATCGAATGTTGCGCGCAATAGGCTCGAAGCGCCTGCCACTGTTCGAAGAAGAAAAACTGCACGACGCGACGGATATCGAGATCGTCGAGCATTTCCGCGTGAGCCTTCTTGATCGCCGCCGGATCGCGATGAGCCAGTTCGCGGGGCCAGTGGTTCCAACTCTCCAGCTTGAAACGCGCGCGCAAACCATCGAAGAGGACGAAGTCATCGAGCCACCATTGGTTTTGCTGGCAGAAGGTCTCGTAGCGGGAGCGCGCGTTCGGTGCAGCGGAGTGCACGAAGTTGCTCGCAGCTTCGAATAGCAGTGGCAGCTTCCGGCGAAAAACCGCAGGGTAATCTACGGGCTCGACCGCATCGGCTAGAGCGTCGACCCGAGCGCGGTCAATCCAGCCGCGATCAGCGAGCCGCTCCAGGCTGATCAGCAGTGGATTCCCAGAAAAGGCGGAAGTGGAGGAGTAGGGCGAGGCTCCGTACCCGAGCGGGCCGAGAGGCAGCACCTGCCACAGACCCTGCCGCGCGGAGGCCAGAAAATCGGCGAACGCATACGCCGACGGACCAAAGTCGCCAATCCCGCCGCGCGAAGGCAGCGATGTGGGATGAAGCAGAATTCCGCTGGCGCGCGGGAATGACATTCAAAATCAGTTCTCAGTTCGCTACGAGCCTTCTTGCCCACCTTGCCGAGTCAGGTTTTTCATCTCTTCCTGATTCACCTTGAGCCGATGGGACTTTTCCATGTCCTTGCGCAGGTTCGTAACGAACAGCCCGAACAAATCGTTCTGCTTGGCTTCGAGGAGCGATTGCCGGATCTCATCTTTCTTCGCGGCGAATTCCTGATCAGTAGGTATCTGTTTTTCGAGAAGTTGAGCGGCCACGCCATTGCCCCCCGCAGTGATCGGCCCGCTAATCTCACCGGGCTTCAGGGAGAAGATCGCACTCGCACTAGACATTGAACCGATGTCGGGAACCTGGCCATCGGGCGGAACCAGGTCGCTCGTCTTCACGGTCGCACCCAGATCTTTGGCAGCTTTTTTCAAATCGTGCGCAGCCTTGGCGCGGTCGGAGAGTTCCTGCGTCTTCTGTTGCAGCAGAAAGGCGGCGCGCTCATTCTTGAACTCGCTCTCGACGCGCGAACGAATCTCTTCGAAGGTGGGCGTGGCAGGGGGCTTTATGGCGAGCAACTGGAAAACCACGTAGCCTTGCGGGACCTGCACCACATCGGGTGGAGCCTTGTCCGCTTCGTTGAAGACAGCGTCCATAAATTGCGGATTAGCGGCCAGTCCAGGCAAGTGATCGGTTCGGCTGAAGAATTCGGTGGTCACTGCAGCCTGACCCTTGGCAGCGGCAGCTTTGTCGAATCCGTCTGTACGCGCCTGGCTGAGCAAAGCGTTCGCTGCCGTTTCGGTAGAGCGCGCCGCTTTCTGCTGTTTCACTTTTTCTTCGATCTCACTCTTCACCTCGGCGAGCGATTTGAGATGAGCGTCCTGCTTGTCTTCGACGTGGATGATATGGAAGCCGTAACTGCTCTTGACCAGGTCGCTGGTCTGGCCTTTGCCGAGTGAAAAGGCGGCCTTCTCGAATTCAGGGACGGTGCGGCCGCGGCCGATCCAGCCAAGATCGCCCCCGCTCTTCGAGCTACCGGGATCGTCAGAATATTTTTCCGCGAGTTTGGCAAAGTCCCCGCCCGCCTTGACTTCTTTCAACACTCCTTCGGCTTTCGCGCGCGCATCGGCTATGGCTTTCTCATCTTCCTTGGCGCCGGGCGCGGGGAGAGGAGTCTTGATCAGAATATGGCTGACCTTCACCTGTTCCGGCACGCGATACTCCTCGCGGTGCTGGTCGTAGTACGCCTGCAGGTCCTGATCGGTAACCGTCGTCGCCGCGCCGATTTTCGCGCTATCGACGACGACGTACTTAATCTGCCGCTTTTCCGGGATGGAGTTGTTGTAGGTCGCCTTGCTGCGCTCGTAAAAAGCCTTCAGTTCCTCGTCGGTGGGGTGCAGCCCCTTTAGGATGTCGGCCTGAGTGATCACGGCATATTCGAATTTCACTTTGGTGTTGCGGCGGTTGAATTCGTCACGAACTTCCGTGTCCCCCACGAAGGCGCTGCTTGAAACCAGGGCGCGCAACTTGCGGACAAGAATAAAGTCCTTCTCCAGCCCTTCAAACTGAGGCACCGTCAAGTCATTGCGCTGGACGAAGTTTTCGTACTCTTCCTGCCCCACAAACTTGCCATCGGGAAAGAGCATGGCACCAAGCTGCCCGTGCTGGAGTTCGTCGCGAAGTTCGTCGTCGCTGACGCGAAGGCCCATGCGGTGCGCCTCGGCGACCAGAGCTTTCTTATTGATGAGTTGCTCGGCGGCCTGACTGGCAAAATAGGGCAGCAACATGCTGGCCTGCGGTCCGCCCTTAGGAAACTGCTGCCGGATCATCGCCTTGGCTTCGCGCTGCACCTCGGGCACGGTCACGGTTTGGTCGCCGATGCTGGCCAGAACGCCAGCCGGAGGCGCGCCAAGACCGAGGCTGGAACCGATGCCGCCGGGAATCAGGGTGATCGCCATCGAGGCACAGATAAGGACGAGCAGCGCGCCGAGAACGATCTTCACGGTTGGCCCTGCATTTTGAAGCTGTCGAATCATAATTGGATAACTCCGTCGGATGACTCCACGCTGGAAGTCAGAATTTATGATTATAAACTAGCGGTGGGAGGAGAACCGGAGGACAGAACTCGCCTAGCTCGTGTGGGGACGGGCGCCCTCGCCCGTCCACGCCAGCGCAGCTCGGCCTTGCCTCTAGCACCAACATCATTCGCGACCCGTAGGATTCTAAGCGCAGCTTGTGTTGCGCCCCGTAAATGTGGCGCATAAGTGGAAACGCTACTGCCAAAATCCCCTATTGAATCGAATTAATAAAGATGTTATGAACGTAAGGCGGTCTGGCGGAATAGGCTGCCATTTTCATTTTTTATCTTTTTTTTGCCTAGGATACTTCATGAAGATATTGCGGCTCTTGATCCCGTTCTTTTCGCTTGCGGTTGCAGGCACCCAGCCCAGCTTCCAGCCGACTCCGGCACTGACGCTTCCTTTGCGCGAAGGGTGGACCCTGCAGTCTTCCGCAAAAGTAACGGCAACGGGCGAAGCGATCTCGAGCAAGTCGTTCGAGATCAGGAACTGGATCCAGGCGGATGTCCCAACCACGGTGGTGGCAGCGCAAGTGAAGAGCGGGCTGCTGCCCGACCCTTTTAACGGCATGAATCTGCGTCAGTATCCAGGGGTCAGCTATCCCGTCGGCTTCAATTTTTCAAATATTCCAATGCCCACGGACAGCCCCTACGCAGTTTCGTGGTGGTACCGCAAGGATTTCACGCTGCCTGCAGCGTATGCCGGGAAAACCGTGTGGCTGAACTTTCGCGGCATCAACTACCGCGCCAACATTTTTTTCAACGGGAAGCAGATCGCCAATTCGAATGAAGTCGCCGGCGCATGGCGTACTTATGAGTTCAACATTACTTCCGCTGTCATGCCCGGACCGAATGTGCTCGCGGTGCAGGTATGGGCGCCAACTGAAAACAATCTGGCGATCACTTTCGTGGACTGGAATCCTGCGCCGCCCGACAAGAACATGGGGTTGTGGCGTGAGGTGTATTTGACGACCAGCGGACCGGTCGCGCTGCGGCATCCGGCAGTGCTCTCGAAAGTGGATTCTCCCGCCGGCGATGCCAGTACCAGTGCAGCCCACTTGACGATAACGGCGCTGGCGAAAAATGCCAGTGATCGCCCGGTAAAAGGGACGCTGAAAGGCCGGATCGAAAACATCGAATTCGCGCAGCCAGTGGAACTAGCGGCGGGAGAGTCGAAAGACGTGGTCTTCGCGCCGGATCAGTATCCGCAGCTCAACGTGAGCAATCCGCGGCTGTGGTGGCCGGCACAGATGGGGACGCCGAACCTGTACGACCTAACTCTTTCGTTCGAGGTGGACGGTGCGCTTTCTGATGTGTCCCATACGAAGTTCGGTATTCGCGAGATCACATCCGAAGTCGCCGAGCAGGCGCCCGATCGCTTCAAACGCCTGTTCAAGGTCAACGGCAGGAATATCCTGATTCGCGGCGGCGGCTGGACGCCCGACATGATGATGCGAGAAACCTCCGAGCGGCTCGCCGATGAGTTCCGCTACGTGCGCGACATGGGACTGAATACGGTCCGGCTGGAAGGCAAACTCGAGACCGAGGAATTTTTTGAGACAGCCGACCGCGAAGGCATCCTGGTGATGGCTGGCTGGTGCTGCTGCGATTTCTGGGAGCACTGGGGAAGCTGGAAAGATGAGGACTTCGAGATCGCAAAGTCCTCCTTGCGCGATCAGATCTACCGGCTGAGGAGCCATCCCAGCATGGTGATGTGGCTGAATGGCAGCGACAATCCTCCTCCGCCGGACGTGGAAGAAATGTACCTGAAGATTGAATCTGATTTGCGGTGGCCGAATCCGATTGTGTCTTCGGCCACGGCGAAGCGGACAACGGTGACGGGCGGAAGCGGCGTGAAGATGAGCGGGCCCTATGAATACGTAGCGCCCTCCTATTGGGAAACGGATCAACATCTGCACTCGGAAGAAATATCCTGCAACGTGGGCGGATGTGGAGGCGCCTACGGCTTCAACTCCGAAGCCAGCATGGGACCGGCAGTTCCGCCGATCGAGAGCGTCGAGCGCATGGTTCCCAAGGATCATCTTTGGACGGTGGATGGGCCGTTGGATCAGCACTGGAATTTCCACGCGGGCGGCGGGTCCTTCAAAACGATACAAGTGTTTACTGACGCCCTGAACGCGCGCTATGGAAAGGCCGGCAGCGCGGAAGACTACACCTACAAATCGCAGCTCATGACCTACGAAGGCGTGCGCGCCATGTACGAGGCCTACAGCCGCAACAAGTACACTTCGACGGGAGTGATCCAGTGGATGCTGAATAACGCGTGGCCCTCGATGATCTGGCATCTCTACGATTACTATTTGCGGCCGGGCGGCGGATATTTCGGCGCGAAGAAAGCGATGCAGACGCTCGATCCAGTCTATGGATACGACGATCACTCCGTGTGGCTGGTGAGCAGCCAATATGTGGACGCCAAGGGGCTGAAGCTGGCGGCGCGGGTATTCAATCTGGATGGCACGCAGAAGTTTTCGAAAGACACTGTGCTCGATGCGACCGCCGATAGCACCTCGAAAGTGTTTGAGCTTCCGCAGATCGAGGGACTGTCGCCGGCATACTTCCTGGATCTTCGTATTACCGATGGCAGCGGCAAGCTGGTCGGATCGAATTTCTACTGGCTCTCGACGAAGCCGGAAACGCTCGACTGGTCAAAGTCGAACTGGTACACGACTCCGACCGCGTCGTATGCGGACTACACTTCGCTCGCGCAGTTGCCAAGGGTGAAGCTGAATTTGTCGAGCCGCAGCGAGCGCAATGGCAAAGATGGGACGACTCACGTGACCTTGGAAAATCCCAGCAAGTCCCTCGCGTTTTTCGTGCGCCTGAAGCTCGACAAGGGCAAAGGCGGCGAGGAAATTCTGCCGGTTGTCTGGCAGGACAATTACATCTCGCTGCTGCCCGGTGAAAAGCGGGAGATCACGGCAACGTATCGCGCCAGCCGCCTGGGAGCGGCCAAGCCGGAGGTCGAAGTGAGCGGCTGGAACGTGGAGTAGGGCGATTGCAAAGGTCAGAGGTCAGATTGCAGAGTGAAAACCAACGGGCTTCTAAGTCTAGCGGTTTCCACCTCTGCAATCTGACCCCTGACCTCTCACCTTCTACACATCCTCTTCGGGTGGCAGATCGAAGTTCACCAAGTCTCCGCGGAAACCACGCGTCTTCCAGGCACCGAAGGCGATGCCGGCCGCCATCCAGATGGTGCCCGCGATTTTGGCCTTGAGGCTCAGATTCTGCCAGAGAAGTAAGCATATAAAGAATCCCGCCATTGGCGTGCAGAATACGGCCCTAGGCGCAACGACAGCCAGCAGAATGAGAGCTGCGCCTCCCACAAGGTAGGCCAATGGAACTAACGAATCACTCACCAGGAAAAGGAGTGCGTTTGGGAGCTTGCGAGCGAGAATGACGTGGAAAAATTCACTGCCATAGCGGATAAAGGGGAGAAGAAAAGCAACCGTTACAACCAGGCCTAGTAATCGGGGCGCAAATCGCTTCGCATGGGAACTTCCTGACTCACGGATGTTGTATCTGAGGTTGGCAGCAATGTTCACGCCCATGAAGGCGATGAGGGCGCCGAAATTGAGCATCTCGGCGCCGAGACCGTAACTCATCACGAACGCGCCAATCAGCGCGATTGCACCCACAAACAACACGTTATTCCGCGGCACTCGATGCTTGGCGTCCACCACTCCGAAAAAAGATTTCGGAAGCGCGTTGCTTCGTCCCATACCGTAGAGCAGGCGGGCAGCACCGATCTGCGCGCCCATGCCCGATCCGAAGTTCGCCACCAGCAATGTGAATCCGATAATGCCAAACATCGGCTTCCAGGCGCGGCCGGCGACGTGAACGAAAGCCGTGTCCACGTCCGGGAAAGGCTGCGACGCGGGCCAGATCAACTGCGCGGCGTAGACCTCTACGGCAGACAGAACGCCGATCACGACGCAAGTCAGCACCGTTGCCAGCAGAATATTGCGACGCGGATTTTCCGCTTCTTCCGAGAGCGTGGAGATGCCGTCGAAACCGATGTAGGTGAGTACCGCGATCGATGTCCCTCCAAGCACAGCCTTCGTGTTCCATAGGCTCGGGTCGTAGTAGGGTCGCGTATAGAAGCCGGCGCCATCGTGCGGATGCCCAAAGATGTAGCGCGCCGCAACCACAAAGAAAATCGCAATCACCACGCCCATTCCCGCCGCCAGGGCCGAGTTAACCCGCGCCGAAGTCTTCACTCCCTGGATGTTCAGGAGCGTAAACACTAGCGCAAAGAAGACCGCCCATACTGCATACGGCACGCCGGGAGCAAACACGTGCGCCTGTTGGCTGCACCAGATGGTGCAGATAATCGGATTGAGCATGTAGTCCATCACCATGCTCCAGCCAGTGACGTAACCGAGAGCGGGATTGATTTCCTGGCCCACATAGGTGAAGGCCGATCCGGCGCTGGGATAGGCACGCGCCATACGGCCATAGCTGATGGCCGTGAACAGCATCGCCACCATGGCGATCAGGATTGTCGTAACCACGTGCCCGTGTCCGCGGTCGCTGAGCACCCCGAACACCGACATCGGAGCGACCGGCTGGATCACGATTACGCCATACAGAATCAGGTCCCAAAGAGTGAGCGACCGCCTCAGGCGGGGGACGTCAGCAGGCGGGTTGGCGGCAGAACTCATTCACGTTCTCAAAATAAAACCCCATTATCCTGCGGAGATAACGGGGTTCGGGGAAGGGTCACTCGTGACACACAAAATTCTTCTCGAATTCTATACGGAAGGGATATTCTGTCAATGAAAAAACATCTGTATTAAAACGATTCTTGCCGAGTCTTGGTGAACCTCAAAAATTCGGCGGAATTATGATGGAGCCCGAGTCCACGATCATGAAACACAGAATGCGTTTTACAATCCTGCTCCTTATTGTCTGCTTGGCGCAAGGCCTCGCCCAGACCGTGCAAGACACGACTGTCAAAAAAGCAACCGTCCCGGAAAAGACTGTGCAAGAGCGCCTGGGCTATCCCGCCTCCGCACGCCTGCTGGTGATTCACGCGGACGACCTCGGCATGAACCATTCCGTCAACCGGGCCACGTTCGAGGCTCTCGAGAAGGGATGGATTACCTCGGCCAGCATCCTGGTGCCCTGCCCGTGGTTTCCCGAGGTCGCGAAGTGGGCGAGGGAGCACCCCGACGCCGATGTCGGAATTCACCAGGCTCTCAACAGCGAGTGGACCACTCTTCGCTGGGGACCTGTGAGCCCGAAAGACAAGGTGCACAGCTTGCTGGACCCAGACGGCTATCTTCCCCTCGATACACCCGCGGTTTCGCAAAACGCCAAGCTCTCCGAAGTTGAAACCGAACTGCGCGCGCAAATTGATCGCGCCCAGGCTGCGGGCATTCGTCTGACGCATTTGGACACTCACATGGGCGCGCTATTCGCATCGACTGATCTGTACAAGGTCTATCAGAAAATGGGCTACACCTACGATTTGCCCATCCTGGAGGCCATGGGCGGCACTCACGCGCCTGCGGGAGCATCGCCGCCCGCAGAAGAAGTCCTGGTCCAGAAGGTAATCGAAATCGAACCGGGAACCGACGCCAAGGACTGGAACGCGTGGTACCGGAAACAACTTGGAGCACTCAGTCCCGGCGTTTATCAGGTCATCGTGCACCTTGCGTATGACGACGAAGAGATGCGGGGAGCGACCTACGATCATCCCGATTGGGGCGCCGCCTGGCGGCAACACGACCTGGATATGGTCAAGAGTCCGGAGTTCCGCCAGTTTCTGAAAGACCAGGGATTCGTGCTGGTGGGATGGAGGGAGTTGGCCAAGGCGTTGCCGAAGAACTACGGTAAGTGAGCGGGGAGATCACTGAAGGGCGCGGTGTCCTGGATTCCGTGTTCTTCCACGATCGTGTAAATCTTGTCGGCGGGAACATCTTTCAAGGTCTCGACCTTACCTGAGGGCCAGCGCACTTCCACCAAGTCAACTCTTGTCGCTGATCCCAGGCCGAAATGAAGCCGCAGATCGTTCTGTGAAAGATAACTGCCACCACCGCGAACTTCGTCGAACTGCGTCATCCCTCCGGCATGAATGGTGACGCGCGCTCCGATTGCGGCCCGATTGCTTTTTGTTCCGGCGAGACGGAAGAGTACACGATGGTTCGCGATTTTATTTGTGTTGAGTAGTAGCGAAGGCGGCTCTCCGACGTTGAGCACAACGATATCCACATTGCCGTTGTTAGCGATGTCGCCGAAAGCAGCGCCCCGCCGCGATTTCAACGGCATGTCCGCCAACCCCGCGGCCTTCGAAACCTCTTCGAACGTTCCGTTGTGCAGGTTACGATGCAGCAGCATCGGCTCGGCGTAGGCGGCGCTTCCCTTCACCGTGTCCATTTGCGGATATACGTGTCCGTTGGCCACGAACAGATCAAGCCAGCCGTCGTTGTCCATGTCGAAGAATGCCGTCCCCCATCCGACCAGCGGCAGGCTTGGTTGGCCGAGATGCGATGACATGGCGACATCTTCGAATCCTCGTTTCCCCTGGTTGCGATAAAGCGTGTTGGGCTGGTCGGCGAACTCGGTGATGAACATCGACAGGCGGCCGCTGTGATCGTAATCGCCCCAAGTCACGCCCATGGAGCCGAGCGCCTGTCCTTCACTATTCAGCGCAATGCCGCCGACCATGGCCTCGTCAGTAAACGTGCCGTTGTGATTGTTGTGATAGAGATGATTGGGAGTGGCGTCATCGGCGACGAACAGATCAGGCCAGCCGTCGTTGTCGTAGTCGCCCCAGGTTGCGCCCAGTCCGTAGTATTTTTCGGGATCGTCAACCCCAGCTTTTTTCGAAACTTCTTCGAACGTGCCGTCGCCGCGGTTGTGGTAGAGCAGATCAGTTTCGCCCTCCATGCCCCACGGCCCGCACTGCACTGGTGCGCCTTTGAACTGGCAGAACTTGGTCGAGCCAAAAGCCGGCAAGTCGTTCATGTCCACGTGAACATATCGGGAGACGAACAAATCGACATTGCCGTCGCGGTCGTAATCCGCCCAGGCCGCGCCCGTAGAGAAGCCGCCGCCACGCACTCCAGCCTTGTCGGTGACGTCTTCAAAAGTGCAATTGCCCTTGTTGCGATAGAGTGCATTGCCGCCGTAACCGGTAACGAAAAGATCGAGGTTTCCGTCGTTGTCGAAGTCGGCGACGGCGATACCCATGCCCCAACCTTTGCGCGTGAGTCCCGCCTTCTCGGTGATGTCGGTGAACTTGAGGTTGGCATCCTGATGCCAGAGCGTGACTAGAGGATCGCCACCCTGCTTATAGCGATCGACGGTCGAGCCGTTCACCATCACAATATCGAGTTTGCCATCATTGTCGCAGTCGAACAGCCCGACGCCGCCGCTCATGGATTCGATGACGTAGTATTTCTCGCGCGACGAGATGTGGGAGGCGGTCAGACCGGACTGGGCAGCGATGTCGCGAAAGATGGGAACGGGACCGGTGGGTTTGGGCGCCGGTGACTTCTTTTCAGTACGCGCGGGAGGAATCTTAGCGGCGGGCCCCGTCGGGCCTTGGGGCACGCTCTGGGCCGACAGCAGGCCAGTGAAGGCGATCCACAAAATAATAATCTGCCCGGCCCGCATGCACAGTGATTGTAGCGCGATAGGGAGTAGCGCCGCCGTCTCGGC
>Ga0193751_1001843_pt1 | contig 13200 bp, 12 predicted proteins | sample L1c2metaG_FD_143050 | JGI IMG/M metagenome (GOLD analysis project Ga0193751, IMG submission 143050) | Soil microbial communities from a riparian zone of the East river system, Colorado, United States - L1c2 | ecosystem: Environmental > Terrestrial > Soil > Riparian zone | place: USA: East River... | reverse complement strand
CGAAGGACGAGATCCTTGGGCAAGTATTCGCGCGCGCGCAGGGCTCGACGCTGTCGAGCGCGACTTGGCTCGGAATCCACGGGAGCACGCTTCTCTACGCGATCTACGCGATCGGCCTCGTCGCCGCTCTTCTCACCGCGATCTACATGACGCGGATGATGCTCTACACATTTCACGGACCGAACCGGACTGGTGGCGCAGAGGAGGGCCACCTTCACGAAGCACCGTGGGTGATGACGGGTCCGCTCGTCGTGCTTGGGATTCTGACCGTGTTCGGCGGTTGGCTGAATTTGCCCAAAGTGATAACCGACATCATTCCGCTCGGCCCGAGTGAAGTGATGACTCACTGGCTCGAACCAGTCGTGGGGCACGCGACTGCGCAGGTGAGCGGCGGTGCGACTGAGATTCCGGCGGCCAACGAGCAGATGTTGATGGGAGTCGCAGTGCTGATCGCGGTGGCGGGAATAGTGTTCGCCATCGCTCGCCTCAAGCCCGCAACCGTTGTGCGCAAGCGCGATGCGGCGCCAGAGGAAGGCTTTGAGCGAGTAGTCGCCAACAAGTACTACATCGATGAAGGCGTCGAGCACGTGGTAATAACACCGACTTACTGGACTTCGAGGAATATCCTCTGGCGAGTGATCGACAATGGTCTGATCGACGGAGTTCTGGTGAACGGCAGTGCCGCGGTCGCGCGCGGATTTGGCTGGATAGGCTCGCGTCTCCAAACAGGCAACGTCGGCATCTACGCCTGGGTCCTCGTCGTGGGCGTGGTTGCGCTCCTCGGCGCATTCACGATGCGGTGACCTGACAATGGCGAACTTCCTCGACTCCATCGGCTACAACAGCTGGGTGCTCCCGGCGCTGCTGCTGATCCCGCTCGTAGGCGCGGTGGTGCTCCTGATATTGCCGGCTCGGGAGCCTGTCGGAACCAGCGTAGAGAACCCGGCTGCACGTCAGCTTGCCTTCTGGTTCTTTGTCCTCGAGTTCGTGGTCTCGCTCGGGCTCTGGTGGTCGTACAACCCGGGTGACACCGGGTGGCAGGCGAGCATCGACATGGCGTGGATCCCCACGTGGGGAGTCCGGTTGACGCTCGGTATCGACGGAATCGCCCTGATGATGGTTTTGCTCACCACCTTCATCATGCCTCTCGCCGTACTGGGCAGCTGGACGAGCATCCGCGCCAAGGTTCGCAGCTACTACGCGCTGCTCCTGATTCTCACCACGGGAATGTTGGGCGTCTTTCTCGCCCGCGATCTGTTCCTCTTCTACGTGATGTGGGAAGTGATGCTGGTGCCGATGTACTTCATCATCGGCATCTGGGGTGGCGAGCGACGTATCTACGCCAGTCTCAAGTTCTTCATTTATACAATGCTGCCGTCGCTGCTGATGCTGGTGGCCATCATTTATCTCGGCGTCTACACGCATACGGCGAATGGAACGCCCAACTTCAGCTACGACCATCTACTGGCGGTGACGAACATCCCGGACCGCACCGCACTCTGGCTCTTCGCGGCGTTCTTCCTCGCGTTTGCGGTCAAGGTGCCGATGTTTCCATTCCACACGTGGCTGCCCGATGCACACGTCGAGGCGCCGACCGCGGGCTCTGTAATCCTCGCCGGCATCATGCTGAAGATGGGCACCTTCGGATTTCTCCGCTTCGCACTTCCGCTTTTCCCCGGCGCCGCGATGAATCCTACCATCAGGATGATCATTCTGGTCCTGGCGGTTATTGGAATTATCTACGGCGCCCTCGTGGCAATGGTGCAGCCCGACTTCAAGAAGCTCGTCGCGTATTCGTCCGTGAGCCACCTGGGGTTCGTGATGCTCGGCATTTTCGCGCTCACTCTGCAGAGCGTTCAGGGCGCGTTGATGGTCATGATCAATCACGGCATCTCGACGGGGGCGCTGTTTCTTCTAGTCGGAATGATCTATGAGCGCAGGCACACTCGTCTGATCGAGTCGTACGGAGGTATTGCGCGCGTCGTCCCACTGTTCGCAGCGATGCTGACATTCGTGTCGCTCAGCAGCATCGGCCTTCCGGGAACCAACGGATTCGTCGGCGAGTTCCTGGTCCTGATTGGCTCGTTCAAGACGTATCCGGTTCTGTCCGTCATCGCGGCCACCGGGGTCATCTTCGCCGCGGCGTATCTTCTGTGGGCAATCCAGCGAATTCTGTTCAATCCCCTCGACAAGCGTGAGAATACTCACGTACCGGATTTGAATCGGCGGGAGCTCGCGCTCCTTCTCCCACTCATCGCGGTCATTATTTGGCTCGGCGTCTATCCAGCGCCTGTGTTGCGCCGTATGGAAGGGTCGTCGCAGCTGCTGATCAATCGCGTACAGGGGCATAGTGACGTCGCTGGGTTGAGCGAGGCCTCGCGCCAATGAGCTTCGACCTCAGCTTGCCCGCGCAGCTATCCGGCGCTCTAGGCCCAGACTTGCTGCTGATGGGTGGCGCTATGCTCTTGCTCCTTTGGGCAGGCTGGCGTCCGGAGACCGATGAACACCAACGAAGCGTCGGAGTTCTCAGCATTTCGCTGTGCATCTTTACGATGGTCGCCGTTGGCTACTACGCGTATACCGGATACACGTCTACCGTTGGCGCGATCGCAGTCGACAATTTCCGCTGGGCCGCTGACGAGATCTTGCTGATCGCCACAATCGGGACGATCGCGATGTCTCTCGATTACAACACCCGTGAAGGAATAACGCCGGGCGAATCGCACGTTTTACTGCTGCTCGCGACCTCCGGAATGATGATTCTTGCCGCTGCTCGCGACCTGATCATTGTCTTCCTCGGCATCGAGCTGATGTCGATAGCGGTCTACGTCCTGGTGGGAATCAATCGACGCAGAGAGAGGTCGGCCGAGGGAGCGATCAAGTATTTCCTCCTCGGCGCCTTCTCGACGGCATTCCTGCTCTATGGAATCGCGCTCGTATATGGCGCCACAGGAGCCACCAATTTTGCCACGATCGCCGAGAACATCGGCAAGTACCATTTGGAGCGGAGCCCATTGTTGCTGATCGGAGTCGGGCTCCTGCTCGTCGGGTTCGGGTTCAAGGTCGCTGCGGCGCCATTCCACATGTGGGCGCCAGACGTCTACGAGGGAGCACCAACACCGATCACGGCGTACATGGCGGCAGCGGTGAAAACGGCGGCGTTCGCAGCGTTCTTCCGGCTTTGGCTCGAGGCGTTTCCGTCACTGCTCACAGTGTGGCACCAACCAATGTGGTGGCTCGCCGCGGTCACGATGGTCGTGGGCAACCTGATCGCTCTCGCTCAGCGCAACATCAAGCGGTTGCTCGCGTACTCGAGCATTGCGCACGCCGGCTACATCCTCGTAGCGATGGTCGTTGGGACTCGGCTCGGAAGCTCCGCCTTCATGTTCTATCTGTTCGCGTACACGATGGCCACGCTCGGATCGTTCGCGGTGATCGTGGCGCTGGGTGCGCGGGGCGAAGACCGGATGGGAGTCGAAGAATACGCTGGTCTTTGGACGGTGCGACCTGGCCTCGCCGTAGCGATGGCGGTGTTCATGCTCGCGCTGCTCGGGTTCCCGATTTTTGGGGGTATTGGATTCTTTGCCAAGTGGTACGTGCTGCAGGCAGCTCTCCAGCCCCCGTTTCCGCAGACGAAATTGGCGGTTCTTCTCGTCGTCACCAGTCTGGTGAGCGCGGGGTACTATCTGTACGTCGTGATGGTGATGTTCATGAAGCCGAGGAACAGCGGTGCACCGCTGCTAGAGCGAACGGGACAGTGGACGCGCACGGTCGTGTGGGTTTCCGCTGCAGTCATTCTCGTTTTCGGGTTGTTCCCAGACGCGATCGTCTCCTTTACGCGTCGCAGCCAACCGACCATTGCTGCCGACACACCTTCCGCCGCCAAGCCTGCGGCCCCACCGCGTGGTCTCCCGACAACTGAGACGGTAACGCTGAGAGCTGATTCCGCGCTGAGTCGCTGAAGTAGATGAGGCTCTCACAGGCGATTTTTCGTGAGTACGACATTCGAGGTGTCGCCGGAAAGGATCTAACGGACGAAGTTGCAACCGCAGTCGCCGGCGCGTTCGCAGCGTTTCTTGCGGAAAAGGGAGTGAAGGGAGCGTTGTCCGTCGGTCGGGACAATCGGCCTTCGGGAGGAAGTCTCCACAGGGCGCTCGTTGCTGGTCTGCTGGCGAGTGGGATCAACGTCGTTGATGTCGGGATCGTGCCGACGCCGCTGGCCTATTGGTCGCAGCACAAACTCGACGTTGTCGGTGGAATTCAGATTACCGGCTCACACAATCCGCCGGAGTACAACGGGTTCAAGCTCGGACTGCACACGAACTCCATTTACGGTGCGGACATTCAGCACATCTACGATCTCGCTGTTGCCGGCAAATTTCCGAAGGGCAAAGGCTCGCTCCGGGAGGAGCGGATTATCGATCGGTACATCGACGATATTACGGGTCGTGTGGGAAAGCTCTCGCGCGATGTCAAAGTGATCCTGGACTGCGGCAACGGTGCCGGCTCTCTCGTAGCGCCAAAGCTTTTTCCGAAGCTCGGCATCAAGCCTCGTTGCCTGTTCTGCGAGAGCGAGGGAACCTTTCCGAATCACCATCCCGATCCTACTGTAGCGAAGAACCTCGAGCCATTGATCGCGGCGGTGAAGAAGGATGGCGCCGATCTCGGTATCGCTTTTGACGGAGACGCCGACAGGATCGGAGTGGTCGATGACCGCGGCGAGATCATCTGGGGCGATTACTTGCTGATCATCTATGCCCGTGACGCGCTCGCGCGAACTGGCAAAGGTCAATCGATCGTGTTCGATGTGAAGGCGTCCCAGGCGCTGCCTGACGCGGTGGAGAAGGCGGGCGGCATCCCCGTGATGTGGAAGACGGGTCACTCGGTCATCGAAAAGAAGATGCACGATACGCACGCTCCTGTTGGCGGAGAGATGTCCGGACACATGTTCTTTACCGAAGGGTTCTACGGATTCGACGATGCCCTTTACGGAGCGGCAAGGCTGCTTCGCATTATCGCCGATTCGGGCAAGAACATCCGCGAGCTTCTCGCCGACGTGCCGCGATTCGTGTCGACTCCCGAGATTCGGGTCGACTGTCCCGATGATAAGAAGTTCGGAATAGTCGAGGAAGCGAAGAAATATTTCGGGAGCAAGTACAAAGTCATAACTGTGGACGGGGTTCGCGTGTTGTTTGGCGATGGGTGGGGACTGATTCGAGCGTCAAACACCCAGCCGGTGATTGTCATGCGCTTCGAGGCGCGCACGAAAGAGCAGCTCGACCTGATCCAGTCCGAGATGCAGGGCTGGCTTCGGTCAAAAGGCGTTCAGGTTTGACATGATGCCTCGCCGGCGCCTCCTCGTTGGCGTCGTCATCGCGGCTGCTTTATTACTCTGCGGACGCGCGCTATCAGCTCTTTACGCCGATTATACGTGGTATGGAGCGATGGGAGCGAGCCCGCTCTGGGGCGAGCGCGCTGGCGACCTGCTCCTCGTTTACGGCATCGGGTCCATCGTCGCCGTGCTCCTTGCCTTCGTTAATCTCTCGGCGCTGGGTCGAAGCATTGGAGGTCTGACGCTGCCGCGACGTCTGGCCAACGTCGAATTCGGTGAGGCAGTACCGCGGAAATACCTGGATCGGTTTGCTTTCATCCTCTCCTTGATGATTGCGGCCGCACTCACGCCGGTTCTTCCCAGCTGGACCCTGCTTGCCGTCGCACGTCAAGGCGTGAGCTTCCGCGAGGCAGATCCATACTTCCAGCACGATCTCGGTTTTTACACCACATGGCTGCCTTTCGAGAAGGCGCTTTATACGTGGACGATGCTTCTCGTCGTGAGTGTGGCCATTCTCCTGGTTGTTCTCTACTCGCTGACACCGGGATTGCGCTGGGAACGTGCGGGCCTCCGCATGAGCGCCCATGTCCGGCGGCATCTCAGCGTGCTTGCCGCGCTGCTCCTGCTAATCACGATGTGGAGCTACCGACTCGAGTCGTACGACCTGCTCATTCGGGGAAGTGGAGAGAACGGCGCATTCTCGTACGCCGACCATCAATGGCTCTTGCCGGGACTCGTTCTACTGTCGGTAGCCACGGCCGCCGCCGCGATCACTGTTCTCCTGAGCGGCTGGACGGGGCAATTGCGCACGAGCTTCGTTGCCGTGACGGTCGTGATTCTTCTCTCGTTGTCGGTTCAAGAGGTAATGCCACTCATCGTTCGCCGCGTGACGCCAGCTTCCGTGCAGATCGTGCGTGAGCGCTCGTACATGGGAACGAGGGCCGACTTCACCCGCCGCGCGTACCCGCCCAGCGTGATGGCATTCGAAGCGCCTCAAAAGACAGGCGCCTCTCCGTTGCCCGACAGCACGGCAAGCAACGCAATCGGGCAACAGCTGATGCGAGAAGATTCGTTGGTGTATCCCGGGGCCAGAGGCTTCGTCGTCGTAGCCAACCCGCAGCTGGATGTTGCTGGACAACATCTGGGGGACGGACTGTCGCGATTGGGGTACGCATGGGCGTACCAATCTCTCGATCTCCTTTCGGACTCTGTTCCGCGTCGGGCGAGGCTCATAACTCAGCGCGACGTTCGAATCCGAATACGCGAGCTTGCTCCAATCTTCACGCAAGGAACTGTTGTCGAGCCGATGTTTCACGCCGATACGTTGTATTGGAAGCTCGAGCTCTATTCGGCGTCGTCTAACTACCCGTTGAGTCAGCACTTCGTATTGGCGGGAGAGGAGCGCAGTTATTTCCGTCACGCCGCTACCGCGCTGATCAACGGGCGAACCGCTCGTGTGATGATCGCGGCTGATCCAGCACCTGATCCAATTGCTCAATCGTGGATGACTCTCTTTCCGAACACTGCGGACTACCGGGCGCCGGGAATTGTGCGCGACCTGACGGCCACACCCTGGCAGCCGGTTTCTTCCGCCCAGAGCGCCACAACTGATTCGAGCTTTCGCGCGGAGGTCACGCGGCTTTACAACAAGATGCGTGCGGCGCTCGCGGGTGGAGATCTCAAGGCCTTCGGCGTGGCTTACGACTCGCTCGGCACGCTGATTGGGCCACGGAAGTGAGCGCCAGGCCCCGTACCGCCGTCATTGCCGTCGGAGGCAACGCGCTTTCGCCCCCAGGCGAGAAATCGACAATCGCCGATCAGTTCCGTCACAGTCGCGCGAGCCTCGGGCCAATCGTCGATCTGACGCTTGATGGCTGGCACGTGGTGGTCGTGCACGGCAACGGTCCGCAGGTTGGCGATGAGCTCGTTCGAAACGAGAAGGCGCGGAGCGAGGTGGCGCCTTTGCCATTGGGGGTGCTGGTCGCCGGCACTGCCGGCTGGATCGGCTATATGCTGCAGCAATCGCTAGAGAACGCGCTGCGGAAAGCTGGCAGCGACCACGATGTTGTGACGGTACTGACTCAGGTCGAAGTCGCGGCCGACGATCCCGCGTTAAAGGATCCAAAGAAATTTATTGGACATGGTCTTTCAGTCGCGCGCGCACGCGAGCTCCGCGCCGCAGGACATCCCATAAAGAAAGATGCGAAGGGACACTTCAGGCGTGTCGTCGGAAGCCCGATGCCTTTGGCCATCCACGAGCTCTCCACGATTCGAGCGCTCGTTGAGCGCGGCACGGTCGTGATCGCTTGCGGCGGCGGCGGCATTCCGGTTTATCGTGATCCGACCCTCGGTCTCGAAGGGATTGACGCCGTCGTCGACAAGGATCTCGCTGCCGCGGTTCTTGCGAGGGAGCTCGGCGCCGAGCTGTTCATGATTCTCACTGACGTGGACGCCGTTTACACTGGGTGGGGAACGGATCAGCAGAAGATGATCGGCTCGATGACGGTCGCCGAAGCTGACCAGCTCGCGACAGAAGGAGCGCTCGGGGAAGGGAGCATGGCACCAAAAGTTGCCGCAGCCGCTGATTACGTGCGACGAACAAAGGGCCGTGCCATTATTACGGAGCTGAGCAAGGGCAAGGCGGCAGTACTTGGAATCGGCGGGACGGAAATCCTCCCGTAAATCGCAAACATCGACGACAGGCGCGAGAGTACGCGCGCTCGGAGCTAGAGTGAACATCCACGAGTATCAGGCAAAGGAAATCTTTCGTAAGTACGGCATACCAATTCCGCCGGGAGAGGTCGCCACTACGCCGGAAGAGGCAGAAGCGATCGCGCGGAAATTCGGTACGACCGTTGTGGTGAAAGCACAGGTTCACGCGGGCGGACGCGGCAAGGCGGGCGGAGTGAAGCTGGCTCGCACGCCGGCCGACGCGAAGAGCATCGCCGCCCAGATTCTCAAGCTTTCAATAAAGGGTCTCCCGGTGCAACGGGTTCTCGTTACACCGGCGGCAGACATTGCGAGCGAAGCTTACGTGGGGATCATCGTCGATCGCGCGAGCAAGCGGGCTGTGGTCATGGCCAGCGCTGCTGGTGGAATTGATATCGAGGAAGTTGCCGCGAAGACGCCGGAGAAGATTATCCGGCATCCGATAGATCCCAGGTACGGGCTCCAGATGTACGAAGCGATGCAGCTCGCCTTCGCTCTGTACACGGGCATGAAGCAGGTCCGCGCCGCGGCGAAGATTCTTCAACAGCTCTACAGAGCGTTTTCAGAAAATGGCGGCTCGCTCGCAGAGATCAATCCGCTCGTGACGACGCCCGCCGGAGATGTCGTTGCACTCGATGCCAAGATGGTGATCGACGATAACGAGCTGGACCGCCGGCCGGATATCGCGGCACTCCGCGACGAGTCGTCAGAGGATCCGAGCGAAGTCGAAGCGCGGAAGGCCAGCCTCACTTTCATCAAGCTCGATGGAAATGTCGGCTGCGTGGTCAACGGCGCTGGCCTCGCGATGGCGACGATGGATCTTGTGAAGTACTACGGCGGTGATCCCGCGAACTTTCTCGACATCGGCGGCTCGTCGAACCCGGAGAAGGTCGTCGCCGCGGTGAAGATCATCACCAGCGATCGGAACGTGAAAGCGATTTTGTTCAATATCTTCGGCGGCATCACGCGGACCGACGATGTCGCGAATGGAATAGTGACCGCGATCAAGCAGAATCCGCTCAAGGTGCCGCTGGTGATTAGACTCACCGGCACGAACGACAAGATAGCCGTCAAGATTCTTCAGGAAAACGGACTGTCCGCGATGACCGACATGGACGAGGCAGTCAAGAAAGCGGTTGCTCTCGCGACTGGAGGAAAGGCCGCGTGAGTGTTTTTATCGATAAGACGACACGTCTCCTCGTGCAGGGAATTACCGGCCGCGACGGCTCGTTCCACTCGAAGCAAATGATCGAGTACGGCACCCAGGTCGTCGCGGGAGTCACGCCTGGAAAGGGTGGCCAGAAGTTCGAGGACAGCGTCCCCATCTTCAATACAGTGGCGGACGCGGTGGCCAAAACCGGCGCCAACACCACGGTGATCTATGTTCCTCCGCCGTTCGCCGCCGACGCGATGATGGAAGCCGCCGACGCAGGAATCCCGTTCATCGTCTGCATCACCGAAGGCGTGCCGGTCCTCGACATGACTCGCGTCTATCCTTTCGTCAAAGAACGGGGTGGAAGGCTTCTTGGCCCGAATTGCCCCGGACTGATCTCACCGGGTTAGAATCATACCCGGCAACATCTGCACTCCTGGCCCGGTTGGTCTAGTCAGCCGATCGGGGACGCTGACCTACGAAGTCGTCTACCAGATGACGCGCGCAAAGATCGGCCAGACCACGTGCGTCGGAATCGGAGGCGATCCGATCAATGGGACGAATTTCATCGATTGCCTCGCCGCCTTTGAGAAGGATCCGAAGACCGAGGCCGTTGTTATGATCGGTGAGATTGGTGGCACCGACGAGCAGGAGGCGGCCCGCTTCGTCAAGGAGAAAATGAAGAAGCCGGTGGTGGGCTTCATTGCCGGCCAGACGGCCCCGCCGGGCCGGCGGATGGGACACGCCGGCGCCATCATTTCTGGCTCGGCTGGAACCGCAGCGGAGAAAATGCAGGCATTCGAAGAAAACGGCGTGGGCGTTGCGAAGCGTCCAATCGACGTCGTCGATCTACTCAAACGCGCGATGCGCTAAACCTGAAAACAAATACATGGCTGGCAATCGAACACTTACAATCATCAAGCCCGACGCTTTCAACTCCGGAAAGAGTGGGCTCATCATAGCGTTGCTCGAGAAGGCTGGGTTCAAGATCGTTGCATCGAGGGTGACGCGGCTCACCGATGCGCAGGCAGGCGCCTTTTACGCCGTGCACAAGGAGCGCCCGTTCTTCGCACCTCTCACGCGCTTCATGACCTCCGGCAAATGCATGCCGATCGTGCTCGAGCGTGCCGACGCTGTCGCCGCACTTCGGAAGGCGATTGGCGCGACCGATCCGGCCGAAGCGGAGGCGGGGACAGTCCGAAAGCTCTACGCCGAGTCGAAGGAGAGAAACGCAATCCACGCTTCGGACTCAGACGAGAACGCCGAGAGAGAAGCGCGTTTTTTCTTTGCGGAGTCCGATCTCATCTAGCCACGGTCTCGGGCGCGTTCCCACCCGCAGCACCTAGCCGCTCCGCCCACAGCCCCCGGCCGGTAGTGTTCAGTTGAGATGTCCAAAAAAAGCCCGGGAGCCACACTGGAATGGCATCGTTAAACCCGCTAATTTAAAGGGCTTATGCTGTCCTTTGACCTCCGATCGCTGGAGACCAAAGCCGTTCATGTCGACGGCTCGCTAGACCCTGACGATTCTGTCTGGGAAGAGGGTGATGTTCGTCCCGCGGAGCCCATTCGGGTAACCGGGCGCTTGTCATCGGCCGGGGAAGGAAGATTCTACTTTAGTGGTAGAATCGAAGGTCGTCTGACCCTGCCGTGTCGGCTTTGTCTCGAACAGGTCGACGTAGACGTCGATGAGGAAGTACACTTCCTTCTTGCGGAGACAGGGGCCAACGAAGCTGATGATCCCGACGTTTTTCTGTACGACCCGAACGAAAGAAGCCTGGACCTTCGCTCGGCCGTACGAGAGACGTGGCTGTTAACGGCACCTGCGTATGTTCAGTGCAGAGATGATTGCAAGGGACTTTGCGCGACCTGTGGTACGAATCTCAACGAAAGCACTTGCAACTGCACTCAAACGACAACTGATTCGCGCTGGGGCGCTCTGCTCAAGCATCAGGGCGACGCGCACTAGCTCGTCAAACAACCTAAGGAACTGAAACAATGGCCGTCCCAAAGCGACGCACATCGAAGAGAAAAAAGCGCGCGCGCAACACCCATAAAATCGCTCCCGCGATCGTCATTCAGAAGTGTCCGCGCTGCCAGAGCATGAAGCGTCCGCATCATGTCTGCGAAGAGTGCGGGTACTACGACGGTGAGCAGCGAGTAGAGCCGAAGGAAGCGTAGCTTGGCCCGAATCGCGTTGGACGCAATGGGTGGAGACTTTGCTCCCAACGCGCCAATCGCGGGCGCTCTTCTCGCGCTCCAGGAGCTCGACCGCGCGCACATCGTGCAGCTCGTCGGGCAGACATCCGTCATCGAGTCTCAGCTAGCCAGTCTTCTCTCCGGCGAGCTGGCTTCGGCAGCGTCGACGCGCGATCGCATTCAGATCGTCGAGGCACCCGACGTGATCGAGATGGGGGAGAAGCCGACAGCGGGACTCCGAAAGAAGCCCAAGAGCTCGATGGTAGTCGGCATCAAGATGCAGGTGGACGACGAGTCGGATGCATTCGTCTCCGCCGGCAACACCGGCGCGCAGATGGCGACGTCTGCGATGCTCCTCAAGCTGCAGCCTGCTCTGACGAGACCCGCAATTGCAACTGTCTTTCCGACGGAGCGCGATCCAGTGATCGTGCTGGACTCGGGTGCAAACGTCGACTGCTCCACGATGGAGCTTCTGCAGTTTGCGTGGATTGGCGCAGTTTACGCGGAATGCATTTTCGGTCGCGCGAATCCGTCGATCGGCTTGCTTTCGATCGGGGAAGAGCCGGAAAAGGGAAACGCCGTCGTCAAGGAAGCAAATGCGCTCTTTCGGAAGGCGGGCTTCAACTTTCACGGGAACATCGAGGGCAGAGATCTTCCCGCTGGCGCGACCGATCGTGGGCCGTTCGACGTGGTCATCTGCGATGGCTTCGTCGGTAATGTCGTGCTCAAGTTTTACGAGGCAGTTGCTCCGATGATACTTCGGCTCCTTGGCGAGCACCCCGGAATCAATCCCGAATACGTGCGCGCCGCGCTCAAGGGGTTTGATTCGAGCGACTACGGCGGCGCACCACTTCTCGGTGTCCGCGGCGTGAGCATCATCTGCCACGGAAACTCGTCGCCGCGCGCGATCAAGAACGCAATCAAGGTCGCGGTGCGCGCTGTCGAAACGCGCATGAACGACCAAATAGGTCAGCGGCTCGAGGCTGCCGCCCCTGCGATCACCGCTGCAGCGAGGATGGCGTGAAGCGGCCTGTCGCTGCGGTCGTCGGAACCGGGCGTGGTCTCCCGTCGCACGTGATGACGAATCACGACTTCGCCGCAATTGGAATTGAGACGTCCCATGAGTGGATCATGGAGCGAAGCGGAATATCGGAGCGACGAATCGCGAAGAACGGCGAGACCACTTGCTCCATGGCCGCAGACGCTGGTCGTAAGGCGATGGACGTCGCCGGCGTTCATCCCGGCGAGATCGATGTCATCGTCTTGAGTACAGCGACTCCTGACCGGCTCCTCCCTTCGACGGCGGTCGACATTCAGGCCGAGCTCGGTGCCACGCGCGCCGCCGCATTCGACATCGGTGCAGCCTGTTCAGGATGGTTGTATGCGATGAGCACCGCCGAAGGCCTGATAATGTCAGGCACCGCGGAGACAGCGCTCGTGGTGGGATCCGAAAAGATGAGCGCGATCGTCGATTGGAAGGACAGGGCTACATGCGTCCTTTTCGGTGACGGCGCCGGCGCCGCTGTTCTCAAGCGCTCCAAGCAGGGGAAGGGAATTCTCTCCGCTTACATGCGGAGCGACGGTAAGCTGGCTGACCTCCTTTACCGCCCGAACGGTGGCGCGACGACGCCGATGTCCGCCGAGATCCTGGCCGATCGCTCCCACCTCGTGCGGATGGCGGGCCGTGAGGTTTTCAAACATGCCGTTCGATCAATGGCAGACGCCGCCGACCGCGCTCTCGACGGTGCTCGTCTCACGGGCACTGATATCGATTTGCTCATCCCGCACCAGGCGAACGTCCGCATCATTG
>Ga0193751_1001842_pt1 | contig 13200 bp, 12 predicted proteins | sample L1c2metaG_FD_143050 | JGI IMG/M metagenome (GOLD analysis project Ga0193751, IMG submission 143050) | Soil microbial communities from a riparian zone of the East river system, Colorado, United States - L1c2 | ecosystem: Environmental > Terrestrial > Soil > Riparian zone | place: USA: East River... | reverse complement strand
ACCGCGCGCGCAGGCCAGCCGGCCACGTCGTTGGCGAGCAGTTCGAGCAACGCAATCGTCCCCTTGCGTTGCCGATAGGTGATCGTGTTCGCGACTTCGCGCCGCGGAATGAGAATGCGGTTCAGCGCTCGGCCTTCGGCCGTCGTGTCGTCGCTCGGCGCCCCCGCATCGGAGACCGGTCGATAGCCGATGAGATCCGCGATGTAGGGCACCGCCCAGTCCTCGGCGGTTTCGATGAACCAATCTTCGTAGAGTTGCTGAACATCGTCCTCGACGACGTTCACCTGCTCGGCAATGACACGCAGCAGCGCTTGCAGCGGATACTTTTGGTCCGCGTCACGCATCCGGTAAACTGCGGGCAGCAGCTTGTTAAGCCGGTCGAGCCGCGGGTCTGGCGCGGAGGTTTTCATGCAAATGAGTTCATTTGATTTGGTTCAAGATTAATGTGTCTGGCACAGCATCAATAAAGATCGCCAGTTGCGCCGGGTGCAGCGAGCCGCCTTGAAAGTTTGCCAGGTTCACCTCCACGCGCGACGCCGGAGACGACTGCTTGACGATGCTTAGAGCTGCAGCGGCAATTCCGTCCAACGACAATTGCTCGGTCACACCGCCGAAGATATCTACGTCCACATACTCAACGCCGGGGATGTTTTGAATGACACTCAATATTTCGGAAAGCAGGACGGGCTGGCCGAGCGCGCGTTTTTGAAAACCAAAACTGTCTAGTAGGGCCGCGCGGATTTTTGTCACCACCGGCTCCCATTGGTAATCCACTGACAACCGCACGTTCGCGCTCAACACGAGCACGATGAGTTCACGCGTTTCCACTTGCACTGGCAAGTCGGGATCGCCCAACTGGCGCAGCGCGATGAGCAGGTTGTGATAGAGATCGGACGTCGGATCAATCGGAATATCGTCCGCGCCAGCAATCGTCACATGCACCAGTTGCCGCCGCCCATCCGACAGTCGCGCCGAACTCGCCTTGCCGATCCCGGCGAACGTGCGCGTATAGTCGGCGTAATCCTGCACCGAGACAAGCCGATCCAGCGACATCACCGCCAGCGGCGCGTTCTCCCGGGCTTGATCGCGATTGTCCTTATCCGCGCCACCCGAAGCAGGCAGCGGATTGATGACACTCTTGACGCCGAGCGGTCGCGTTTGCAGCAAACTGACTTGCTCGGCCTTCACGTTGCCCGGCTTGCCGAGGCCATTGCGGTAAACGCTCTTCACATTGGCCATGCCCGTGGGCAGCCGCACGCCCTGTTCCCCGTTGCCGAAAATCACGCTGGTCTTGTCGTCATCGTCTGTTTTTGTGATGAACTTCCGATCTTTCGCACCGAGTCCGGCAAGCGTGTCCGCCTCGTGCCATTGCACGTCGTTGACGAAAACTTCAAGCGTGCTGTCAGCGCCGGACGGCGTTGGGGCGGATACAAACGTCAGCGGAGGCTGCTTCAATGTGAAGGTTTGCAAGGTCTGGCTGGCGTCGCCGTTGCCGAGCGTTTCGTTGCGCGTCTCACCGTGCGTGGCTTTGACGACATTGCCATGAATGATCAACGTGTCTCGTCGGTAACAGTACGAAAGCGGCTTGGCGAAGCGGATAAAGGTGTGACGTTTTTCCTCCGGCAATTGAATGTCGGACTTGCCTTGGGTTATCTTGCTCGAGGGTTCACCATCTTCGGTGGAAACGTCCTGAATCACATCTGTGAGCATCACCAGCTCGCTTGCCTTGATGCCGGGAACAGAAACTTGTTTAGCGGAATCGTTTGGATCGGGAATCTTAATGTCCGCGCGTTCACCCGAGACGATTGACCATCGTCCCGATTTGAGATCGGCATACAAACTGTCGAGTTCAATCCAATTCGTGTCTCCCTGGCAGAGGTCGTCTTCGATCGGTTCTTCCGCGAGCGCGAGTTCTTCGCTTTGAGCGTATACCGCGGTGCGGCGGATGATTTGAAAGTCATCAGCAGGCAGCGGCGCTACTTTTAGGCCGATTGCCCCGTCTGAGGTAACGTAGTCGAACCATTTTGTCGGCTTGCCCTGGTTATCAACGAGCTCGATGAAGGTAGTCTTCCCGCTGATGCCGTAAACGTCGCGGGAAAGCTGCGCGTTTGGATTCTTCGCTTGGGCGATCACATAACTGTCGATTTTCTTAACTCCCGAAAGCTGTTTTTCATTTACCGCGCTCGTATCAACGACCAGCCAACTGTCCGGAAGGACTTTTTCATAACTTGCGTCCAAATAGATTTTGTCCCCTTCTTCGCCGACGTCTTGCATGTCCCGAGTAGTCCATTCGTCTGTGGTTACCGCATGAGTACCCGGGTCTATTCCCGTAATCTTGAGAGGTGCGTTATTGCCAAATGGCGCTGACTTTGCCCGCAGCGCATAGACCTTGATCGGCTGCGGAGCAGTCGCCGCGGCGTTTTGCAACGCGGGATAAAGCGACCCGCTCAACCGCGGCCGCATCGCCGCCAGCAATCGCGGGAATACGTCCGCGTTCGCAGTGAACGTCGCCTTCGGACTGCGCACAAGCTGCAGCGCGTTGGGCGGCGGAATCGAAGGCGGAAGTTCCAGCGTACTCAAAATCGCGTCCAGCCCGCCACCGCTTTCGAGAGACTTCGGTTTGCGAACCATCCCGCGATTGCAGCGTCACGTGCGTGCGATTGTTCGCGGCGTCGGTAACGATTTGCTTGACGCGATACAGTGTTGGCGCTTCACCGGTTTTGCCAAAATCAATCAGCAATGGGTCGTTCGGTTGCAAATTCGTCGCAATGCCGCTTAGAAAGAGTCCCGACGTCTTAATGGAATCTTTCGTCTGAGTCTGCGGCCGCGTCATTCGCGGTTTAAGCACGTTCCACGTTGAACGCGCTTCGAGGTCATCCGCGGTCTCGAAGCTCTGCGGTAGTTCGTCCGGCCCAGGAACGCTTTGCGAACGGCTGCCTTTTGGTATCGTGGTCGCGATTGGTTTGGGCGGCGTTACGGATCGATCTTCGTCAATCGTGTAGGCGAGATAAACCGTCGCCGCCACGCCCGGACGCAAAGTGTAGCCGACCAGTCGCGCCAGCTCGAGAATCGAACGGCGCTCGCTAGCAGTGCGCAGATAGCTTTCGTCGGCAATACGCTCCTGGTAAAACGTCAGCACGTCGGCCACCGTGGCCCACGCGTCCAGCAGCGCGATCGAAAAATCGCCGGAGTCGCGCGTGGTCAGATCGCGCAACGGCGTGAAGCTTTCGATGGTTTGCCCGTCGGCTGCCAGCACGTCCACCGTCATCGTGGAGAGGCGCGCCTTCATCGTTTCGAGAAAAGCTCCGTGCGTGCCGACGCGATACTTCAGTGCGCTCAATCCGGGGCGATTGATAGTGGATTGCGGCGTAAGGGCTTGGATGCCTTCGCAGCAACCGCAGGTCTTCGCGGTACAGCCGCAGGTCTTGGTCGTCATGTCATCGGCCTCCCTTCACTTGGATTTCAAGTTTGCCGTGCTCGGGATAATTCGGATCGTTGTCGAGTTGCGCGATCTCGTTCACGCGCATCAGCAGTACGCCTTTTTCGAGTTCGTGATTGGGCGATTCAAAGAGCCGATGGAACCGGGTGACCGTCACGCATTCGACCCCCGCCACGGCCTGGGCTTTGGCAATGATTCGGCTGAGGAAAACTCCTTCGCCGAACGTGAGATTCTCTGGCTGAAAAAAGCCAAGTTGGCCGCCGGGCAGGACGCGGTTGCTGAAAATGTCGAGCAACGCCGCCTTCACGTGGGCGCGCAGATATCCCGGGAGCGCGCAAACTTCCAGCTTCAAATCCAGCGGAACGTAGCGCGCCGCGAGCACGCGCAAGTCGTGGCCCATGCGGCGGAACTGGCGCAGATCACGCGCAATCTCACAGAGCAACGCCGTGTCCGCAGTTTCGCTATTATGCGGGTCAACTGCGACATCGGCTTCGTACCAACTGCCGGTCCAGACCAGCGCCGCGGCAGCGTTTTGGATCTTCGGGCTCCTTTTGGCAATCAGGGCATAATCGTCCGCGATGATTGCCCGCTGGATTTCTTTCGGATCACGAAGAGCGGAAGGCGCGAACAATTTTGCCTCAGCCATCAGCTCGGCATCGGTTCCGCCCTGGGCCGAGAGCGGATTGCGGACAGTGATCGAAGCGCCGCTGGTCTTGTCCAGAACCAGACAGGAAATCGTCTCTGCGCCCACGTTGCCGCTCACGCCGTTGCCAACCCGGTAAGTGGCGCTGAAGGTCATGCCTGCCGGCGGTTGAAAACCAAGTTCGCCGTCGCCAAAGCGCAAATGCGCGATCCCGTCGTTGTCGATCTCAACGACGAACTGCCGGTCGCCCGGGCCGCTTTCAATCAAATCGTATCGAGCGGACCACTGCTCAGCGGGTTGAGAATCAAGCTGGACTTGCGGCAGCGCGGCGCGCACCTCCTGAGTCAACAGCGAAGCGGCCGGAGTCCACTGGGATTTCGCAGGTTTATCCGCGGGCAGAGATTCGCGGAATGTCAGCGGAGTCTTCGACAAGCTCGGGCGAAACAATCCGGCGACAGTTTGAATGTCGCCAGGATGATCGGCGCACTCGCACACCGCTTCGGTCCGCAGCGTCGGCACCTGTCCAAGTTCTTCCGGGCTAGTGGTTCGTCCATGATCCACCAGAATCACGTTGCCGCGCGCGACGCTGATGTTCTCGAGATACTTGCATTCTGGTGCTTCACCAATCGCCGAAATGCAAAAAGGAAACGGCAGCGCGTCTTCGGCCGCCCATTCAATCTCCAGGATCGGCTGCTGGTAGAGCGCGTCCTCGCCCGGCGTGACCTTGGTCAGACGAACCGCATGACGCCGCGCCGGATCCGCGTCGGCGGGATTTCCAGTGACGGGACCGAGCACCTCCTCAAAGATCAACACGTCACCGGCCTGCAACTGACGTTTCTGGGTGCGCGCCGATTGGATTTTGAGTTCGGGTTGGTCCTCCGAGGTTTGCGCGGTCGGTTCCGTCGAGCCATCCACCAGCGTCGCCGAGGTGCTGCCGCGTTCGAGACAACATTCCTTCTCGCCCCAGGTATAAAAATGGATTTCGCTGTGCGCCGCGTAGAACTCGAGTTGCGCCTCGCCTGCCAACGCCATTGGTCGAAACACTTCGTAGGTATTTGCCGGAACGTTGCGCAGGTCGGACCAATTCAGAATGGATTTGGCGGTTAACGGCGGAGCACTGAACCCGGTGGTGAACGAGACGTCTGCCGGATCGAGGGTGAAATCCGAATCGGTGTCGATGCAAACCCAGGCGCGGGCGTTGCAGCCCTCGTGCAATTTGTAATCCACCAGCCGCGCGTGACGCCGCACAGAAATCCGCTGGCGCGCCGTGTCCAGATACGCTTCGGTCTCGACGGCGTCTTGGAAATAGCTCAGGTAGTCCCCGGTGTAAGCGAGCAGTTCGACGAGCGCGATGCCGAGATCGGGGACGTGACGCTCCGTCCAGTCGGGAACCAGCAGCGCCAGCCGGTCGAGAATCAGTTGGCGAAAACTCGCGTAGTCTTTGGCGAGGTAATTGATCTCCGGCTCGATCAAGGTTTGCGGTTCGCACTGGCAGACGGGCGCGCAATCCAGATCCGACGGGCAGTTGACTTTGAAATTGAAATCAGCCTGCTGGTAGCGGGGATCGATGTTACTAACTCCGACCAATCCCAAAGTGTAAGTCGAAAAGTCGCCGTACTTGTCCAGTGTGATAAGGAGCTGATCGTCCTTTTCCGGATCGGGATCGGACACCGGCTTTACCTTGGTAATCTGAATGTCCGTGACCCGCCGTCCGCCGGTGAGATGCAGAAATTGGTCGAGGCCGGGTTTTTCTTCGCGCAACTCCGGCGGAAGCTTGCCGAGGAAAAAAGCGGTGAGCGTCAATTGATCGTTGCTGACTTCGACGTAGTCCAGGCCGTTGAGTCCCTTGGCGCCACGCACCGCGTCGCGGCGATCATCTTGCTGGCAGCACAGGCTCATGGTTACTCTCGATCAAACATTTTGCGTGAAGGTTGCGATTTGCGTTTGGTTCGTACGGTTGACGACGTATTGGACGAGCACGTTCAGCGTTGAATCCTCGCTTGTGACTTCGACTTTTTGCACAACGACCAAATCGCTCAGCCAGCGTTGCAGTCCGGATTGAATGGTAAGTTGCAACGCCGACGCGATCTCGGGACTGTTCGGCGCAAAGACCATCTGCAGCAGGCCGCTACCAAAATCCGGACGGTTCACACGCTCGCCGGGATTGGTGAAAAGAAATTCCTCGATCAAGTCGCGGATGTGATCGTCGTCGTCCGCCGTAGCCGTACGGCCACGGCTGTCGAAGTGAAAAGGGTAGTCAATATTCATCAAATTCCTTTCACCCGGAGCTGAGTCTTCTTGACACTCAGCGCTTTGAGAGTCGGCGCGCAGATCGACTGACTATCTTCCAGCAGCACGGGAATCTGGCCCGCCTTTATGCGCGTCGCAGCAGTCCTCCATTGCGCGGTCGCACACGGTGGATTCACCGTGCCCGTTAGCCCACAACCGGCGACGACATACGGTGTCGTCAGAGTAACAATCGGTTGATTACTCACTTTGACGCGCGGATTCGGATTCGGCTCGGTTGGTTGCGCCTGGCCAGGCACGTGGGCACACAACACCGTGGCGCCTTGATGAAGCAGATAGCCTGGCATCACGTCACCTCCAGTGCCTGGTCGTTGATTTGCACCGTCGGACCCGAAAACTTGATGCTCGCACCCTGGCCGTTAGTGATTTCTATTCCTTGCGAATTAAGCACAATCTTCTGCCCACCGGAGATCTCAATGGTGATGCCGCCGGTGCCCGGCGTGTCGTCGAGCGTCAGGGTGCAGTTGTCGGTCTTCAGCACTTTCTTGTTGGCGGCCAAAGGGGATACTGAGACGGGCGGGGATTCACCGGGTCCCCAAAAACAGCCTGACCAGATTGGGCGGTTATGATCGCCTCCAGCAAACTCAACCCAGACGTGCGCATCCTTCGGAGGCATCATAAAAAAACCCACGTCGGGACCGGCGTAGGGGACGCACGGCTGGGCCCACACAGTGCCACCGTGGAAAATGGTCGGCACCTTGACCAACAACCGCCCCTTCCCGAGCGGATCAAGGTTCTTGTCCACCACTCCCTCGTATTTGCCGTAGAATTTACTCATAATGTTTCCTTCATGGCAGAACAAAGGGCGTCGTTGTGCCCGTTCCCTCGCGTGACAAAGAAAAACCTTGGGTGTAACGGCCCTTGCTGATGTTGTGCGTGACGCTTTTGACGTAGTAAAAGCCGTCGTAGGTTTGGCCGACGCCACGCAGACCGACCAAGCCACGGGGGTTCAGCAGCCCGTTGTAGCGCAGCGCGTCCAGCTGCCCGTTCGCCGTGACCACTTCATCGAACGATTGATCCACCATGCTCTGCGCCCGGATCTTGGCCCGCTCAGGATCGTCATCCGTCAGAGAGACTTTGCGCCGCGCTTCAAAATTGTTGCGGGCGAGCCGAAATATGCTTCGCGTGCTGCTGGGAGTGCTGTAGGTGTTCTGCGTCTGCGACTCTCCAACCACGGACGTGACTTGCTGGGGACGCAAGCCATCGAACGTAAAATTGAGGGAATCAACGTTCGTTTCCGGCCCCATGTTTATCGACAAGGCCGCTTGGGGAATAGACAGGAGTTCGGGCGGCCCCCAATGCACCCGGCTTGCCAAGGGCAAAGGTCCCGGCGTGACATAAAACAAAAAGCCGTAGTCATCCGCCAGTTGCTGAATGTAGGCGCGGTCGGTCAAGTCGGCGGGCCGTTGTGTCATCTCTTCTAATGGATTGCGCGGAACCAGCGCCTGCGGATTGAGCGTGGGCGGCGGCGGCGGCACCAATCCGTACCGCCCGTATTTCGTCACGAGTTGAAAGACGATGCCGTAGTCGGGCATTGCGAGATGTGAACTGTGCTCTTCTTCCAGATCCATCAAGACGCTCAGGTCCTCACCCGTGACGGTCAGCGTCGAGGCACCCGGCTCATTACTCGGATTGAGTTGTTGATTAGTGATTACGCCGTCCATGAGCACCTGCGGCGCAATCGCAAAGCGCACGATCACGACCACGCGATTGAAGGGCTGGAGCAATGGATCGGTGAGCAGGCGATAATCCATCAAATCAAGCGCCGTCGCGCGCCCGATTTGAAAGGTGAGTTGAAAGCCCGACGGCCCCTGGTCGCTGTGGGTAACTTCGACGCTGCGCAACGCTTCGGCCAAAAATGGTGAGACCGGGACCGGGAGCGTCGGGCCAATCCACAATGTCAGATGAACGCCGAAGAGGTTCATTTGTTTCTCACATGCGCTTTTCGCTCAAAACTGCGGGAGCGGAATAAGCAGTTTGCGTCCGATTTCACTGGTTAATTCTTCCGGGTTCATTGCGTTGTTCGCATCGCACACGCGCCAGAACTGTTCCGGGTCGGTCAGGTAACGCGCAGTGATCTGATCAAGGCGTTCACCTTGCGTGACGGTGTGTTCTGCCAGGACCACTGCGCTCGACGCGTCGGGCAGAAATCGCCGGCGAATGTAACCGATCTCGCGCCCGTCCGGGCCGGTGAAAACTGCTTGCTCAATGTTGTAATAACGACTCGTGTACTCGAACATAAATCACTCAGAAAAGCTTCACATCACCACCGATCGCGCCTCTGGTGTTGTTAAAGCTGGCGATTGTCGCCATCTTTTCTTTGATCACCTGATGCGTCAGGAACAACGCGTACGCCGGATGAACCAACGGCACGTCGTTGTAGCTCAACACGCGCAAACCCAGCGAAACCTGCGCGCGAATCGGATTGAGATTCACGTCGTAGGCTTCCTCAGTGATCGAAAATTCGGTCAGCCGCACCGGGAGCACCCGTTTCAGTCCCCACACGAAGAGCACGAGCGGTCCGGTCGGGGGAATAACTTCGATGGTGCCGAGTGCCAGCAAAACGGTATTGGCGATGACCAGTGCGCTCTTTGGATAAGCGAGCATCTCCAGCGCCGACAATTGAGGGAAAAGGCCCAGGCTGGTGGCATTGCTGTCGGCCGTCTCGAGTTGATCTGTCGCGTCAATCTCAACATCGACTTTGATCGTCTCAACCGGCGCCCCCTTAAGCCGCAATGCTTCACTGAACCCGCCGCTGTCGCCGCCAGCCGCCTGCACCTGCAACGTGCGTGTCAGCTTGTCTGGGTTGTATTGAAAGACAACCACACTAGCCAACGGGTTGAACGGATCGACTCCGATGATGGCGCCTTTCAGCAACCGTGGTGAACCGGGGAAGCTGCTCATAACTCTCGTTCTTTCATCGTACCAATCCGGGGAATGTGGGAAAACCGGTCATCAATTGAAGCCATTCATGGTGCAGAGCTTGCTCGTCTAAATTCCACAATTTCGAACCAGCGTCCGTCAATTGCCCCGACAGTTTGTCGATATTCGGCGAGTTGATGATCGTGTCGGGTTCCCGCAAGTTGGTTTTCCTGGTAGTCGGCCGGCCAGAGATTAGAATAGGCATCTTTACCGCCAAATTGCTTTTCATGGACATGGTCGAGATCGAAGCCATTGCCACGCAGCGTCTCTCCGACTGGCAACAAACGTTGGTTAAAGACGTCTTTCAGCGCATCCTTCTCTACGTTTCCCGGATCATCCGGGACATAAAGAAAAGTTTTGCCGGGCCGATCCCGAGCGGTGCGAGCGTAGGGCCAATTTGAGCGTCTAACGCCAATAGGAACCGTGTTAGCGCCACGGCCTACATCATACGTCACCTTCGTCGGACCATCATCTCGGTCAAGTTCGTGGGGAGACGACGCACGTGGGATGAGCACTTTTCTGGGGTAGATTTCCAACGGCTTGTACCAGACAAATGGCAAGGCATCCCCTTCGCTCTCGCCGTTCGGGGTGCGCTCGGGGTCTCCGGTCTCGCGGTTGATCGAGGCTTCGAGCACGTTCGTGTCATCGACCTCGCTTTTAGGGGCCAGCGGATCTGCGGCCGATGCTGCTTCGAGGCTCGGTCCGCCGGGATCGGGTTTGTCGTCGTCGCTGAGGATGCCCACGCTGCCAAAATCAAATCGGGTCTTGGTATCGGTGCCGATGCGCACGCCGCCTTTCCATCCGATGCCGAAGTCAGCGTCGAGCAGCTTCCACTGCTTGCTCCAGACTTCTTTCCACAGCAGCGTGATCGCCGCCGAGGCGGTGGCGGTCAGCTTCAGGCTGGCCGCGCCCGATAGCTGGGCGGCGAGGTCGAACTTCCACTTATCCTTCTTCGTGTCGTAAGACAGGTCGACTCGGCTGTCGAGCTTGCCGCTTGCGCGGCCGATGGCGCTCGCCTCCAGCGTCGCCTCAGCGCTCGCCAGCTTAAACGCACCCACGTAACGAGCCTTCACTCTGAACCCTCCCTTGAAATTCACCGATGGGCTGAGTGCCGCGCCGAAGGTGAAGCGGGCAGTGCCGCCGAACACGCCGCCGCCCAAACTGCGATACAGGCAGATGTCTCTCACCATGCCGGGCCCGTAGCCGTAACTGAGAAGGCCGGCGAGGCTCAGACCCGCGTCTGCATCGATATCGATCCAGCCAAGGAAACCGAGCGGCACGGAACCAATGTACCAGCTCCTTTGCTTCTTGACGGCCGGGAACAGGTCAATCTTCGACTTGTACTCGTCGATGATGACCCTGTCTTGCATCGGCAACAGGCACTGAATCGGCTTGGCGTCGGGATCCACGTCGTGGGTCGCCACGACATCGACGGTCACCGTCTTCTGCCCCTTGAGCAGGGACGCAGGATTGTCCTGTCCCTTGGCGATCGTGTAGGTGAAGTAGAAGTCGGCGAAGTCCTTACCGAAATCGAATTTCAGACCTTTGGGAGTCTTACTGACGGTCGCCGTGTAGCTGCCCGGGTCGATTTGCCAGCGATTGAGCTCGTAGAGGTAGTCGGTCGACGGGGTTTCGATGACGAAGAGGCCGTCGGTGGTCGCGATGATGACGCGCGTAACCCGCCCCCCTGCCAGAGCGGCGCTCTCCGCGGGGTCATCCTTGCCGGGGGCCGGCGGGTCTACCACGGCTGGATCGTCTGGCGCCCGCTGAATCGTCCGGCCGGCCGCGCCGCGTTGCTGCACTACATGCGTCAACTCATGGGCAAGCAGGCGACGTCCCTCAATCGTCCCCGGCACGAACCGACCGGCACCGAACACGATGTTGTGCCCGCCCGTGTAGGCATCGGCATTCACGTCCGCTGTCGATTGCTCGGCGATTGCTCCTGTATGCGTCCGCACTCGGGAAAAGTCATAGCCGAAGCGCTGCTCCATGTCCTGCCGCAGCACCGGCTCCAGCGGTCTGCCGGAGCCGGCAAGGGCCTGGTCTACACTGGCGGGTGCGGCATCAGCGTGCCCATGCGAATGTCCTGAGAAGCGCTGGATACTTTGTGGTGCGCCGTTAACGGCGGGATGCGCCGGCGCTGCCATTACCTGATCGGCGATTCGGTCCGCTTCCTGTTCGTAGATATCCCCCGGCTCGTTGATCTTGAGTTTGGTTTGCAGACCCAATCGCTTCCTATGGCTGCACTCCGCGCACTCGCCTGTTGGCCCGGGCGTGCCGCCACAGGCACACTTGCGTTGAAGCAACCCCGCGCCGCGGTTTTGCAGCGGCGACCACGACATCGCATTCGCCGATGCCGGTGTTTCTTTCATTGAAACCGCTACGCGTTCCATAAACATTCTGAATCGGCGCCGACGCGCTTGCCTATCTACACATTTTCAACCCCGCGGAGGGTCCACAGGTCGTCTGCCAGGTTGTCGTTCGAGATGTAGTCGTACGGCATCGTGAAATAACCTTTGATGCCCCAGTCCGCGCCCCAGGAGTTGCGGACGAGTATACGCTTGGCTGACTCGTCATAACCCACAGCCATAACGGCGTGGCCGCCGAGTTGTTTTTCGCTAGGCTTAGGCAGGTTCAACTTCCCGGTCCTGGCAACTTCATCGGACTCGAATGCCTCATAAACTGAGAAACCGAAAACGAACGGGTAACCTTCGGCAAGGCATTGGCGCATTTGCTGCAAACTGACGATCCGATGATAAGAGGTAACCTGATGATCGGACGCTTCCTTGTAGCATGCGGTCGACGGTTTCTGGGTGAACTTCGCGATCTTGTAAGACCATTTCCTTTCACTGCACACGCCAAGCTTGACGAGCGACTTAACGCCGTCCCGGATCATCGCGCCCGCGTCGTCATTGATGGTGCCTTCCATCGCTCGTTCGTTGTAGTAAATGAACAGCCGGCTCAGGTTGGTGACCGTGTGACCCGCTTTCTTTTCAAGGAACTCCAGGTTGCCAACTAACGCGTTGGCCGTGCAACTGCCGAGTTGCCCCTGATCTTCCACGCGTGAACAGCCTGCGCGGAAATCCACCTTTTGCGGCAGTTTCTTCGGCGGTGCGGCGATAGCGGCGTACAATTTGTCCCGATAATCGGGCCGGTCGGGCACCCACCCGTACCAGGCATTCACTTTTGGTGTTGGCATACTATTTTCCTTTCTTGTTGATATCCGTGGAATGTTTGTTGTGAGCGTTCTCTTGATTCACTGCGGAGCGCAGCGGCGATGGTGCTTTGGATGTACAAGGCAAATCGTGTCCAGACGAAGGCATGCGCTTCGCTTGTCCACGCTGTCCAAACCCGTACGGAGTAAGGCTGGCGAATACACTTCGCCCGATTTCTACGCCGAGATCGCGAGCGCTGACGCCGGGGCGAAGATGAATTTCTCCACCAGCGACGCGCGCTTCTGCGAATGACGATGCCGGCGAAAACAGGCTACTCGTGACCAATCGCCCCAGCTCCGATTCGACCGCCGTCTGCACGAGCACGGCCTGCCCGCTGCCGACGGCTAGGCCATCCAATACGAGTCGTTCGATGTGCAAATTGATGTTCATGCGAAAACGTGTTCTTCGATTTCCGCGGTCAGCCTCGGCACATCGGGCGCCGGTTCGGTCGATTGAAAATCGGCGTCGTTGACCGGACGATCCAGCTTGAGCAACTCGCTTCTTACCGCGTCGAGCACCAACCGCATCGTCACGTTCGAACCTTCGGCTGCGGCGCGGAATGCCGAATTCAACGCGGCACTGTGAATGTGGCCGCCGGTCAGATTCAGCTTTGCCAGATGCTCGTAATCGAGTTCGTCGAGCGGCGGCACGGCGAGATTTCTTTTGGCGTCTGG
>Ga0193751_1001841_pt1 | contig 13210 bp, 14 predicted proteins | sample L1c2metaG_FD_143050 | JGI IMG/M metagenome (GOLD analysis project Ga0193751, IMG submission 143050) | Soil microbial communities from a riparian zone of the East river system, Colorado, United States - L1c2 | ecosystem: Environmental > Terrestrial > Soil > Riparian zone | place: USA: East River... | reverse complement strand
CCGCCGGGATCGAGCTTCAAGATCTTCACCTACACAGCCGCCATCGAGAGCCGGAAAGTCAACATGGTCAGTCCGATTCTCGACGACCCGATGGTTTTCCCGACCGGGGGCGACCCTGGCGGGTTAGGCAAGTACATCCCACAAAACTACGATCATCGCTTTCACGGGACGCTGCCGCTGAAAATGGCGATGGGCAACTCGATGAACATCCCGGCGCTGAAGACGGAGTTGCTGACCGGCATTCCTGCGGTCGTTGACATGGCGCACCGGATGGGACTGACCTGTCTTGGTCCCCTCCCCTGCATCGACCAGAGCCCGGACAACTACGGGCCCAGCCTGACGCTGGGCGCCTATCCAGTCCGGCTTGCCGACATGGCCACCGCCGCCTCGACGCTGGCGACCCTCGGGGTGCGTCATCGCGAAGCCCCCATTCTCGACATCAAGGATGGGCTCGGTCACGATGTCTACACCTACGATCCGACGAAGAATGAGTTCCGCGCGGTCGACGCCAACGTCGCCTTCATCATCGCCTCGATCATGTCGGACGACCGCAACCGGTGCCTCGAGTTCGGTTGCCACGGGGACCTCACGCTCCCCGGCCGGACCGTCGCCGCGAAGACGGGGACCACGAACGACTTCAAGGACAACTGGACGATCGGTTTCACGCCCAGCCTGGCGACCGCCGTCTGGGTCGGCAACCCGGACAACAAGCCGCTCAGCCACAACTCGACGGGCATCGTCGGGGCCGCGCCGATCTGGCACAAGTTCATGGTGGCGGCGCTGGCCGGAAAGCCCAACGAGTGGTATCCGGTGCCCGCCGGGATTGAACCGGTGGGCGGCAACTACTTCTTGCCGGGGACCAGGAACCTGCCTGGGACCCTGGGCCAGCCGTGGCCGCAGTGCAAGCTCCCGGCGAACTACAACCCGTACACGTTGACCTACGCGCAGATCACCGTCAACGGCCTCTACTGCATCATCAACGCGCCCAAGCCCAAGCCCCCGCCGCCGTCCCCCTCGCCATCGCCATCGCCAACGGACTGCCCGAATGGCGTCCTGCCCGGCGGGCAGTGCAAGCCGAACGGATGACGGCGGGAGAGTGAGCTAAGCGGTTCCCGGCTGGTCGCTGGGCATCTTTTCGGTCCGCCCCGCTTCGCCGTCACCGAACGGCATCCGCGACGCCAGCTCGCCCGCGCGGTCGCGCAACTCGATGCCGCGCTGCATCAGGTCGTCACGCATCTCCTCTCCGGTCTTGGGCGCCAGGAGCAGCGCCAGCCCGAAGCCGACCGCAACGCCGATCAGCAGGCCGGTGACGAACCGCTCCACCCCGGCATCGTCGTCCTGGGTGATCCGGGTGCGGCGCAGCGCCGAGACCGCGTCCGAGAGGCGGTCCTTGACCTCGAAATCCTGCGCCGCCTTGTTGGCCCGATCGAGCAACTCGCTCAGTCGGTCGATCGTCTTCTCCACCGTCTTTTCCACCGTCTGATCCATCGTCGTCCTCCCTAAGGGCGCCTGGCCCTGCTTTCTGTTCCGCCTGCGGCCCGGCGACGGGGTGTGGCCGTTGGGCTGCTGGTTGCACCGGTGTCGGCGGCCATCATCGCCTCCGCCTGGCCCAGCAGCCGCGAGACTTTGCGCCGCATGTTGACGCCCGACTCAGGCGCGTAGAGGAGCCCGATGACGACCCCGGCGATCGCGCCATGCCTGAGACCTCGCAAATAGCCCATGAAAATGCCACTCCTCCGCGGAAACACCGGCCGGTTCCGCCAAAACGTACAGGCATCGTACCACGTATCTTTGGCAGCGCTTTCACGCGCCAGATGGTCAACGGATTCGGGTTTTTGGAGGAACTTGAGTTATACTAACCACCGGTGGAAAGGGGGGAAAGCTGACAGGCCTGATGTCTACTTTAAGCGAAGGGGTGAAGGAGGGGATATGAGTGAAGTGCTCGACGAGGACGTCAACGTCCTCTTCATCGAAGACGATCCGGCGGTGGCCGAGATGTACAAGCTCAAGCTCGAACTGGACGGCTATCGGGTCACGGTGGCGAAGTCCGGCGAGGAGGGTCTCGATCATGCCAAAAACCAGGTACCGGACATCGTCTTCCTCGACATCCGGCTCCCCAAGATGGATGGGTTTGCCGTGCTCGAGAACCTTCGCTCCAACGGCGTGACCAAGAACATCCCGGTGATCATCCTTTCGAACTATGGCGAGAAGGAACTGGTCGACCGCGGCCTCAAGCTCGGCGCCCTCGATTACCTGATCAAGTCCGAGACGACACCGGCCAGCCTCAGCCGCGGTGTCCAGGATTGGGTCAAGGAATAATCATTGATCCCGAACCGCGACCCTCGCATCAGCGGAGCCTTCGATCTCGATAAGCCCCTCTACACCATCAGCGTGGCCTCCGAGATCCTGGAGACGCATCCCCGGACGCTGATGATGTACGAGGACCTGGGTCTGATCGAGCCCTACCGCACCGCCACCAACCGCCGGCGCTACTCGCAGCGCAACGTGCGCAAGCTGCAGGTGATCCAGCAGCTCACGCGGGAGAAAGGGGTCAACCTGGCCGGCGTGAAGTACATCCTGATGCTGCTCGAGTCGTTGAAGAACGGCGGCGTGAAGCCGCCGGACGATCTCAAGAATGTCTACGACCTCTACGAGGAGATTATTTAGCTCGCCGCGATCGGCGGTAAGCCCTCGCTATCGTGCGCGGAGCCATCGGATGCTTCGTCCCAGTCATGAGCTTCGGCAGCCGCGATTCGCGCCGCGACGGCGGATTCTGCGATCTCCGGCACGCGCACCGTCACCGGCGGGATCGCTTCTTCGAACAGCAGCCGGTCGAGCTCAGCACCGTCAATGGTCTCGACGACCTGGAGATGCTCGGCAATCCGCACCAGGGTCGCTCGGCGCTTCTGGCAGATGTCATGTGCCTCCCGGTACGCCGCATCGGTCAGGGCCTTGACTTCGGCATCGACGTCGGCCGCGGTCAGCTCGGAGAAGAACATGCTGTCCCCATCGCCTTTGCGATGCAAGGTGACGAGGCCGAGCCGATCGCTCATCCCGAACTCGCACACCATCTGGCGCGCGATGCTCGTCGCATGCTCGATGTCCTGTTTGGCGCCGGTCGTCACATCGCCGAAGATGATCTCTTCCGCCGCGCGGCCGCCCATGGCGGCGGCCATGCGGGCGTTGAGCTCTGACTTGGACGTCAGGTAGCGGTCCTTGAGCGGCAGCTGGATCGTGACGCCCAGCGCCTGGCCGCGTGAGACCACCGACACCTTGTGGACCGGGTCGCTCTTCGCGATCGATTTCATGACGAGCGCATGACCGACCTCGTGATAGGCGATGATCGCCTTTTCTTCGGGCGTGATCAGCCGGCTGCGCTTTTCCGGACCCGCCATCACGCGCAGGCTGGCCTCTTCGAGCTCCTGGGTGCCGATCGCCACTTTCTTGTTGCGCGCCGCCAGGATGGCGGCTTCGTTCAAGAGGTTGGCCAGATCGGCCCCGGTGAAGCCGGGCGTCTGGCGCGCCACCACATCGAGGTCGATGTTCTCGGCTTCTGCTCGGCATAGAGGCTCAAGATCGCGCGCCGGCCGTTGAGGTCGGGTGCGTCAATCGCCACGCGCCGGTCGAAGCGGCCGGAGCGAAGGAGGGCAGGGTCCAGCACGTCGGGGCGATTGGTGGCCGCAATGACGACCACGGCGCAGTCGGTGTTGAAGCCATCCATCTCGACCAACAACTGATTGAGGGTTTGCTCACGCTCTTCGTTGGTTCGCATCTGCGATCCGCCGCGCTTGCGTCCGAGCGCGTCGATCTCATCGAGGAACACGATGCACGGTGCGTTTTTCTTGGCATGGCGGAAGAGGTCCCGCACGCGAGCGGCCCCGACGCCGACGAACATCTCGACGAAATCCGATCCGCTCAAGGAGAAGTAGGGCACCTTGGCCTCGCCCGCCACCGCGCGCGAGAGGAGGGTTTTGCCGGTTCCGGGCGGACCTACCAGCAGGATGCCGCGCGGCATGCGCGCGCCGAGTTGACCGAAACTCTGCGGCGCCTTGAGGAATTCGACGACCTCTTCCAATTCGGTCTTCGCCTCGTCGACGCCGACGACCTGTGAGAAGGTAACCTGCGCGTCGTCGCCGACCCGAGCCTCAGCCAGATGCTTGGTCATCGCCCCCATCGGATTTCCAAGCAGGTTGGAGCGTCGGAGCATGATGAAGAGCAGCGACAACAGGACCAACAGGCCCAGCAGGTTTGGCAGGAGCGAGGCCAATGAGGTGTCGTCGGTGGACTCGACCGCCACCCTGACGCCGTGGCTGCGCAGGTACTGCTCGGTCGACCCCATCGATGCGTCTTTCTCGATGGTCCAGCTCTGGCGGCCGGCAGTGTCGGTCAACAGGATCCGCTGCCCGGTAATGTTGGCGGTGACGATCTCGTGGCGATCGACGCGATCCAGCACGTCGCTGATCGCGACGCTTGGCTGATTCCAGACCGAGTTGGCGCCGGAATGCCCGAGGAACCACAACCCGCCGATCAGCAGCAGACCCGCCACCGTCGCCGCCGGGATGACCACGCGCTTGCGGCGCAAACCGCCTGGAATCCGAAGACGTTGGAAGAAAGTTTTCATTGGTTCCTTAACCCCTCTCCTTAATACGCGACGGGCTGGTCGGGTAGCGCGACCAGCGCCTTGTCCGCGAGGCCTCCTGCGCTGTATCGCTGCCAGAACGGATACGCCGTGATCGCTTGCTGCTCATCGCCGGTGACGCCATTGTCGGCATTCGCCAGCCGGTAGTAGGACCAGCTGATGCCGCCCTGAGCCCGCGTTTCGTTCATCGAGGTGATGATCTCGTCGGCCGGTGGCGCGCCCGGCGTGCCGTACTCCGGCGCGGCATCGTAGGTTTGGGCGGTGATCGTTAGTGGACGCTTGAATGGGTTGACGCCAGGATCGCGGAACTGCTGGAAGACCTCATCGACGTAAGCCCGTGTTCCACCGTCGCCGGTGAACTGCGGGAGTCCGGTAGCGCGCCAGTACACCATCGGCGCGAAGACCTGGCAGTAGCGCGACATGGTGGCGTACGCGTAACCGGGATGGTCATAGGGGGTGGGCAGGGTGCTGGCGATCAGTAAGTAGCTATCGCCGAGGCCGTTCATCCCCTGGATACCGCCGCGGATGCCGGATAGATATTGGCCCACGTTCGGGTCCGAGGTGCTATCCCCTTCGATCGTCAGCGCCAATCCGTCGAGGCGCTGCCCCTGCTCCTCGAACTGCGCCGCCGCCAGCGCGTCCGCCGCGTCGCCGGTCGGGTCATCGAGCATCGGCTCGATCCAGCCGATGATGCTGAGCCCATGCGCGTGCGCGATGGGCAACAGGTCCTGCAGGGCGGAGGCGCCGTAGAAATGATGCCGGGAGTCGGCGATCCGGATGTACAGGTGGCTGAGGTCAGCCCGAACTGCGGCGTCGACGATCGCCGCCGCGCGATCGGCGTCCGGGTCGTTCCAGTCGCCGTCGAAGATCATCAACCAGGACCCCTTACCCTTGATGCCGTCGAGCGGCGAGCGCGGCGTTTGCGCAAAGGGTCGGGCGGTGACCGGCACCTTTACCACGGCGGAAACCGGCCGGCCGAAGCTGTGAATCACGTGGGCGGCCTGGGCCTGCTCGGCGGCACGCGCCTCCAGGTAGGCCCGTAAGCCGAAGGGTGGCGTGAGGAGCGCGAAAAGCATCACTCCCAGCACCACCCTTCCTCCAAATACCGTGACTTGCCGTAAGATGCGCACCATGCTCGAAGGGACGGCTCCCTCGCCGTTCGGGCGTGACACTAACGGCAAGCTGCAGCCCGTTCAAGCGCCACTTCCCACGGCTAAGGTGATATGCCCCCGCACAGTCAATGGGTGACCTTTTCCGCCCTGTCACGCTGCGCGCAGTGACGCCACAATTCACGCAAACGACGCCGGCATTTGCGGTCTATCACAAATCCTGACACGTTGGGTATAATTGTTTACAGTTCCGGGTCCGGGAGGACAGCACTTGGCAATGCCGCATAAGTCCAGCGAAGTCTCCGACATGTTCGACATCGAGCCACGCACGCTCTTCGTCTACGAAAGCGAAAACCTGATCGCGCCCGAGCGCACCCCGACCCAGCGGCGGCGCTATTCACGGCGGGACATCGAGCGGATTCGCTTGATCCGCGAGCTCACCACCGTGCATGGCATCAATCTCGCCGGCGTCAAGGTGATCTTTTCGCTGATGGAAGCGGCGGTGCAGGGTCGCCTCCAAATCCCGGAGACGGAGTTTCCGGAGCTCGCCGGCGCTCGCCATCTCTGGGCCTGACCTCTCTTAGCGATCGGCTCGCCGGAATCGCCTCGTCCCGCATCCTGCTCGGCCTGGACTTCGATGGCACGCTCGCGCCGATCGTCTCGGATCCGGATCAGGCGATGCCGTCGCGCGAGGTGGTTGCCCTCATTAGCGAGCTCAACCGGTCCCTGTTACGCGTTGCCGTGATCAGCGGCCGTGATACCGACGCGCTCGCCGCCCGTCTGCCAATCGACGGCGTGCTATTTGTTGGCAACCATGGATTGGAGGAACGCAACGGCGAGTCTCGGCTGGTCGCCGCCGCGCAACCGTTCGCCGGCGCGCTGGAGCGAGCCGCGCAGGCCGTTGGAGCTCTGGCCGAGGCCCGCCGGCCCGGGGTGCAGGTGGAACGCAAGCGCGCCGGGCTCAGCGTCCATTTTCGAAATGCCGCAGATCCGTCGGAGGCCCAGGCATCCTTACGGCCGGCACTGGCGCGCATCGCCGAGCACGAGCAGCTGCGGCTTCAGGGCGGCCGCCTGGTCTGGGAACTGCGCCCGCCGCTGGACGTCGACAAGGGCGAGGTCCTTCGCCGGCTGGCAACCACCCTGCGTGCGCAGGCGATCATCTTCATTGGGGATGACCTGACCGATGCCGATGCCTTTGCGGCGCTCAAAACGATCGCCGCGACGGTCACCGTGGCGGTCGGGGTTCGCTCGCGGGAAGTGCCCGCAGCGACGTTTGTCGACTGCGATCTGACTGTCGACGGTGTTGACGGGGTGACCCGGCTGCTCCGCGAGCTGGCCGACCGCCCCCGGGCTGGCTAGACCAGCTCCTCGCGTCCGGTCGGGACTTGACCCTCATGGGTCGCCTCAGGGCGCCGAGCGGCCATCGGTTCCACCAGGTCGCGGATGTCCTGGAGCTGCGCCGAGATCCAGCGCGCGACATCGTTCTGCTGGACCACCGCCCGCATCTTCTCCACGCGGGAATGACGTTCGACGGGATCCATCAGAAGCGCTCGATGGAGCGCCTGGGCGGTCGCGTCGACGTCGAACGGATTGATGGTGATGGCCCACTCGCCGAGCTCTTCGTGGGTGCCGGCGTTCTCCGAGAGCACCAGCGCACCGCCACGCCGGTTCACGGTGATGCCCTCTTTGGCGACGAGGTTCATGCCGTCGTAAATGGGGTTGACGAGGAGGACGTCGAACTGTTTGTAGCCGGCGACCGCTCGGTTCATGTCCTCGCGCAGCTCGAGCCGGATCGGCTGCCAGTCCGCGGAGCCGAACCGGCTGTTGATGACGCGCGCCACCTGCACCACCTGGCGGGCGTACTCGCGGTATTCGCGCACGTTCTGGCGGGTCTTCTGCAGCAACGCCCAGAAGATGACGCGGCGGTGCCATTCCGGATGCGCTTGGAGGAGCCGTTCGTAGGCGAAGAATCCGCGGACGATGTTCTTGGAGAGGTCCATCCGATCGACGCGGTAGATCAGTTGCTCCGGACGCCAGCGCAGAATGTCGCGCTCCGCCCGCTCTACCGCGGGACTGGCCGCGGTGCGCTCGAACTCGCGGACGTCGATCGAGATCGGATAGCGACGGACCCACACCGTGCGGCCGCGATAGAAGCTGGTCTGTTGACGGAAGTCGACCGGCAGTCCCATGTTTTCCTCGCAGGTCAATAAGAAATTGCGGACGTCGGAGTGGGTCTGCAGGCCGATGATGTCGGCCGCCAGCAACCCATCCATGATTTCCTCGCGCATGTAGGCGGGCAGCACCTTCCAGTACTGCGGGGTCGGCCATGGGATGTGGACGAAATGCTGGATGACCGCGTCGGCCAGCTCCCGTCGGACCATCCGAGGCACAAGGTAGAGGTGGTAGTCGTGCGAAAGGACGAGCGGTCGTTTCCGCCCGCGTCGCGCCTCGCGGACCACTTGCTGGGCGAAGAGTTCGTTGACGCGCCGATAGCCTTCGGTCCAGGCGCGGTGGGTACTGTCATCGAGCACCGGGGCCTCGGCGAGATTCCACAGGTAGTGCTGGACGAACCAGAGCAAGGGGTTGGCAATGGTGTTGTAAAAGAGGTCGTAGGCCAGTCGTGGCGGGTTGACCCAGCTCACCTGGAATCGCGAGCCATCGGTGGTCTCGACCATCATGGGTTCGCCACCGGTCCCCAGATCCAGCTCGCCCTCGAATCCGTCGCGCACCGATGCGACCCAGACCGCCCCGGTGGCCTGCGCCAGCCCGGAAAGACCAGTCACCAGGCCGCCCGAACCCCGAACGAAGCGTTCGCGATTCGCCGGCTCGGGCGCCAGGTCGACCGGCGCGCGGTTGGCGGCCACGATCGGGTTGAACTCCTTGAGGAGTCGTCGGGTGTACTGCTCGATCGCCAGCATAGGTTTGTCTAACTGTACGCGGCACCCCCAGCTCAACCCCGGCGCCGGTGCCGCACTTGCGCGACTCAGCAATATGTGATATCGTGAATATAAAGTTAAGCCTCACACGGGACGGGCGTATGCCACGTCAAGGGGGTGAGAGCGTGGGAAAGCGAAAGCGGATGGCAGCGATCGCGCCGGGGCGAGCGGTCTTCACGCCCAGTATCGCGAGCGAGATTCTCAACCTTCATCCGCGCACCCTGATGATCTATGAGAGCGAGAACCTCATCAAGCCGCAGCGGACGGCGACCAATCGACGCCGGTATTCGGAGGACGACATCCGTCGGGTTCGGGTGATCCAGTTCCTCACCCGCCAGAAGGGCGTCAACCTGGCGGGGGTCAAGTACGTGCTCCACCTGGTCCAGACGCTTGGCGACCAGGGCCTCGACCTGAGCCGGGTCGGCGAGCTGGACACTTTACAGGAAGTGTCCGGAAATGGCCTCATGGCCTGATTTCAGCACTGTCCGCCGCCCTTTTCACGCCGGGGGCGGCTATGCGCGAACACCCTTGACACCCTTTTCCGACTATGTAACAGTATGCATATCAGCTTTCATGCGTAGAGCAAACCCGTATATTCGGGGCCAGTGAAGGGAGCGATTTAGATGCTTAGCGACGCCATCGACGAGATCCATCGCGAGTTCGAGGCGGCGGCCGACCGGCGCAACCAGGAGCTCAGGCGGCGGGCCGATGTCCGCCGTGCCGATGACTTCCTCCTGTCGATCGAGGACATCATCGAGAACCGGCGCGGCGCGGTGCCGGCGCCCTTGATGGACGAGATCACGCGGTTCGTCCGCCCACTGAGCCGGAAGCTGCTCCGGGCGCTCAACCGCAACGTCGCGCGTGACCCGGTGCGGGTGTTGGACGTGCTCTTCGACGTCCAGCAGTTGCTGCTGCCCCGTTTGATGGTGGCGTAGTCCCGGTCCAGGGGGGATCCGTCCGGCAAGAAAACCGATAGCCAGCGGGCTCAATAAGCCGGATAGCCGTTGCAGTTGAATCCGGTATGTGCGTGAAATAGCCTGTGCGGCCGGTCGGAGTACCCTGCTGAGGACAGTTTGATGCGACAAACCATGACCCGCGCGGGCGGGTTGCGAGCGACGGCGCGACGTCGCTGGTGGATTTTCCCCATCGTGCTGCTGCTGGTGGCGGCCGGGCTCGTGCTCCGGGCGCTCACGGCGCCGCTCGCGGTGAACGCCAGCGTCGCCGATGGCGACCACGCCCTGGTGCGCAGCTCGGCCGTCGTGTTGGCTTTCAACCAGGACATGGATACCGCCTCGGTCAAGAGCGGCTTCCATATCACGCCATTGGTGCCCTTCACGGTCGCGATCAAGAATGGCCGGACCTTCGAGTTCCACCCCCAATTGCAGCCGGATACCGCCTACCGCATCCAGGTGATCGGCGCCCGCAAGAGTCTGGGCTTTGGAAGCCAGGACTACACGATCGCGTTCCGTACCGAGCCAGCGCCCAAAGTGGCCGCGGCCACCTTCAATGACGGCGCCCTCACCGACGGCCAGCAAGCCATCCCGCTCCGCGGCAACGTCAAGCTCACCTTCTCGCAGCCCATGGACAGCCTGCACACGCCGATCCTCATCGATGGGGCCGTGGTCGACACCAAGGGTGTCAGCTGGGACAAGACGGGGCAGAGCGCCACCATTGCCGTGACACTCAGTCACAGCCGTGTCCACACGCTGCTGGTGCCCAAAACCGCTGCGAACCGCAAGCACGATCTCGCCGTGGCCGACTGGAAGCTCAGCTTTACGACGATGGTGCAAGTGCCGTCCGCCGGATCGACGGCGCGCATCGGCGCGTCCGGAGGCCCGATCATCATCCAGATCGAAAACAGCTCCCAACCAACGGTGCGTCCGCAGACGGGCATGCAGCAGGCGGACATGATCTACGAATACATCAGCGAGTTCGGCATCCCGCGGCTCAGCGCCATCTACTGGCATCCACCGTCGAGCCTGATCGGGCCGGTGCGGAGCTGCCGCCTGATCACCGTGCAGCTGGAGCAGATGTACCGCGGCATGATCTATTGCTCGGGCGCGAATAACTACGTCCTGGGCCAGGTATGGAAGTGGCCGAACGTGGTCTACGACTATGCCTACATGTACGCGTACATGTACCGGGCCTCGGATCGGTACGCTCCGCACAACGTCATCGCCCGTCCTGACCAGATCACGGCCCACACCGCCCAGGCCAATCTGCCCGCGCTCAATTACGACATTGCCCCTGCCCATCCCGATACGCCGCTTGCGGGCGCGACGCCGGCGACCACCATCACGGTCAGCCAGCACGGCGTCGTCTGGCGATATGATGCCAACTCACGTCAGTACCTCAAATGGCAGGACGGGGCCCCGTTCACCAACGTCGGTACCGGCCAGGTGCACGCCAAGAACGTCATCGTCGAGCACGTGACGTCCTATAAGGACACCAATCCGGCGAACACCGGGGTCCATCACACGTACAACACCGAGTATTACGAGCTGGCCGGCGAGGGTTCGGCCGACATCTATTCCGACGGCGGGGTGATCCACGTGACGTGGAAACATCCCAATCGCGACTTACCCGTTGTCTACTACGATGCCAGCGGCAACCCGGTCGACCTCAATACCGGGCTGACCTGGGTTCACGTTATAGGGAGTGATCAATGACCTGGACACAAACACTTCGCGAACGCTGGTGGCTGGCCCCGATCGCCATCCTCGCGGTCGCGGCCGCCATCGTGATTCGCATCATCACCACCCCGCTCGAGGTGAACGCCAACGTCAACGACGGCGACCAGGCGGTCCCCCGCATGGCCGCCATCGATCTTCACTTCAACCAGGATATGAAGCCGGACTCTGTCCAGCATGCCTTCACCATTACGCCCCCGGTGCTGGTCGCCTTCAAGGCGGTCGGTCCCAAGGAGTTCGTCTTCCGCCCCAAGATGCAAGCGAACACCGCCTATCAGGTCACGCTCAAGGACGCCCAGAACACGTCTGGACGGGGCGTCAGCAGCGGGTTCAGCTTCAAGACCGAACCGGCACCGGCCGTCGCGGACGTCAAGGTGGACGACAAACCGGTCACCGACGGTCAGCAGTCGCTGAAGCCCACGGGCGCGATCAAAATCGATTTCTCTCAACCGATGGACGGCCCGAAGACGCCGATCGTCGTGAACGGCAAGGCGATCGATAGCAAGACCGTCAGCTGGGCCAGCGATGGCAAGAGCGCCACCCTCGACCTCAAACTCGGGCATAGCCGCCAGTACCAGCTTGCCATCGCCCAGACGGCGGTGAACCGCAAAGAGGATCCCCTGGCGGCCGACTGGAAGTTCTCCTTCACGACCATCATCGAGGTGCCGTCGCAAGGCGACCCCTCGCTCATCGGGTCGGGCGCCCCAACCATCATCCAGATCGAAAACAGCGTCGATGCCAGGCCGCAGGCAGGCATGCAGCAGGCCGACATGATCTACGAGTACATCAGCGAAGGGTCGATACCGCGACTCAGTGCCATCTACTGGCATCCGCTGCCGGACCTGGTTGGCCCGGTGCGCAGCTGCCGGTTGATCACCATCCGGCTGGAGCTGATGTACAAAGGCATGATCTACTGCTCGGGCGCCAACGACTATGTGCTGGGCATGGTCTGGAAGTATCCCAACCTGGTGAACGACTACAGTCACGGCGCCGGCAACGTCTTCTACCGCGACAACGCCACCCGCTTCGCACCGCACAACGTGATGATGCACGGCAATAACGTCACGACCTTCACCGCCCAACAGCACATCGCGGCGCCCCTCTACGACATTGCGCCAAAGCATCCCGATGCGACCTTCACCGGCGACCCCGCGACAACGATTTCCGTTCCGGATCACGGCGCCACCTGGCAGTACGATCCCGCCTCCAAGCAGTACTTCAAGACCCAGGATGGCCGGCCCTTCAACAACGTTGGCACCGGCCGGGTCCACGCCAAGACGGTCATCGTGGAGTACGTCACCTCGTTCCTCGATACCAACCCGAGGAACAGCTTCCACGGCTACTTCACCGAGGCCTATGAGCTCACCGGCGACGGCCGGGCAGACATCTTCGTCGACGGGGTATTGATCCACGCGACCTGGCACCATCCGGATCCCAACGTCCCGACCGTCTACCTGGACGCGAACGGAAATCCAATCGAACTCGACAACGGCCTCACCTGGGTGCACGTGATCGGCTCCCAGAAGTGGCACGGCGGCATCTAAGACTGATCACCTGAGGGGCAGGACTCGAGGTCTTGCCCCTCAGCTCCGGCACAATCTAGCCATGCCGGAGGGCGCCACGACGACCGTTTACGTTGTTCCGCATACCCATTGGGACCGCGAATGGTATGCGACCTTCGAGACGTTCCGCGCGCAGCTCGTCGAGCTCTGGGACCAACTGCTGGTGTTGACCGAGGCCGATCCCGATTTCCGCTTCCTGATGGATGGTCAAACGGTCGTCATCGACGATTATCTCGAGATCCGTCCGGAGTCGAAGACGCCGCTCGCGGCCGCG
>Ga0193751_1001840_pt1 | contig 13210 bp, 14 predicted proteins | sample L1c2metaG_FD_143050 | JGI IMG/M metagenome (GOLD analysis project Ga0193751, IMG submission 143050) | Soil microbial communities from a riparian zone of the East river system, Colorado, United States - L1c2 | ecosystem: Environmental > Terrestrial > Soil > Riparian zone | place: USA: East River... | reverse complement strand
TCGCGACCTCAGTCGGTCGCGTTCCATTGCCGCGTTGGGCAAGGCCCCTAGGCTGATCGGTGCAAAAACTCCCCCCGGGGAGCATGGACAGGCCCCCCGTCTTCGCGCGCGCGAGAAGGGGTTGAGGCCGCCTGAGGGTAGTAGTACTCCGGCTGTTAATCCCCGTCTTCGCGCGCGCGAGAAGGGGTTGAGAAATCTGTATGGGGTCAAAACCCTCGTTAACCATGTTCGCGACCCGATAGTAAGCGCTGGCCTCGCCGCCGAGCGCACCTTTGGCCTGGCTCGATGCTTCCGTGCTGCCGCACATATACGTCCATCCAGGCCCGCATAAGCATGATCGTCGGCGCGGAAAACTATGACCGCCTTTTTCTGGGGGCATTTTTCAGCGAAGTGGAAGACAGTATCCTTTACGTGTTCGCGCGTACCGAAGAGTTGGCGGCTGAGATCGAACTCCCAGCCGTTCGTCATTTCAGCGCGGTCTACACTGGCGTTCCATCGCGGTTCCGAAATGGTGGAGCTGTAGGATTTGCGAATACAAGAAAGGTTCGCGGCGGCGTAGTCGTGGTGATTGAGATTGAGTAGCGACAATTGGCAAACGAAAACACCGAGACAATCCGACAGTTGTGCGTGGCCTCCGAAAGCCGGCTGCCATTTCGCGATGTCAATGATGTTTCGGCGGCGTTCGCCCATGAAACGGAATTCCTTCCGCCATCCATTCAGTGGTTCGCCAAGCGGCTCGAATCACTGATTGTCGTTTCGGAAAAAACCGACATTCATGTCTCGGACATCCGTCGTGCGGCACTGGTGTTCGCGCTCGAGGCGGCGATAGGAAAGCCGGAGTCGAATTGGGAGCCGACGCTAATCTCGATTGCGAGCTGCACTCCCGGCGACAAATATCTTCTGCCGTTCAACGACAGCGCATGGAAACGTGCGATAGACATCGGACGAGCGCTCGCGTTCCTCAAAACCTTTCCGCATTCGAACGCTCGGGTTGAAGCGGTGGCGGCAGCCGGCCGGCGCCTCCACGCTCAGGGGTTTCGGCTCTCGGTCGGCGAAAACTCATACAATTTCGAGGACGGGGAGATCGAACGCGCCACGGAAATAGTTCGGGCGATTTTCGCGGAATTCGGATCCGTGAATTGCCTGACAAATCTCTTCGGCGCCCTGAAGAAAGTATATCCGTACGATTTCGAGATGTATCTTCCTGGACGCATAGCCGGGATGGGGCTGGGTGTTCGAGAGGCCTCGATTCCCTTCGGCTTCGCCATCAACCTGGCTGTCGCCGCTCCAATTCCCCGATCCATGCCTGCCGAACCTCAGCGAAAGTGGAAGGAGGCACTTGAGCTGGCGCGTGACGTCGTCTCAGTGCTGAACGTGGAGTCGTTCAGCGGTTTCGCTCATATGGGGACTTCGACGCTCTACGCGGAAGCTGCTTTGCGCGAACTCGCGATGTTCGACCACCTTTTCGCGTTGCGGCAATGGCGCCTTTCATTCACGCAGGAATTCCTGACGGATTTCTTCGCCTCGGATCATGATGACATATTCACGAGTAAATTAGGCTGGACGCCCGCCGATGTCGTCGCGCTGTGCGGTGCTGTCCGGGTTTTCGCTAACAGCGACCCTAAGGTCATCACGATGAGCGCGCTTCGGCAAACTGGAATCCGAAGGGATCTTCTCGATCTGATTTTGCCGTATTTCGTCCATGCGCAGAGTGTCGTGAATGCCCATTATCTATCGCCTTTTTCAGCGACAAAGGCGGATCTGATGTTCAAACCGCTGATACAGCTCGGTCCCAACCACCTCCTGTTGCCGGCAACATCATTGATGGGACCGGCGTTCTATGAGGCCACGATGGGTGCGTTGCGAAAATTCATATCCGCGCCAGCAGTCGACAAGCTGCAGGGAGACGGAACGGAAAGGGTTGTCGTCGGCCTGTTTCGGCGGGCCAATTTCAATCCGACATTTGTAGCTAAAGAATATCTCGACGCCTCAGGCGATGGCGAATGCGATCTGGTGTTCGAAAGCGACGCGGACATATTGTTGGTCGAGTGCAAGGCGAAAGCGCTTACGCGCGGAGCGATGGCTGGCGTCCAGGGAGACGCGCTTCTGGATTTCGCCGGTGGAATGTTCGCCGCCCAGACCCAGGCGTTGCGGCACGAACGTATTCTTCGTTCGGTCGGACATATCGAATTTATCGATGGGTCGCGGCTCGAAATGAGAGGCCGCCGGATCACCAGACTGAGCGTCACGCTTCTGGACCACGGCGCCCTTCAGGACAAAATGACACTGGCGAAAATGTTTGGCGCCATGCTCGGCGCGACCTTCAAAACCACGCCGGGATATGCAAAATCCGGGCAAGTCGACAAACTCAACAGGACATTGAACGACCTACGATCCGAAGTGGGAAAGCTCGAGGCAGCCGGCCAACATGTTAATGCGCAGCGCCTCAACGCCGCTTCGCTGAATGTTGGGCAACTTGAAGTTATTCTCGACGGGGTGGCCGATCTCGAACAATTCCGGAAACGTGTCGCACAGCCCACCACGATGATGACGCTAAATCCTTTGCTTGAGTATCACTATCTCCACCAGAAAGGGATTGCGCCGTAAGTCATCATCGGGAAGATTTTTAACATTACGCGACCGAGCGTCGATCTTTCGAAAATGCCGGTCGCCAGGCGCTTTCGCCTCGCCCGTCGGCATTTAGGTCTCTACCGGCGTATCGGTGCGTTGGACACCAGCCGCTTCAAATGCCCGCCGATAGTTGGCGGCCAACTGGGGCGTGAATTTATAAAAATGCAGATGGATGGATTGCAAAGCCCGGTCGGGTCAATCATCGGAAGAGGTTTTCGGTACACACAGCGTATGGCGCATGGATTTGAGGTTTGAAACGAGGCTTCGTCCGATGCGAATAGGTAGCTTTTATCGGGGCTTTTGTTATCCCCTCGGACTCCCCCTCAACAAATGAGGCGGAGTAGCGAGGGGGAGTCGTCGTTTTCTGAGTGTTAGTGTGCTCAGTCGTTATAGCCTCGGCTATAGAAACCGCAACAACCAAAAATTTATAGCCATCCGCGCTCTTCGAATGGACCAGTTTCAACACCCGCCGGGGCATACCATCCACCCGAGCGATAGCGGGCGCCAAGCTTCAGAGCGACATCCTTGTTGCCATAGGGAATCCGCAGCGGCGTCTCTGTCGCCGGATTTGGTTGGGCTGGCATTGATGCACCGGCGGCAGCAGCAGCCTTCCGCTTTCGGGATTTCTTCGCCGGCGCCGTCGATTGACGCGCAATTGATTTTGTCATCTTGTCGGCAATCTTACGACCGCTCTTGCGGCGCTGCGTGCCTTTGTTTGAGTCAATCCACGCGCCCATTGCAGCCGAGCTGGCCTTGGCCTCGTCGGGAATGACGACGCCTTTCCCGAGCGCGATCTTCGTAGCGTACAACAACTGTGCCGGACTTGCCGGTTTAGGGTCGAGCCTCCCAGCCGTTTCACCGTCGGCTCTCTTCGGCGCGTGTTCGCTGAGAAATTTGCGGCAGATCGAAATCGACGTCTTGTAGCCAGGCGGCGGCTTGATGCCCTTCCGGCTGAGGCTGTCGGCAAAGCGCTTCATCGCAGGCGTCGGCGGATACGCTGCCGCGCCGTTGCCGACTACGTCGCCACGCAACGGAGTTCCACTCTCCTTCAGTCTGCCGATGATGCGTTCGGCGACATCGCACACGGCGTCAATCGCGCCGACCATCTCCTGTTTGCCCACAACGACATCGTCGAGCAGGCATTCGAGTTGCGCCGTCACGCCCGGATCGACCAGTGCCGGATCAGCTTGTTTGAGAATACCGAACAGCGACAGGCCGGTCTCGGTTGGCACAATATTCTTCCCCTGGGCAATAAGAAAACTCTGCTTCTTCAGTCCGCTGATGATCTCGGCCCGGGTCGCCGGCGTGCCAATGCCCTTGGCTTCCTTCAGACGCTCCCGCAGAGCTTCATCGTCGACAAAACGCCAGGCATTCTGCATCGCCTCGATCAGAGTGCCTTCGTTGTAACGCGGCGGCGGTCGGGTCTCCTTGTCCTCAACTTTGGGCTCCTGTAGTTGCGCGGGCTCGCCGTGGTGCAGCGGCGGAAGCAATTGCGCCTCGTCGCCCTTTTCGTCGGCGGGTTGCCACTCCGGGAATGCTGCGCGCCAGCCGAGATCGATGGGTTGGCGACCGGCGGCGCGGAATTCGAAGCCACGCACGTCGAGCGTTGCGGTTGTCTGCCGGTAGAGAAAGTCCGGCATCAGGGCGGCCAGATAGGCCCGCGCAATGACATCGAACAGTTTCTTCTCGTCCGACGACAGACCAGGCCAGACGTCCCGCAGTTTGTCGATCGTGTTGACGTTGGGAATCACGGCGTGATGGCTCGCGCCTTCCAGCCCCTTGTCGTAAAAGGTGCCGCTCGCACCCTTACGGATGACCGGCGGCTCGGGCACGGGGATCGTGCTGAACGATTGGCCCACCCGCAGGCCGGCCAGGATCCGCGGCACGTCCGAAATCAAGCTCGCCGGCAGATAGCGCACCTCGGCGCGCGGATAAGTGATGATCTTCTTGCCCTGACCGTCATAGAGCTCCTGCGCCACCTCAAGCGTCTTACTGGCGGACCAGCCGAAGCGTGAGCCGCAGAGTTTCTGCAGCGACGGCAAATCATGCAGTTTGGGCGGTCCTTGACGTTTGTCTTCGACGCGCACGGCGAGCGCGCCCTCGAAGCCTTCGGCTGCTTTGACGACGTCCTCGGCAATCTCGCGTCGAACGATCCGGTCCTGCGGCGCGTGCCGCATCTGGAATTGGCCTCCCGCCACCTTCGCTGTGGCGACAACTTCAAAATAGGCGAGTGGCACGAAGTTCCGGATTTCCAACTCGCGTTTGCACACAATTGCCAACGTCGGCGTCTTCACGCGTCCAACACCGATCACTCTCCGCACACCTCGACCCAGGATAACGGTTGCAGTCCGGGTGAGTGACAAGTTGTAGATCTGGTCGGCCTGCCGACGCGCGACGGCGGCAGCGTAAAGGCGTGCATATTCGGTATTTGGCTTTGCCCGACCGAATGCGTCACGGATGGTTTGCGAGTCTTGCGCGGTGAACAGTACCCGCATGACCTCGCCGCGATACTTGTAATGCTCCAGAATCTCCTGACCGATTAGCTGACCTTCGCGATCGCAATCGGTGGCGAGCCAAACCCGCTTGGCAGTACGGAGGGCCTCGCGAATGGCTTTGAGCTTGGCGGCTTTGTTGCCGCCCTCTGCTGGGCGAGTGTCGTAAAGGCCTTCCGGCCGCAGAAGTATCGGCGACCAGTGCTTCCAGGCCGGCACAACATCCTCAGGTTCGAGAAGGTCGAACAGATGGCCTTCGGCCGGAAGGATATTCCCGTAGCGTGAGCCAACGGCGGCACGGACGTCTTTTGCCTGGCTGGTCTTCTCCGTGATGACAATTTGATTGGGCATAGCGGATTGGCTGGGAGAAATGGATTCGACGCGCGCGGACGATGAACATATAGTGAACAGAGCAAACCCGCAAGCTGCCGAAGGGCCTCTCTGATTGCGCTTGCCCGTGCGTGGCTTTAGGGGCTGGATAGGTCAAGACGGGGTGGGTGGAATCGGGCTACCGATAAATCAGCGCTCGCGAAGGCTGCATGCCAGCCGAATGCAACGAGCGTCAATTCTGCTGTCGGTGGATCCGGACCTAATCAAGTCCATTTAGCTGGCTGCGTTTGAGGAAAGCGCCAAACCGTGGGTTGAGCGGAAGAAGAAGACTAGCCAAAAAATGCAAAGAGATTCAGAGTGCTTATGACCACCAAAATTGATCGCCCGCGGGTGCCGCACGCTGGGAATTCCCGATATCGGGCCGATATCGGGGGTGGGACGCTGAAGCTTCCGGAGATCCAAACGCGATATGGGTTCGTTGCAGCGTGCGCATCGGGTCGCGAGGCGAGCCGCGTCGCGATCTCCGCGTAGCCGATCACGCAGGGGGCAAGCGCCACCTTGAGTGCCAGCAGATCGCCGCGCATTCCCGCGTCGAGCACGTAGCGTGTATAGGCCAGCATCTCGACCGCCGGAGGGGTTTGTTCAAGATCGCTGGGCGACAGGCCCCAGCCGGCGCAGAGCCTCACATGCAGGTTCATCTCGATGTCGAGGATGGCCGAGAGGCCGGCCGCCGCTTCACGCATGTCAGCGAGCTTGGGCGACTTGTAGACGGAGAGCGCGTAGGCGCGAGCAAACTCGGTGAGGAACAGGTAGTCCTGAACGAGGTAGTGACGAAACGCCGCTTCGGCGAGCGAACCGTCTGCCAACCCGTTCGTGAAGGGATGCTCGGTGTAGGCCCGCCATTCGGCGGATGCTTCTGTCTTTAGACGCTCGAAGAAACTCATGATCTTTCGCCGGGTTTGCTTCTCAATGAGTGGCTTTCGCTACCAATAGCACGTCGCAAACCGGGTGGACGTTGACCTTGTCCGCCTCAATCACCCGCGCCGGGATTTGGTGAGAAGTATTGGAGCTTGTCCGGCTTCCCCTCCCACTCATTAGAAGGTCCCGGCCGGGAAGGTGATCCACGCCATCGTCGACGACTATGCGACCCACAAGCATCCGAAGGTGCGCCAATGGTTGGCCCGGCATCCCCGCTGGACGTTCCACTTCACCCCGACCTCCGCATCCTGGCTCAACGCGGTCGAAGGCTTCTTCGCCAAGCTCACGCGCCGTCGTCTCAAGCGTGGCGTGTTCCGATCCGTCCTTGACCTGCAAGTCGCCATCAACCGTTTCGTCGCTGACACAAACGCCGATCCCAAACCCTTCGTCTGGACCGCCGACCCAAAGCGCGTCCTCGCCGCTGTCAAACGAGGGAAGCAAACGTTAGAGTCACTCCATTAGGGAGTTTTGTGCGTTTGCGCCGTGCTAGCCGCGGCAGTCTGGAGAGTGCGATGCACAAAACTACGACCTTCGAACACGGCGGCAAGGTCTACGAAGTTCGTGCGATTCCGACGTTAAACGGCTGGAAGGTTCGCATTTTCGTCGAGGGCACCCCGGCAAATGGCTTTACTTATTCGGTCGACTCCGAAGTCTATCAAGACGCTGCTCTCGACGGAGTGCCAGAAGATTTGGTGGCCGGGCTGATGGAAACAGCGGAGCGCGATTTTCGGCGCGGGCTTGCGCAGGAATTGGTGACCTCCGAAAAGGCTACCGACGACGATATCGCGGCGGAAATCGATAAATTCAAACCGTGAGACCGCCCCCTGGCGCTATTGCGAGATCCAAAAGCACAATCTGATGCCGCGGGGTGATTGGCATTAGGGCAACCGTCGCGCCGCGTCCGCCTCTGATGCCCCGCCATGCCCTGCCCGCGCAGGGCCCGCCGGCCACCCGCGGAAAACGCGTCCTGAGGGCCGGCGGATGGCAAGGATGCCTCGTCAAACGTATTTGTGATGAGGGCGGTCGCGCCAGGCCGTACAATCGCCCACAATGAAGCAAAAGCTCACAAGTTACTGTCCACTCTGATAGAGGCCTGCGCCTCCGAGGGGGCGCGGGTTGGCTATCTCGAACGAGGAGCAATCCGATGTGTGACTATAGTCTGCACGCTGTAGCAACGCGCCCCGCCCAAGTTGGAGAGACGCTGATCACCACGACGTTCCGCGGGACTTCGACTCGCGGTTTCGCATCCGAAAGTGAGCCCGCCGTAGCGGTCTGCATGCTTCCGGGGACCGAACTGGCGTTCGCCGGCGATGTCAAATACGACAACGGATGGATTTGGACGAGGGCAACCAATTTCCGAGTAGGGAAATTCGGCGCGATAGACCCAGATGTTCCGCATCGTCACCATGATGCGATCGAATTTCCAGATGGAAGCAATGTACTCGTAACGCATCTCTCGGAAGGGCAGCGAGTGACCGTGCTGCAATTGCCCGTGGTTCATCAGGCTATGGAGCACGCGCAATCCGCTGCCGATACAAACGCGGCGGCGCCGGTATCCGCTGGTTGAAAATGCCATGGGACGCGCCGCCGGCCTGAACTGGCGGGCTGCCTCACCGCGCGTCGTCCGGATCAACCCAGGACGTAGGGCGCGATCTTTCGCAATTTTTGCCACGTCCCTAACCCGCCCGAATCGGCGGGGTAGCTGGTGCGCGCTGGCGTCTCCCCATTTGGACGCCTGCACTTCGTAGCGCCTGGGAACCCCCTTCGCCGGGACGGGGCCACTTTCCGAACTAGACGGCGCCCCCCGGCTTGTAGAGTTGGGGCTGAAGGCGAAGAAACGAGCGTCGCAATCTGATGCCTGTGCAGCACCGCGGAAGTAATTGGACGGCGGATGAGGATCGGCGATTGCTCGATCTCATCGAAGCCAGTAAATCGTGGGTGCTTATTTCCGCGAACCTCAAGCGAACTGGGAAATCGATTCGAGAGCGCGCGCGGCAACTGCAGAGCCGATCAAAAAAGCCGAACCCGCCCGTCTCTAGCTAAACCAGTGGTTTATTGAGATCGAGCTGAAGGCGAAGAATGATCCCCGTCGTCGGAAGGACGCCCTGGACGCCCGAGGAAGACGAACGCCTTCGAGCGCACAAGCGTTGTCGGGAACAAGTGTCGCGGCGATGGCAGAGCAGATGAAGCGCAGCAAAGCAGCGGTCCGCAACTGAGCTCACCGGTTGAAAATTGTGGTAGCCAAATCGCGGCTACTGGGGCTGAAGGCGAAGGGGAAATGAAACCGCGTGAACGCGAGATTTTGCCGTGGGTCGTTGCGGCAACGGCTGATCGGCTGACGTCGGACGTTCGCGCTAAGCCGATTTCTTGCAGCTTCCACAATTTCAAGTGTGTCGGGCCAATCGTCGTAGGGATCAGTAGCGCAAGGGAGGATCGAAATTATCATCGCGTCCTCGAAAGTCTCAATACCCCCAAGCCCGCGAATGACCGCTGGCTCACGTCATCTGAACCTGCGTTTTCAAGGCGCGAATGGTCGAAGGCAACCCTAGTCACGCGAAAAGCCGCCCGTGTGGGCTTGCATCCAAAGTGTCCACATTGCGACGCGATGTGCATTGGTCAGCAGGACTGACCGATGGGATACCCGGTTAGGCGGACTTGAAGACCGGAACAAATCGGCGCAGGCTGTACTGACGAGCCAACGATCTGGCCAACGGTCGCGTATCATGACTGCCACATCGATAGCCCGAATATTCGTGCCGTCTCTGGCGCTTGTTGCGGCATGTGGTGCAGCACTTGTCTTCGGCATCACCCACGTACGGCGGGAGCCGCCGGTTGAAACCAGAGCCGCAACCGCTGCGCCGGCGGTTGCGCCGCCTGCATCGGGCGCTCGAGATGAGGGCTCGGCCGCGCTCGCAATGGCACAAGCTGAAGCAAACGCCCTGGCGGCTGCACCTGCCGTATCGCCCCGCTCGCCGGACACCGATGAGTCCGTGCCCGTCTTCGACATTGCCCGCATTGAGCGAACGGGTGACGCGGTCATTGCCGGCAGGGCTGCGCCAGGCGCGATCGTAGAACTGTTGCGCAACGGCGAGCGCCATGATCAAGCGGTCGCAGATCAATCCGGACAATTCGTCATGGTCCCTCCCCGGCTTCCCCCTGGGGATTACGAGCTGACGTTGAGGTCCAGAGAGCGGGACGGCAAGCAAGCAACATCCAAACAGAGCGTGGTGGTCGCGCTAAGCGAGGTGGAGTCCAGCTCCGGCGCGGTCCGATCGCGCGCCGGGATGCCGTTCAATGTTCCGGGGACGGTGGGGACAAACCGTTCCGTGCTGGATCGGGCCGTTGGGTCCTCTCAAGCGCACCAGCCCTCCCAGCCTCTTTTGCAAATTACGAAGCGGCAGGACATTGCCGTTTCACAGCCGCCGCACGCGACTGCCGCCACCCCCCTGTCAGACGGAGGCTCACCATCCGCCGTGGTCGTGTCCAAGATCGCGACCACGGTCGTATCCCGGGGCGACAGCCTCTGGCACATCAGCCGTGTCACCTACGGCGCGGGCATGCGATACGCAGTCGTTTACAAAGCGAACCGGGACCAAATCCGAAATCCAAATCTTATTTACCCCGGCCAGATCTTTGTCCTTCCTATGAAGGCGCGCTGAAACGCGGCAATCGGGTGTCGCAACGCGGGCCACCGCCCTAACGGCGCAGCAAAGACCGGTTCTGGCACTCAGCACACATTGGGGCTACGGCGAATGTCGGCTTTGCGCCAATTGCTGCCGTTCCAAACGTGCGTTCCCGCAAGACTCCAGCCACCTGGGCGAACCCCAAGCGCTGCTCAAGAACTGAACGCTCAATGGCTCTTAATTTTGCGAACGCGTGAAGGGCACAAAGCGCACAAGGCCGACGGCGCGCGTTGTCATATTGCCAGGGCCGATTTTTTCGACCACCGTGAGGTGCTGAGTAGTGTAAGCAGGTCCCACCGGCATCACTCGCCGGCCACCCATTTTAAGCTGCTGAATCAGTGGCGGCGGTACCTGCCCGAGCGCGGCGGTCACGACGATGGCGTCAAAAGGACCGCATTCCGGCCAGCCAGCATAGCCGTCGCCAAGCCGGACGCTCACGTTGTCATACGCGAGGTCCCTGAGTGCTTTGGTGGCGGTCTCGGCCAATTGCGGGATAATCTCGATGGTGCAGACCTTTCGCGCTAGGTACCCAAGGATGGCGGCCTGATAGCCCGAACCCGTGCCGACTTCGAGCACAACATCATCGGGCGCGACGTCGGCCAGCTGGGTCATCAAGGCCACGATGAACGGCTGCGATATGGTCTGGCCGAGGCCGATCTGAATCGGCCTGTCCGCGTAAGCGATGGAGCAAGATCGCTCGGGCGTGAACAGATGACGTTGTGTTTGCCCCATGGCCTCAAGGACCCTCTCCGACAGCCCCTGCTGTCCCAAAACACTGACGTGGGACCGGGCGTAGGCGCGGATGGTTTCGACCATGGCGGTGCGTTCGCGGACGCATTGCGCGTCCTGTGCGGTCGCGACGGCAACCATAGAAATCACGAGCAGCAGCGGCAAGGTTTTCATGAGCCGTGCGGTCACCCCGATCGGTTCACGTCGACCGCTTGAGCGCAACGAGTGGATTCGACCGATCAGCCGTTAAGCGAAACACGGCATCAGGCGAATGACCGCAATGCGTCAGGCGGTCCTTCAGTACGCCCTGATACCATGAATGCATCCGGCTGGTAAGTTGACTTCCACGCGCACATTGCCGTATCGCGGCGGACGCTCTACAGGTGGCTCAGCCGATCTCCAAGACCACCCCTCCCCACAATTCCTGTTCGACGAATTCAGGCGGATCTATGATATGACCTAGGATCTGGCAGGGTAGTACTATCTTTCGCCCAAATCCGGCAAACTGTAGCGCTCTGATCGAGGATAATGCGGCGTCGAGGCGCGTCACCGCTGCATGTTGGAGCGGGAGTCTGATCAGGAGGTCCCGATGAAGATTGAGAGCACCACATTTGGCGCGATTACGATTGACGGAAGGACGTATCAGCACGACGTAGTCGTTCGACTCTCCGGCGAAGTTGTAAAGCGGAAAAAGAAGCTATCAAGGAAGCTCTATGGTACCTCGCACGTGCTTTCAAAGGATGAGGCAAAATTTCTTTTCGAGAAAGGGTGCGACCAGGTCGTCATTGGTTCGGGTCAGATGGGCAACGTGCACCTATCGCCGGAAGCTGAAGCCTATTTCGAAAGAAAGGGCTGCGAGGTCCTGTTGAAGTCGACGCCCGAGGCGATCCGGATGTTCAACCGGTCGCGTGCAAAGAGGATCGGTCTCTTTCACGTGACCTGTTGAAAGAAATGCCCCCCGGTAAAGCTGTGCATCCACGTTGGAGCAACTGGCTCGGCGCGCCGCTCATCGCTTTTGTTTTGACCGTTGCGCCGTCGGTTTCGCCGGCGCACGCCGTTGAAGATGCTCGCAAGGTGAGCGTGGTGTCCTTCGGCCTTTTCGGCGATCAAGGCGTATTTAGAAGCGAGGCGACCGGCGCAGCTCAGGTCGTAGCGGACCGCTTCGGGAACGGCCCGATTAACGTGCAGTACAATTCGAAGAGAGGCGGAGGTGCAACGATCGAAGCACTGGCCATGTCATTGCAAGTGGCAGCCAAGGGGATGGACGCCGAGAACGATGTTCTGTTTTTGATTCTCACCTCGCACGGCTCCCCCGCCGGCCTTGCAGTCAAAGCAGGGCGGCTCACGCAAACACTCACGCCGTCTAATCTCGCCGACATGCTGGCGCGGACCGGCGTGCGATACAAGGTGGTGGTCATCTCGGCCTGCTATTCCGGGGTCTTTATTCCTCGTCTTGCGAACCCCGACACGCTGGTAATCACGGCGGCCGATGCCGGCCATCCGTCGTTCGGCTGCCGGGACAAAGCCAAATGGACCTATTTCGGCAATGCCTTTTTCAATGTCGCACTCCGGCAAGCTACAAGCCTGAAGGACGCCTTTGTTGTTGCGCGCTCGCTCGTCAAAAAGCGAGAAGTGCGCGAGCGCTTCGAGCCGTCGAATCCCCTCATAGCAGGCGGCGAACACGTGCAGCCGTTGCTCATTGCGCGCCCTTGAGCGTCCGGCCGCCTTCGCGGCCGACGCTCTGTGCCGTGGATGCCGCGCGCACCCTTCAACCGTTGAAGCGGATCAACCGGGAGCCTCTTTCATCTGCAATTCGACAGCATCTTCTGGAGTATTGCCTCGACCGAGTGCGGTGAAATCCCAACTTCAACAAATCCAGGCTTCTTCGGCGATGACACGGTGTCGATTTGCATCAGTTCCACTTGATTGCGCGCGTGAGGAGCGGATTTGGGAAGATTTCGGAGGCCCATGCCGGTGCGTGCCAAACGGCAAGCGGGATTGGAATCAATAGGGGCGCGAGGCCAGCTTGGTGTGCAACGGTTCTGAGAAATTGCGCGTAAGAGTAGACGCGCGGGCCGCCGAACTCGAATATTATCGGATGCGTCTCGGCTCGCCGCATGACTCGAGCAACCGCTTCCACAACGTCTTCCACATAGACCGGTTGCTATCTGGACCGGCCGCGGCCGCCGTTAGCTATTGTTTCATTGCTGGTGCGCCCGGAAGCACGGCCGCCACACCTTCCGGGCTGATGTTGAAGGCCAAGAATATCAACGGCTCGTTGCCTGGGTTTCCCCATTGGTGCACGAGAGCGTACGGTTCATAGATCAGGGAACCTGGTCCCCTTGCTTCCGTCTTACCGTCGACCGT
>Ga0193751_1001839_pt1 | contig 13215 bp, 14 predicted proteins | sample L1c2metaG_FD_143050 | JGI IMG/M metagenome (GOLD analysis project Ga0193751, IMG submission 143050) | Soil microbial communities from a riparian zone of the East river system, Colorado, United States - L1c2 | ecosystem: Environmental > Terrestrial > Soil > Riparian zone | place: USA: East River... | reverse complement strand
CGCCGACATGCTCGCGTATCACGAGAAGCAGTTGAAGGAACTCGGCGACAAGATTTCGGGCGACAAAAAGAAATCTGTTGAAGACGCCATCGCCGCGGTGCGGGACGCGATCAATCGCAACGACACCGATGCGATGAAGCGCACCTACGACGATCTCCAGAACAAGTTCCAAGAAATCAGCGCCGACCTGTACAAGCAGGCGTCAGCGCAAGCCGGCCCAGGCCCACAAACTGGTCCACAACCCGGACCTGAAGCTGGCGCACGGCCGGGCGCCGAACAAGGCGCAGGTAAGCGCGGCGGCGACGGCGATGTCGTCGACGCGGAATTCGAAGTCGTGGACGAAGACAAGAAGAAATAAACAAAAACAATTTGTCGGCGGCCGTTTGAGATAAATGGTCGCCGGCTCAACCCAAAAAAAAGCAGAAGGAGTGAAATAAAAACCTATGGCAGCAGTTAATGTAAAACCGCTCGGGGATCGGGTGCTGGTGCAACCGATTGAAGAGCAGGAAGTGAAAAAAGGCGGGATTATTATTCCCGATACCGCAAAGGAAAAACCGCAGGAGGGCAAAGTCGTCGCTCTTGGCACCGGTAAAATCGACGACAACGGCAAGAAAGTCGATTTCACCGTCAAGAAAGGAGACAAGGTTCTCATTTCGAAATACGGCGGGACCGAAATCAAGATCGACAACGACACCTACCTGATCATGCGCGAGGACGATATCCTCGGCATCATCGGTTAGCTCTCAACCAACAATTAACAACTAAGGAACTAACCTATGGCAGCTAAACAATTACAATTCGATGAAAATGCGCGGCATGCGTTGCTGCGCGGCGTCGAGAAACTGGCAAAGGCCGTTAAGGCCACGCTCGGACCGAGCGGTCGCAACGTGATTCTCGACAAGAAATTCGGTAGCCCGACGATCACCAAGGACGGCGTGACGGTCGCAAAAGAAATCGAGCTGGAAGATCCGTATGAAAATATGGGTGCACAGCTCGTGCGCGAGGTCGCGTCGAAAACTTCCGACATCGCGGGCGACGGCACGACCACGGCCACGGTACTGGCGGAGTCCATCTATAAAGAAGGACTGCGCAACGTCACCGCGGGAGCAAACCCGACCTCATTGCAGCGCGGCATCATGAAAGCCGTGGAGGCAATCGTCGAGGAGTTGAAGAAAATCTCCAAGAAAGTCGGAGATCGCACCGAGATCGCGCAGGTCGCGACCGTTTCGGCCAACTGGGACAAGACGATCGGCGAAATCATCGCCGACGCCATGGACAAGGTGGGCAAGGACGGCACGATCACGGTCGAGGAAGCGAAATCGATCGAGACCACGCTCGAAGTCGTCGAGGGCATGCAGTTCGACAAAGGTTATCTGTCGCCCTACTTCGTCACCAACGCGGAGGCGATGGAAGCCGTGCTCGAAAATCCGTACATCCTCATTCACGAGAAGAAAATCTCGAGCCTGAAGGACATGCTCCCGTTGCTCGAGAAAGTCGCGAAAGCCGGCCGGCCGCTCCTCATCATTGCTGAGGATGTGGAAGGCGAAGCGCTCGCGACCTTGGTCGTGAACAAATTGCGCGGCACATTGCAAGTCTGCGCGGTGAAGGCGCCCGGCTTCGGCGATCGTCGCAAGGCGATGCTGGAAGACATTGCGGTGCTCACCGGTGGGCGTTGCATCACGGAAGATCTCGGCATCAAGCTCGAGAACGTGAAGCTGGAAGACCTTGGCCGCACCAAGCGCGCCACCATCGACAAGGAAAACACCACCATCGTCGAAGGCGAAGGCAAACAGGTCGACATCAAAGGCCGCATTGCGCAAATCCGTCGCCAAATTGAAGAAACGACGAGCGATTACGATCGCGAAAAACTCCAGGAACGTCTCGCGAAACTCGCGGGCGGCGTGGCCGTCATCAATGTCGGCGCGGCGACCGAGACCGAGATGAAGGAGAAGAAAGCGCGCGTCGAAGATGCGTTGCACGCTACTCGCGCCGCGGTTGAGGAAGGCATCGTCGCAGGCGGCGGTGTCGCATACCTGCGCACGCAGAAAGTGCTCGACAACATCAAAGACCTCGAAGCCGATGAGAAAGTTGGCGTGGCCATTGTGCGCCGCGCCATTGAAGAGCCGACGCGTCAGCTCGCCGACAACGCGGGCAAGGAAGGCGCGCTCGTCGTTGAGGAAGTGAAGAAGCGCAAAGGCAACGAAGGCTACGACGTCGCCGCAGACGAATACACCGATCTGGTGAAGGCGGGGATTGTCGATCCAACCAAGGTCGCGCGCACCGCGTTGCAAAACGCCGCGTCGATCTCCGGTCTGTTGCTCACCACCGAAGCGCTCGTGACGGAGATTCCTGAAAAGGAAAAAACTCCTCCGATGCCCGGCGGCGGAATGGGCGGCATGGGCGGTATGGATTATTGATCCGAAAACCCCGAAGAATTTCGGGGCTAAGCCGAGACAACAATTAACAAACAGCCGAGCTCGAAGGGGCTCGGCTGTTTTTGTTGTGTTCCTCTGCGACGCATCTTAAAACAGAAGCAATTCGATCATGTTACAAGGATCAGAATGGGTTCAGCAAAGGCTCAATGAGCTTGAGCGCGAGAAGCTTCAACACGAAGCGGACAATCGACGAGCGCATGCACTCACTTCATTCCTCCGAGCGCTGAACGAAACGGAAATCTATTATGGTACATTGCGTAACTCAGGAAAAGATCGCGATCGCGAAGAAGAGTTGTCACGCACATGGATCGAGGTTTCTCAAGAGCTTTGCATCGTGGATTTGGAACTCGCAAAACGCTGTGAACTGAAGGCTCGCTATTGGGCGGATCCAGTTGGTTGGTCTGCTCCGGAACTAGAAAATGCACACATTACGATTTACGAGATGCGGGCGGCTTTGCATAAGCTCTTAGATCAAGAAAAAGATCCTCGTCATCGCCGTGGTTGAGGATCGACATTTATCGCTTTGACACGAGCCGAGCTCGAAAGGGCTCGGCTGTTTTTGCTTTGTCTTTACAGCTTATTAGGGGGGGGAAGTACGATCAAAAATAGTTATCGACATTTTAGTACGCGTACGTACATATACATATATGCATGTGTATGCATCCATGTGCGTCCATGCTCCTATAGGTGAAACGGATCGATCCGAACCGATACTACACGCTGTCGCAAACTGTCGCCTTTTTGAAAGAGGGTGGCATTACGACAAAAGAAACGGTCAAGAGGCATTGTCGAAATGGAAAGACATTGAAGGGCAAAAAGAAGGGCGCGAAGCAGATATGGCACGTTCTTGGCTCATCGATAATCGCCCTACGCAAGAAGCTAAATTTGGACTGATGGACGATGCTTGCACACCTTTGAGTTTCCGAGCAGACTGCCAATTCAACCCCACCCAAAATGCCTGAAGAAAACGAACAGAAACTTATTGACGCGTTTTTCGAAAACGAAGAACAGAAGCATGTTTACGAGACTGCTTTGGCGGAAATCGAACCGGACCTGGAAAAGATTGAAAACGAGCTCGACGACTGCCAGCGGTTGACCGAAGAAGATTTCGTTGTTCGAATTAACGCCCGCGACTAAGCGGTCAGCAGTTCGCAGGCCTCCCCCAGACGTTCAATGGCTCACCCGACCGCGTACGATCTTCCCGCCTCCAATCTCGCGGATTTCCTGAAAATAGAGCGGCTACCCTTAATCGCTGATCGAGATCCATTTCGTCAGCTCGAGTACATTCGCGACTACGTGGAAGAACTGGGCTGCTCTGCGATGCTGGTTGAATCGGGCTACATCGATCGCGATTACATGCAGGATCACAGCGCATTCTATGCGTCGAGTTTCGCGAATTATGGTTCCAAATGTCGAAGAATTCATTTTTTCGTCGGTATTACGAGTGCCGAACTGATTGACGGACTTAGTGCCGTCAATGCCGAGATGGGGAAAGGAAGGGAAGCTTATGATGCAGGGTGCAAGAATTTCAGTTCTCAGCATTATCAGGGCTTTACTGTTATTAAACCACTCCCGGGAAGCCCGGTAGGTAGAACCATTCTGCGTACTTATCCACCGGACGGTAAGGATCACTTGCGGCAATTCGATGCGATACGCGACTATTGTGTTCATTTATCGGGCGTTGAATTAACTGTCCGGGGACTGGGATTTCAGCAGCAGGATCAAGGGGTAAGCGCATGCGCAACAACCGCGATCTGGTCATCGCTCCAGAAATTGCGCGACTTCGAAGATGTTGCTTCGGCCACCCCAGCCCAGATCACGGCAAATGCATCAAGGTTCGCCTTGCCATTCGGCAGATCACTACCTTCAGAGGGTCTGTCACTGGATCAGATGTGCCAGGGCGTACACGCGCTAGGAATCTCTCCAAATCTAGTCAGAGTCGAAAGTTTTGCGCATGCTCGAAGCATCATTTTCGCGGCAGCAAAATCGGGAATAGCGCCAATATTGATCATTCGAAGCGAACGAAACTGCAGACATGCTGTCGCCGCTGCTGGCGTGAAACTATCCAAAAAACACACGGTGACGATTGTCGCGGGCGCGAATGGTATCGATGATATGTCCGGCGACCTTTTGGGTGTTTACATCCACGACGACCGATTAGGGCCATACGTCAGAACGGAATTTGCAGAGCGCGATATCAAATTTGCGGGTGAGCAAGACTCGCAAAAACTTCCGTGCCTAATCATAACCGAAGGAAAAACCCCCGTGCTTTGGGCGATCACCCACCTCCTCATGCCGGTTCACGGAAAGATCAGAACGGGCGTCGCTCAAATGCTGCGTTTTGCCACAAAGTTCGCGCGTTTTGCATATGCATACTTTCCAGTCCTGGGTGAGCCTAAGGCGACCATTCAAATATCGACCAAGATCATCCGCGCTCATCGCTATGTTGAGGATTTGCTCGTCGATATAAACTTGGTTGGGCCTTCCCGAACGAAAGCGTTCTTTGAGAAAGTGGAACTGAGTCGTTACGTCGGCGTGACGACTTTAACGCATCCCCAAGGTGGGGTGTATGAAGTTTTGGTCGATTCAACGGGCACCGAACGGAATTCTCATTGTCTCGCTATCGTTTGTCGGGGGAAGCCTGCGGCGAAATCCGCTGACTTTGTGAAAGCTTTCGGAAGATACTTTAAATGCGCTGCCGTCGCGTAATTGCCTAAATCTCCAGGGCTCTTCGCAAAGCGGGCTCGTCCGAAATCGAGACTTCGGCGGGCGGACATTCGCCCCGCTTAGCGTCATTTCCGACAAAGTCGCTTCGTATTGGCACACCCTCTCCCATGGTTTGATGGGCTGCATTGTCGGGAGAAGGGTCAAACAAGTACGTAAAATCCAAGTCCTCGAACGGTTTAATTTCCGCCGGCCGCTCTATTTCTGGTCGAAAATATTCGGACGGTAGCGTGAAGTCAGTGTGGTAGTAACCGCGATAAGCACAGAAGTTTTTGTCCTCCAGTTTTGGGGGCAACTTAAATGGGCATGTCGGCACGGGTAGTTCCGTCAGATCTCGAGGTAATGGCAAAAGCTCAGTCGCTTTTCCAGAAACTGCATTTGAAGCGTTCTCGATCGTCTGCATTGCAATCGTCAGAGCCTTAGCCAGCGAATCGATCCTCGGACCTTGTCGATCGTCAGGAGGCATCCCGATTTCCACCAAGTATTTGTCCAAAGCTGACAATAACTTGCCCGACTTCGCAAAATGGCCAACGGAGTTACTCGAAAAGCCCAGTCCGCCAGGAATCCGATGATCTTGCCACCAACGTTTGTCGCCGTGCGCGGAGAAGTAGTTCACTCCAGCTTTCCATTTTAGGACTCGCTCGCGGTGCGCAGGGACGGCGAGAAAAGCCGCATCATGATAAATCCTGTCGGGCTCGATCGAGTCTTCCTGCAGATAAAGACCTGCAAGAATTTTTGCGAACTCCATTACGTCACTGTTGGGAATTGCGTTGGCGACGCGCTCCGAAACAACGATCAAAACGAAGTTGCTGCTGCGAGCTTCAAATGATTCTCTTGTCCACGAAAGATGTGAGTCTTGAATTCGGCGGCGGACGGTCTCATCTCCATCACGGACTTCCTTCTCGCTTATTAAGCAATAGCGGATCGCGTGCTGTGATGCCGCCGCCCTGCCGAAAAGGCAAGGCTGATATTTTTGCATCCAGCGATTGATGGCTTCGACCTTCTCGTCGGCTTTTGCTTCGTTCGCGAAAAGAATCTTGTGAACGCTTTCCATTTCGAGACTGAAACCGTTCGCTTGGCGCCACTCATCGGGTTGGAAGCGGTCTAACAACCTCGCTAAGCTCGCGGACATCCTGTCGTCATAGAAGCATCGCCCACGATAGCGTCAAGGCCCTGGGTTTCGTCTTCTAGCGGTGCAAGCGTCATGAGCACCCAAATTAACATTTCAGAGCATCGGCGTTCGCGTACATTAAGAAATGTTACCGAACTACGACGATTTCTTGATCAAGCGCTTCGAACAGCCGGATGAGGTGCGCACGTTCGAAAAAGGAAAATTTGAGATCGTGAAGATCGGATCGATGACAATCGGGCGGGCGAGCTACGAACCGGGATGGAAATGGTCGGCGCACGTGGGAGCAGCGACCGGCGCAAGTTTTTGCGAAGTGGAACATGTCGGCATCGTTGTGTCCGGTTGCGCCGCTTGTCAGATGAAGGACGGGCGCTCCTACGAAATGCACGCCGGAGATTTGTTTTACATCGGTCCGGGCCACGACAGTTGGGTCGTGGGCGATGCGCCGTATGTGTCGCTGCACTTTCTTGGCGCGGAACATTACGCGCAGCGTTAAGCAGCTACGCCGACTTCATTTGGGTCTCTGATTCTAACCGCGGATTTCACGGATTACCCGCCTTCGCCGAGGCTGCGGCGTGGCAGGCGCGGATCGATTTGCGGCCGAGGACAGCCACCGCTACACTCTGGCGCATGCGAACGTTTACGGCAGTCGTGGAACGCGATCCGCAAACAAAGTTATTCGTCGGTTACGTTCCTGGATTTTCGGGAGCGCATTCTCAAGGCGCAACGTTGGCGGAGTTGCGCGAAAATCTGCATGAAGTGATTTCGATGCTCCTCGAAGATGGCGAGCCGGAATTAGAAGCAGAGTTCGTCGGGACCGAAGCGATCCAGGTGTAGCGATGGCTCAGCTGCCGGTGCTGAAGCCGCGCGAGATCGCTCATGTTTTGGAAAAGATGGGATTTGTCGAAGTTCGTCAGCGCGGCTCCCATAAACAATATCGTCACGCGGATGGACGATGCACGACCGTTCCGTTTCACGGAAGCCGTGATGTCTCGCCGTTTTTGCTGAGGCAGATTATCAAAGATATTCGTCTCACGCGCGAGGAATTCCTGCGCGAATTGTGATACGATTGAATCGAACCGATGGCTCACGTTCGCAAAGACACCCTCGCGACGACGGCGCAATGGTGGAAGCATCTGCGGCCGTATTGGAAGCGTCGACAACAGCGTCGCGAGCGAACAGCCTCGGCAAAACTGATCCGCATCGAATGGGCCGAGCAGATAAACCGCGAAGAAAATTAACCCCGGATTTTATCCATTGAGAACATCTCCGGATATCGTCGCAGTTTTATTTCTATCGCCGGCGTCAGTTGCCGCTGTTTCCGATCTTTGGGTCCCGCTGGCCGCGCGGATGGCTGGCAATGATAAGGCCGTCTCTCATCTCATGAATCCAATCGCAGGCTTCGGCGATGACCGGATTATGGGTAGCCAGGAGCAAGGCTTTCCCGCCTTCCTGCACAATGTTTTGCAGGACCTCAAAGGCGCGCTCGGAATTGGTGGTATCGAGGTTGCCGGTCGGTTCGTCCGCTAAAATCACGCGCGGATCATTCGCCAAAGCGCGCGCGATGGCGACGCGCTGCTGCTCGCCCCCGGAAAGGTGGCGGCTGGGTCTCCGCAATTTGTCGCCTAATCCAACTGCGCTCAGCAAGCCAGCAGCGCGATCGCGCATGTCGGCATCGGAAAGCCGTCCCAGGCGGCGCATCGGGATGATCACGTTTTCCTGCGCAGTGAAGTCTTCCATCAAGAAATGGAATTGAAAAATGAATCCGATGAATTCGTTGCGTTTACGCGCCAGCTCGTCATCGCTTAGATGTAACATTGGTTCCGATTCGATGGAAACGCGGCCGGCATCGGGCGGATCGAGCAGACCGAGAATGTAGAGCAACGTGCTCTTGCCGCAGCCCGACGGGCCGACAACAGCGTGGATGCTGCCCGGCTCGAGATCGAGTGAGACGCCACGCAGCGCATGGACGCGCTCCTCCTCTTCGCCCAAATACCGTTCGATCGCTTCGCAACTGAGGCAGATTTCCCCATTCATACGCTCGAGCCTCGCAGCGTGACGACGGGTGGCAGCTCGGCAGCGCGCCGCGCCGGGACATAACTTGCGATGAACACGGCGAGGATCGCGAGCAAGGTCGCAAACACGTAGTGCCGCCAATCCCATGTCACCAAAAAATAATCAGTGTAAAGCAGGCCGCGGATCCGAATGGGAATGTGCGATACTCCCCAGGTCATTAATGCGCCAAGCAAACAGCCGAGCACAGATCCAGCTACGGCGATGACGGCGCCCTGCCACAGAAAAATGGCGCTGATGTCGATGCGCCGGTAACCCATCGAACGCAAAATCGCGATCTCCTTTATTTTCGCGAGAACAGACATCGTCAGCACATTGAAAATACCGAAACCGGCGAGCAAAATGATAAGCGAGACGGTAATCGCGACGGACATTCTTAAGGTTAGAAAAAGTTGAAGGGTACTTTCCTCACGCTGTTGCCAACTGTCCGCGCTATGCTGGAACAATTTTTCGAAATGACTGGCTAGAGCCGGTGCGCGGTCTGGATCGCGCAGTTTGTAGATAATCATTGATGCGCCAAACGGTCTTTGCAGCAGTGTTTGTGCGACTCGGGCGTGCGAATAAACGCGCGTGGCATCAATCGATCCGATGCCCGCGCGCGCGATCGCGGCAATGGTGAATCGCCAGTACTCGCCGCTGGGCGCAAGCAGTTGCACGGTGTCACCGAGGCCGGCTTGAAGTGTCTCGGCCAGACTCGAACCAATGATGATCGAGCTGGCGTTATTTCGAAAATCATCAAAGCTGCCCTGGACCAGTTGATGGAGAAGATCGGTCGTTTGCGCATGAAGCCCGGGTTCGATTCCATAAAGATCGACAGTTGCATTTTCAAATCTGGCGCGCGCGCTCAGGGTTCCGCGCAATACCGGCGAACAGGAAACGACATTGGAGAATTGCCTGCTCACCCGCATAATTTCATTTGCGTTGGTGATCCCCTCAAAATACGAGCGGCGTCCCCCGTTTGAATTCTTCGAGGAGACCATGAGCGGTTCGTAGCGGGGACGGAACCGGGACCGGATCATGAGCGCACCGTTGCTGCCGATGGTTGAATCAATGAACTGTCGCGCGAAGCCCTGGGTCTGTGCCTGGGTGCAGATGAAAATGGCGACCCCGAAGACGACACCGCTCAGGCTGAGGAGTAACGCCCGTTTGCGATGGGTTAAAAAACGCAACGCAATGCGAAAGGACGGCGTCATGGTTCCTTTGGCGCTTGCGGCGAGATGACCATTCGTTGCCGCACCGGTTCTCCAGGGTGCAATTTATCCTGGTCGGAAAGGACGACGTGATCGCCTTCTGTGAGGCCGCTCATGGCTTCCGCAAAATCGAGAGTGCGAAATCCAACCTGCACAGTGCGCGCGTGCACGATGCCGCCTTTCACGATTAAGGCTTGATCGACGAGCAGGGCGCGCGTCGGCACGAGCAGAACATTTTCGCGTGTGCCGGTAATGATGTTCATTTCTCCAGTCATTCCGGCCATCAAATTGTCGGGGGGATTTTCCATCTCGAGGACAATGGTGTAGCGCTGGGTGGTCGGATCGGCTGCCGGCTGGATTGACGTGACATGCGCGGTGAAGGTCTTGGTTCGATAAGCGTATAACTGCACCTTTGCCTTCATCCCCGGTTTCACTTCGCCCACATCTTCTTCGTTTACTTCGCCGCGGACGTAATTCTTGCGTGACGAAACTGTGAAAAGCTCGTTGCCGCCTGACACGAGTTCCCCGTCGATTGTCTGCACATTAGTCAGAAGCCCGTCGATCTGCGAACGGACTTCCGCGCTCTTCATCTGCGCTTCCAGTTTTTTAGTCGTCTCCTCCAGTGAGTGGAGATTGCGATCCCGCTCGATCCGCTCCGTTTCCACTGCACCTCGCAGTCGGTTGGCTTCACTTCTCGCCTTCTGATATTCGACTGCTGGCACGTTGCCCGACCCGACCACCCTTTCGAGCCGCTGTAGATTGTCTTCCGCCGCTTTGAGCAACTCCGACGAGGGGAGCGGAAGCGCTGCTCGGTCGATGGCCGCCTGCAAATCGGCGCGCGCCTGCTTCAATTCTCGAGCGGTCTCCTCGTCAGCGATCGTCGCCAGCAACTGACCTTTTTCGACGTTCTTGCCGATTGCGCCTCGACCGGCGGAAAAAGGTTCCGCCAATTGGATGAAACCGTCATTTTGCGCTCGAACGCGCACCACAAATGCCGGTTCGATCCGCACCGTCCCGTAAACCGCGGAGATGGCCGTGCCCCGGCGGACTGTAACCACTTCCGCCACCGGCATTAGGAAATAGTACGTCAGCGCGAAAATGAGCAGGAGCGCTGCTCCGCCACCCCACAGGACCCTTTTTGATTCCGGTAATTTCAATCTGAATAAGTGCTCTGGTGTTCCTCTAATACTTTTCTAAACAAATTGCTGATAGAACCACTTTCGTTCGAAGCCGGGTTTTCGTCTCAGCTTTTCGGGGGACACCGCATTTGGGACAGCCGTTCAATCAAGAAAGAAATTCCTAGCGCGAATCAAAGTCGCCAGCCTAAGTCGTAGGAACGTTGATGCGCAATCGGTTAATTCGATGTGGCCATGTAACGAATCACCAATCACGCGGGCTCGGCCGGCACTACCGGGACGTCGCGGTGTCGTCGGAAAATTGAAAATAGCGCCCAGTCGCTCGGTCCCACTCCGCGATTGCCACATTGTGCTGATAAATAGCATCCAGCAGTCCGCTCCTGGTCGTTAAAAACGCGTTTTGACTAAAGCGGTATTCAAGGGGCGAGGCGAGACCGCTGGCCAGATTTTGCTGTACCACGCGTGCGCTTTCTTCCGCGGCGGCGGAAGCCGTTGCGAGCGACCTTTCGCGAACCTCGGTTGTCTTAAGATAGTTCGCGATATGCGAGAGGTCGCGGGGGATATCCGCTTCCAGCTTATGGCAGGCCAGTTCGTTTATCTCCCTTGCCGAACGCGCTCTTAGAACTGCGCCGCCTACTTTGCCATTGTCGACTACTCGCCAGGTGTATGTCGCCTTTTCACGAATCTCCGATCCGATAAAATCCTGCGTCTTGCTTGTCGAGCCTTGGCGATGGATTCCTGTGACCGGGACGTACTCGCCGTTAATCGCGCCTGCGACGGCAGGATAATAGTCGGCTGCGATAATCAGTTGATCTTCGTTGGCAGAGCGCACAAATAAACGGGCTAGTTTGAGATCGGCTCTTCGTTGTAAAGCCCCAGCTGTTTCGGAATCAAGGTCGAGGCGCCTCGGAACAAACTCCAGTTCGCCTTCCGGCTCCGGCAACGATGGTTTTGCAGGATCGATACCCATCGCTTCCGCCAATTTCAATTGTGCTTCGCGGTATGCGCGATGGGCGCTTTCAATTTGCGGAACCAGCTCGGAGGCTTGGACAGTTGCGCTTGTGAATGCGCTCCGATCGGCCAACCCTGCCTCAAAACGATCCTTCTGAGTAGCAACGTTCTCTTGCAGTTTTTGTCGTTGTTCTTCTCGAATTGACTCGAGTGACCGATTGTAAAGTGCTGCGTAAAATGCCAACCGAGCCGCGTGTAACTGCTCCACAACGGCGACATTCAATTGCTGTTGGGCGACCAAGACTTCGACGTCTCCACGTCGGAGCGATGGCGGCACAGCCATGTTGAATAAAACCTGATCCAGCGAGCCGCGTCCCACGCCAAAGCCTTTTACTCCGCTTTCACCAGCCCGGTGACCGGCCTGAACCCCGGCCGGCACGCCCAGTTCGGCCTGCGGCCACACTATGGAACGAAAAACCAGCCGCTGTCCGCTCGCTTGCTCGAGACCCGACTTCGCTTCTTGGATGGTCGGGTTTTTTTCAAGCGTGGTTTGCAGAACGGTCTCCAGTGTGACCGCGCTGGCTGGATGCGCCAAGGAAGCCATCAAAATCGGGAGAAAGAGTTTTGGCAAGCACCGCAGGCTGCATGCTGGGGAGCACAGGCTGCCAGCCTGTAATTCGCGGCAGCTTGCCGCGAACAGCTTGCGCCACCTCGCGTGTTTACGTTGCATGGCATTCGGCCAGCAGCCTGTGTTCTTCAGAAATAGAAATCGCCGCTTCATCGCTGACTGAGTTTTTCCGGCGGGCGCGCCAGATCGCCAGCTTGCGCTGCGCTATGGTTTTCGTACCTGGCATTCTTGATGTTTGATCCGAAATCGAGCGCTTCCGCTGAACTGTCACAAGCGTGCGCCAAGCGGGCGAGCGCGACGTTATGCAGATAGATCGCGCTCAATCGAGTGGTGCGCGTCCGGGTTACATCGGATGCGGCTTGCAGGACGTCGAGCTGTGTGCCCAATCCGGCAGCGAAATTGCCCTTGGCCATCTCTAGCGCCTCGTCCGCCGTCTGCACGTTTTTTGTCTCGGTTTCGAGTACGCGCTCGGCTTGCTGAAGATCAAAAAATGCACTGCGCACTTCTGAGGCGACGCTCCGTCGCGCCGCGGCCAGAGCTTCCACGGCTGCTCCGCGCCGGGCCCGAGTCGCCTGCATTCGTCCTTTCGTTGCGAACCCGTCGAAGATGTTCCAAGTCGCGTTTATCCCTACCACGCCGCCATAGTTAAATTCTGACCCCACCGCCGGGTCACGCTCGCTGTAAACTTCGTAGCCGGAAAAAGCGCGGACATGTGGACGCGACGCGCTCCGGTCCAGAACATACTGGCGGTCTTCGATCTCGATATCTTTCTGCCGGGCTTTGATGACCCACCGATTCGCGTCAGCCCGCGCCAGACAGTTGTTTAGGTCCGGATGATTGGGCCGATATTGCAATTCGCCCGAAATCTCGAATGGCGGCGCCTGGGCTCCGGGGCGCACGTCGGTGCCGAAAAGTTCTGCTAATCGCAGGTAGGAGTTTTTCAATTCAG